>Ga0078972_1001200_pt1 | contig 99881 bp, 88 predicted proteins | sample YelNatPaOPGAMG01_FD_67568 | JGI IMG/M metagenome (GOLD analysis project Ga0078972, IMG submission 67568) | Hot spring thermophilic microbial communities from Obsidian Pool, Yellowstone National Park, USA - OP-RAMG-01 (SPADES assembly) (version 2) | ecosystem: Environmental > Aquatic > Thermal... | reverse complement strand
CCAAGACATCGAGGCAATGCTTTCCATTGACATCCAGTACGAAGGAGGTAAAATATAGCTGTCATAGCTTGACGATCATCCATCCGTGGTCGTCCTGCCTTCTTCTTGGGCTTTGGTGGGGGTAATAAAGTTTTCATATGCTCCCATAGAACATCGGGGAGTTGATACAAAGAGGGTATGCAACTGCTTTGCATTTTTATCACTTCCTTTATATTTCATTGAGTTATCCTCTCTATTGTATCATACTCCCCGTTATTTTTCGGATAGGCTCTAAGTGCGTGGATTCTCTAATGAAGCAGGAAATGCCTGAAATTAAGTGGCTAATCCCAGGTTTTTTACCACAAGGGTTAATGATTCTTGCGGGGAAACCGAAAATCGGGAAATCCTGGCTGGTATTAGATATAGCACTAGCGATATCAACAGGTGGGATTGCACTAGGGAAATATAAATGTGAGCCTAAAGGGGTTCTTTATCTGGCACTAGAGGACAACGAGCGTAGGTTGAGAGACAGGATAAAAAAGCTTTTACCAGACAATACGTCGTTAGGTGAGTTCTACTATGCCACTGATGGAGTAGGCAGGGGAATTGAGGCTATTACGTGTATAGATCAGTTTTTGACGGCAAACAAACATATCAAGCTCGTGATTATAGACACCTTGCAGAGAGTTAGAACAATAGAAGTAGGGCATAACGTCTATCAGAGCGATAGTGAGGCTTTGATTGGTCTACAGGAGCTAGCGGGGAAACGAGATATTGCCATTATTGTTGTTCACCACTTGAGAAAAACAGGCTCAGACGATTGGATGGATCAGGTGAGTGGTAGCACTGGTCTAACTGGTGTCGCTGATACTGTAGCCATTCTAGAACGGGGCCGCGGTGAACAGGACGCGATGTTAAATATTACTGGCAGAGATGTTGAAGAAATTAAACTTGCACTACAGTTTGATGCTGGATTATGGCAGGTGATAGGTTCAGCAGAGGAGTACCAGTTGAGCAGGGAACGACGAGAGATTGTTAATTTACTGAAAATAACACCTAATCAAAAACCGGCTACGATAGCGAAAATGCTTGATCGTCCTCGCGGAGCAATCAGGAAGTTGTTATATGAGATGGTTAGGTCTGGCCAGGTATGTGTTGATGATCAAGGACAATATTCACTGCCTCTCAAAGTTGAAGGATGGATATAATAAGTTGAGTAACAGCGGTAACAGCGGTAACAGCGGTAACAGCTTTTGTATATCCCTTAATTTTCAATATGTTAACACGCTAAAAACTGTTACCGGTACGCGGTAACAGGGGGTAACAGCGGTAACAGCTTTTGCCTGTCCTGTTACTCTGTTACTCTGTTACCGGTAACAGATCAGCGGTAACAGGGGAAAAACCTACCTTTATTTTCAAGACTTGCCAGGCTGTTACTTTCTGTTACCTGTTACCGGTAACAGATCTCCGGTAACAGTTTTCCCAATCATTTTAATAGGCATCCTTCCTGTGAACATCCAAAAACATATTAAAAATCAAGGTATTATAGATATCAAAAACTGTTACTGCTGTTACCGGTGTTACTGCTGTTACCGGTGTTACTGCTGTTACCGGTGTTACTGCTGTTACCGGTGTTACTGCTGTTATTGGTAAGAATATATTTATAGAAAAGATATATTACATGACAGACATAAAACAGGTAATTGTGAGGTTACAAACTATTGGCTTTGTTTTGTGGGCAGAGGATGGAAAGGTTAGATATCGACAGGTTGTTGATGGGCCGGTTGATCAGGCAGAGCTTAAGGAATTAATTGAAATCCTAAAAGAGCATAAAATAGAAGTCTTACGCTTATTAACAAATTCTAATGAGGCTACTGATGACGAGCTTATTGCTCGTAATCTGCAATATCTGAATGGTATTGATGAGGATTTGACGGGCTGGACGATGTGGCGGCGGATTGAAGGGGGTAAGGAGTACAGGTATGCACGAGATCGAGAGGGCCGAATTCGATGGGAACGAACATTTTTGCTTGAGCCTATAGTGATCATCGAGCCTGCCGATGCCGCGGCTGCTGACGCGGAGCCTACCAGCGCGGAGCCTGAGCAGATCGAGCCATGTTATGTCTGTGGAGAGCGAAAGTGGTGGATAAGTATCTACGATGTTAGAATATGCGGTGTATGTCATCCACCGCCAGCGGAGCGGCTGGTCAAGGAATGGCTGAATAGTTTATAAAAGTTTTTGGGCTATTTTGGCAACGAAACCAATTGAATCGGAAATTCAAAAGTTTAAACTCATCGAGCCTTTGGCCGAAACCTCGATCGGCACTTCTGTCTGGAAGTACCTAATCCTACCTAGAGTCTTTATTTGACTTGTTAATGATAAATTTGATAATATCTATGACAGATAATATTAATCGAGACAAAAAAGAGGTGAGACAATGACAGAACAATTACTAACAGCAGAGCAAGCTACCGAATATTTGCAGATTAGTCGGAGAACGCTGTTCAGGCTGATAAAAAATGGGAAGCTCAGAGCTTTAAAAGTCGGTAATGCCTACCGCTTTAAAAAGGCAGAGCTAGAAGAGGATTTAAGGGTAAATACTGGAGAGCGAAGGATGGCTACAAGATGAGTACAATTAGTCAAGGAATAGAATTATTCAATATCTTTGCTGAGACATGGGGAAAAGAAAAAGCTCAAATTGCAATAAAAGATATAGAGGAAATAATTGATGCTCGTAAGCAAGATTTAGCGACTAAAAGCGATATTAAGGAAATCGAGTTGAAGATTGAACAAGCAAAATCCAGTACGATCAAATGGGTAGTCGGTTGGATGGTCGGTCTTTTGATAGCTCAAACAGGGGCAATTCTTACCATGTTTGCTTTATTTAAGTAATCTGGCCAAAAGGATAACACAAAATGAAAGGTTTTGCCGCCAAGATAATCAAGAAAGTATCGCTGGAAGTGATCTATGAAGCCATAGAGGAGCGGACGGCAGAGATTAAAAGAGATATAGCAGAGCTCCGAAACAAGCAAGAGGCTGACTTTCGATATTTGAATCAGCGAATAGACCAGATAAATCAAAGAATAGATCAAAAAGCAGATGCTCTTGAGCAGAAAATTGATAAGGTAGATCAAAAAGTAGATGCTCTTGAGCAGAAAATTAATACTCAAATAGGACTAGTAAACCAAAAGATTGATACTCAGATAGGACAAGTAAACCAGAGACTTGATACTATCATGCAAATACTCGTCGAATTGAGCAAACAAAAGAATTAACGTAGGGGTGATCAGTGTCTTGTTAGTATCGTCCCCACGCACGTGGGGGTGAACCCAACCGACGGGACTTTAACTTGTCGAGTAACGCATCGTCCCCACGCACGTGGGGGTGAACCGGGGCCGAAGATGACGGCCGAGAAGAGGCTTCCATCGTCCCCACGCACGTGGGGGTGAACCTAGACTCCGCGCTGGCAGGCTCGATGATCACCAATCGTCCCCACGCACGTGGGGGTGAACCATCAGAATTAACAACATAATGTTCTTAATTATCATCGTCCCCACGCACGTGGGGGTGAACCTCACTGTGGCTTCTCTCTCTAATTCCGCATAATGTAAATTATCAGGATTAGAATATTTAAAATAATTATTGACAGGTTAACCAAACAATGCTATATTTACCCGTAGAAAAGGACACTATAGAGGGAGAAAGCCATGAATTACCTAGCCAAGACTAAAAAAAACAATCCAATAGCAGCAGCAAGTCTGCTGAGTGTATTTGCCGATTTTTTGCGGCTTGATATTGCCAATGGTGATGCCAGGCCAGACACCATACGAACATACAGAGCTCACGTCAAGCAGTGGGTTGACTGGTGTTATCAGCAAAATCTCGATCCTGCCAGAGCAAACCAGCACGATGTTAAACGGTATCGGCAGCATCTGGTGAGCTTAGGACTAAAACACGCGACTATTACCCTAAAACTCACCACTATCAGACGCTTCTACCAGGCAGCGGTAGATCGCGGGCTGATTATAGGCAATCCCGCGGAGGCAGTCAGAGCTCCGCGTGAGAGGGAAGCCACCGATTCTATCAGGCATCTGAGCGCGGGTGAGGCCGAGCTTTTGCTCAGGGCTATACCAAGCGATGGCAAAATAAAACATTTGCGCGATAGGGCTATCATTGCCCTAATGCTCCTTGAGGGTCTGCGGGCAGTTGAGATTACCCGCGCTAATGTGGAAGATATAGAAGATGGGGTTGATGGGGTAAAGATATTGATTCATGGCAAGGGCAAAAATGGCTTTATTTTCCCGCGTGAGGATACTACCAGGGCCATTGTGGCATACCTTGAGGCCAGAGGGCCAGTAGTTAGTGATGAGGAAGGTACACCGTTATTTACGGCTACAGGCAATCGAGCAGGGGGCAAGCGAATAACGCGGGATGGAGTGCGGGCAGTTGTCGACTTCTACCTAGAAAAAGCGGATCTAAAACGAGCTAGACTTTCCTGCCATGCTCTGCGGCATACATGCGGAGCACTGCTCTATCAGGCTACCAGGGATGTTAAGGTGGTACAAGAGACACTGAGGCATAGTAATATTGCCACCGCGGCCAGGTATTCCCATATCATCCACCAGCGGGAAGCTCGCTACACGCGGGCAATCCCAATCAATCTATAGGAGAGAAGATCATGCAAGAGTTTTATACTCCGCAAGAGGTGGCCGAAATAATTAGAATAGACATCAATACGATATATGAGTATATCCGAATGGGCAAGCTGCCCGCGTCGAAATTCGGTAATCGCTACAGGATTTCGCGGGAAGATTTTGAAATGTTCGTCAAAGAGAGACGGACGGTCGGAGAGTGTAGATGTGATTTAGTCGGGCCGGAAGAGCATCTGAAAGGCGAGCAGAAATGAAAGGTTTTGCTACCAAAATAATCAAGAAGGTATCGCTGGAAGTGATCTATGAAGCCATAGAGGATCGAACGGCAGAGATTAAAAGAGATATAGCAGAGCTTCAAAACAAGCAGGAAGCCGACTTTCGATATTTAAACCAGCGAATTGATAACCTAGGCAAACGGATTGATGATCTCGGCGGCCGGATTGATACCGAAATTGGATCGGTACGGCAGGAAATCGGGCAGCTAAACCAGCGAATTGACAAGCTTGACCAGAAGATTGACACTCAAATAGGACTAGTAAACCAAAAGATCGACACTCAGATAGGACAAGTAAACCAAAGACTCGATAGGGTAGATCAAAAAGTAGATGCTCTTGAGCAGAAAATTAATACTCAAATAGGACTAGTAAACCAAAAGATTGATACTCAGATAGGACAAGTAAACCAAAGACTTGATACCATTATGCAAATGCTCGTCGAATTGAGCAAACAAAAGAATTAAGGCGGGCTGGCAGAGTGTTCGGTTCACTCTGTCAGCCCTAGCCGAGACACGATGTGCGCTAGTGTCGCGGCTGATTACTATTATAGCGCGCAAGAAAGGATTTGCGCTATGCAGTACAGATGTACTACCAAACTGTATCAGGCGGTTAGCCTGATTCTCTTCGCGGCAGATGAGCTGCTGCCACAATCATCAGATGAGCCAATCCTAAGCAATATTGATGCTGTCCTACCAGATAATATCTCTACTCTGTTAACCACTGATGAGCTAGGGGAATTAGCCAATTTACACGAATGCCGACGAGCACTTATAGACTCTTGGCGGGCCATTGAGGCAGCTAGGGGCAGAATTCTATGCCGAGCTTTGGGTAAGAAGCAAGTGTGAATAATACATCCTTTTGGCGTAATAAGATCGGCTTAAAGGTTTTCCCTTTGGGCCGATCTTCATTACAATTGATTGACAATTGACAGAAAAGAGATATATAAATAAATGAATTTTTGTTTTTCACCTTCTTTACAAAGGGATATACTTTGTGTTACGTTTAGATCAACTAATAATAAAATGATAAAAAAATTAATCCCCTTAGCCACCAACTAAGGGGATTAATTGATGAAAAAAAATATGCTCATAATAAAAAAATATCATATTCCCCACAGGTACCGGTGTCAACCAAAATCAATACCAAAATTAATTTTAAATTTCTTTTCAACCCCACCCAAAAAGATCAAAACGATCTTAATCCTTGAAAGGAGAGAAAATGTCTGCAATTCCTACAGTAAGTCCTCATCCTCTAAAATCCCGTGTTAGAGCCGCTGGCATTAGTCTATGGCAGATCAGGCTGGCGCTAGGTGGTCGTCCTAGCGATGCTACTATTAGCCGGATGCTCAACGGCATCATTCCTATGTCATCGAAAGTAGAGAAAGGTATCAAACGGCTATTGTCAGAGGTAGAAGTTTATAATGAGCAGTGATTATTGGGAACTTTATTCTCCTTATATAGAAGGATTAAAGAAAATCAATATTTCTGAAGCGCAAGGCCATTGCCCGTTTGGGGAGCGGCATTCTAACGGCAGAGATGATCATCCGAGCTTTTCTGTCGATACCAAAACAGGCAGATACTGTTGTCATGCCTGTGGGGCTAAAGGGAATTGGCGAACGTTTTGCCGCGAGATGGGAATATCATCTCATCAGGAACATCAGCAGCGACGACCAGAGGCTATCTTTCCCTATCACGATGAGGATGGCAGACTGCTTTATGAGGTTTGCCGTTTTCCTGGAAAACAATTTAGACAGCGCCGACCTGATGGTCAGGGCGGCTATATATGGAATACAAAAGATGCTAAAAGAGTTTTGTATCGTCTTCCTGATCTGCTCAAAGCTGATCCTGATAAGTGGATATTTATCCCTGAAGGAGAAAAACACGTAGACCGACTTTGTTCACTAGGGCTAACGGCTACGTGCAATGTTGGTGGAGCAGAGAAGTGGCTGCCGGAGTATAGCCAATATCTTAAGGGGCGCCGCGTGTGCATCCTGCCTGATAACGATCAGCCAGGACAGGCACACGCGAAGCTGATAACTGAGAGTATACACGGAACAGCTAAAGAAATCAAGATCTTAACCTTGCCAGGATTAAAAGAAAAAGGCGACGTCCTTGATTGGTTAGATGGCAATCCTCAAAAATCCGATGGTATTAGGCATACCAAAGAGGAGCTTCTAAAACTGGTTGAGGAAGCGCCGGTCTGGAAGCCGACGGCTGTTAAGGCAGTCATTAAGTGCGTGGATTCTCTAATGAAGCAGGAAATGCCTGAAATTAAGTGGCTAATCCCAGGTTTTTTACCACAAGGGTTAATGATTCTTGCGGGGAAACCGAAAATCGGGAAATCCTGGCTGGTATTAGATATAGCACTAGCGATATCAACAGGTGGGATTGCACTAGGGAAATATAAATGTGAGCCTAAAGGGGTTCTTTATCTGGCACTAGAGGACAACGAGCGTAGGTTGAGAGACAGGATAAAAAAGCTTTTACCAGACAATACGTCGTTAGGTGAGTTCTACTATGCCACTGATGGAGTAGGCAGGGGAATTGAGGCTATTACGTGTATAGATCAGTTTTTGACGGCAAACAAACATATCAAGCTCGTGATTATAGACACCTTGCAGAGAGTTAGAACAATAGAAGTAGGGCATAACGTCTATCAGAGCGATAGTGAGGCTTTGATTGGTCTACAGGAGCTAGCGGGGAAACGAGATATTGCCATTATTGTTGTTCACCACTTGAGAAAAACAGGCTCAGACGATTGGATGGATCAGGTGAGTGGTAGCACTGGTCTAACTGGTGTCGCTGATACTGTAGCCATTCTAGAACGGGGCCGCGGTGAACAGGACGCGATGTTAAATATTACTGGCAGAGATGTTGAAGAAATTAAACTTGCACTACAGTTTGATGCTGGATTATGGCAGGTGATAGGTTCAGCAGAGGAGTACCAGTTGAGCAGGGAACGACGAGAGATTGTTAATTTACTGAAAATAACACCTAATCAAAAACCGGCTACGATAGCGAAAATGCTTGATCGTCCTCGCGGAGCAATCAGGAAGTTGTTATATGAGATGGTTAGGTCTGGCCAGGTATGTGTTGATGATCAAGGACAATATTCACTGCCTCTCAAAGTTGAAGGATGGATATAATAAGTTGAGTAACAGCGGTAACAGCGGTAACAGCGGTAACAGCTTTTGTATATCCCTTAATTTTCAATATGTTAACACGCTAAAAACTGTTACCGGTACGCGGTAACAGGGGGTAACAGCGGTAACAGCTTTTGCCTGTCCTGTTACTCTGTTACTCTGTTACCGGTAACAGATCAGCGGTAACAGGGGAAAAACCTACCTTTATTTTCAAGACTTGCCAGGCTGTTACTTTCTGTTACCTGTTACCGGTAACAGATCTCCGGTAACAGTTTTCCCAATCATTTTAATAGGCATCCTTCCTGTGAACATCCAAAAACATATTAAAAATCAAGGTATTATAGATATCAAAAACTGTTACTGCTGTTACCGGTGTTACTGCTGTTACCGGTGTTACTGTTGTTACCGGTGTTACTGCTGTTACCGGTGTTACTGCTGTTACTAATGTTACTAGTGTGATTATTGGGAAGCTTGGATTTTTCCCGTTTCTCTCGTTCAAAGGGGATACTCAAACGGGGAAAACATGGCTAGCTAGGGTTTTGTCGGTATGCTAAGATATGAACGGTAACGAGCAGGAAAATCTGAATGAGTCTGGATGCTAGAATCAGAAAAATTGAAAATCAAATTTCCCGTAACATTACATTTGAGGGCTTTTTAAAGCTTCTTCCTAAGGATCTCTCTGACGGTTTACGTTTACTCATTGGCCGTTTACCTCCAGGGCCGGTAAGTATGTTGGAGGGGTTTAATTTACTGCCAGATGATTTAAAGGCGGCTATTATTCAGGAGCTTCAGAAGCTTCAGAAAGTGGCAAAGGAAAGGGTTTAAATGGCTATTAATTACACCAGTAAGGAAAGCTAAGAGCATGAAAAATAAAGAGGTTGCAAGTATCTCCTCCCTACCTGATGAGGGAAAAAAGAGAGGTATACGATTACAAGGGCCTAGAGACTGTATCCGGCTACTGAATAGGTTAATTAATAAGTCATTGAACACTGAGGACAAATTCGAGCTTGACCGGCTGAAGGCCGTTACCTATGCCATTAGTACCATAGTGAAGGTTTTTGAGATAGCGGAGTTGGAGGATCGAGTGAAGGCCATAGAAGAGTATCTTAAATATAATAAGCCTTGACCTAGCCCGCGGCCGATCAAAAGAAAAGCTCAAAAAAAGTCATTTTTAGAGGCAAGTAAACTAATTGAATCGGAAAATCAACAACTTAGACTCATCGAGCCTTTGGCCGAAACCTCGATCGGCTCCACTGCCTGGAAGTACCTACCTGTGTAAAACTAATTACCGCAAAATTCTCAATAAAACGTCAAAAAGACGTGGGATATAATCAAACCTATATTTTCATTAACCCAAGGATAAAACTCTATCCTTGGACTTTTAATGAAAAATTGAAGGCATTTTTCCCCTAGATATCCCCTTGGACGGAATCAATTAAAATTAATGACTTCAAGCAATAGATAGAGAATAGATAGAGAGGGTTTTCAAGAGATAGTGGGAGAATTTTTTCTCTCTGCTGAGATGGGCCGTTTTTTATTCCACCACCAGGTTGAGAGAGATTTTATTCTCCACCGCGGGCCAAAAATAAAGCTTTTTTAGGGCAGAGAATTAATCTGATTGGTCAGATGAAAAAATTTTCAGGTTAATGAGGAATGGTGAATTTTTTGCTTGACGGGCCGATAATATGCATACTATATTAGAGTAGTTAATAATCTTTAATTATATGTGAGGATAAAAAATGAAAAATGAAATCGTAATGACTACCAATGAGGCAATTAAATATCTCAAAACTACAAAAAAAACTTTTCTTAAAATGGTCCATGAAGGGAAAATAAAAGGTAATAAGCTAGGGCGTAGTTACAGATTTTTAAGGGAGGATCTTGATAGATTCGTTCGGGGTGAGACCGATAACCTTAAAACGGCTACAAGATAAGAGAGGCGGGAAACTACATGCCAGATCAGGCAAATTATTTCGACAAATACCTTGAGGCTCAATTTACTCATATCAATACTTCTATACAGAGCATCAATAATTCAATAAATGATTTAAAGAACCAATTTTCAGCCCTTCAGAAAGAGGTTAAAGAAGATAGCAAGTCTACTCGTCATTGGATTTTGGGAAGTGCAATTACTTTTTTTGTAGGCTTCATTGCCGCGTCGATAGCTATATTCTTTGGCTTCGCACAGCTTCAAACATCCTGGATACAAACCGTCATTTCTTTTGTTGGCAAGGCAATTGTAAAATGAACCCCAAGATAATCAAGAAGGTATCGCTAGAAGTGATCTATGAAGCCATAGAGGATCGAACGGCAGAGATTAAAAGGGATATAGCAGAGCTCAAGAACAAGCAAGAGGCCGACTTTCGATATCTCAATACTCAAATTGGACAAGTTAGGCAAGAAATCAGCCAGATAAATCAGAGAGTAGATCAAAAAATAGATGCTCTTGAGCAGAAAATTAATACTCAAATAGAACAAGTAAACCAAAAGATTGATACTCAGATAGGGCAGCTAAACCAACGGATTGACAAGCTTGACCAGAAGATTGACACTCAAATAGGACTAGTAAACCAAAAGATCGACACTCAGATAGGACAAGTAAACCAAAGACTCGATAGGGTAGATTAAAAAATAGATGCTCTTGAGCAGAAAATTAATACTCAAATAGGACTAGTAAACCAAAAGATTGATACTCAGATAGGGCAGCTAAACCAGCGAATTGACAAGCTTGACCAAAAGATTGACACTCAAATAGGACAAGTAAACCAGAGACTTGATACTATCATGCAAATACTCGTCGAATTGAGCAAACAAAAGAATTAAGGCGGGCCGATAGAATGCTCCTGACACTCTGCCAGCCCTAGCCAGATCAATGATGGGCCATTGACCAGGCTTATTTCTATCCAATTATACCTACCCTATCTAGATGTCTCTTTCTCTAATCTAATCCCTATAACGGAGGTGATCGCCAATTAAAAAATTTAGACGACGAACGGCTTAACTTACTTGATAAAAAGCCAGCAGATTAAAATTGTATAAGTATAAAGAATGCTAGATTAAACAAGATAGAGAGAATAGCCTACACATTAGATCAGGCTTGGTCAATATGGCGTCCCGATAGTAAAGGAGAATTTAATCTATGAAGTACTTAACAAATCATTTCATTATAGTTAGCTTTATATTGATTCTATTATGTAGTTCTGTTGCTGCTTATGCTGATCTCAACAGTGATCTATTGAATGCAGTAGCAAAAGGTAAATTTGCTACCGTGCAAGCCTTGCTGGCCAAAGGGGCTGACGTGAATGCTAAAACCAATAGTGGTGGAACTGCTTTGATGATAGCAGCACTGGGTGGCCATACCCAAACCGTGCAAGCCTTGCTGGCTAAAAGGGCTGACGTGAATGCTAAAGATAATGATGGTGTAACTGCTTTGATGTGGGCAGCACTGAAAGGCCATACCGAGATAGTACAAGCATTACTGGCCAAAAGGGCTGACGTGAATGCTAAAGATAATAATGGCAAGACTGCTTTGATAATAGCAGCACTGAAAGGCCATACCGAGATAGTACAAGCCTTGCTGGCCAAAAGGGCTGACGTGAATGCTAAAACCAATAATGGTGGAACTGCTTTGATGTGGGCAGCACTGAAAGGCCATACTGAGATCGTTGATTTGCTCAAGAAGGCTGGCGGCAAGTAAAAACGCTGGGACTATATCTTCAATTAGCCAAGAGTTGGCCGAATGGAGAATGAAGAGGTGATCCTGTATAAAACTACGCTCATGTCTAAGTTATAGGTATCAGTGTCATTCACAAGTTAAGCAGGATGCAGAGAAAAGACGAGAAGAGAGGTCCGGTAGAAGTGAATCTTATGAAATAAGGGTACTATAAATTGCTTATCAATATATTAAGGCGGTTTTCCACAGAGATGAATATTCCAAAGAGGAAATTATCGTAATTTCAACGTCTAAAGAGGAAATTATCGTAACTTCAACTAAGTCCAAAGAGGAAATTATCGTAACTTCAACTAAGTCCAAAGAGGAAATTATCGTAACTTCAACTAAATGAACACCTATAACCTTATGAAAATATTGACCGTTTGCGCCATCTAAACAAATAAATACAAATACAGTTAAACTAAATACTATATAAACAACAACAGACATGTTGTTGCTTCTCTCTTCTTTTTAATAAGGTTAGGAAAAGATGAAAGATGATCAACCAAAGACAAAACCTCTAATTGGTAAGGACGAACTAAACCTCTGTGAGTGTCCACTTACTTTACTCACTGATAGTGCCGAAAAGGGGCAAAAAACCTTAGAGTTTACTGATAAGCAAAATGACATCATACGGCACTGGACAATTACCGGATCTGATAAATATGGTTTACCTTGTGCGTATGATGAACCTGTCTATATAGCAATGTTGGCTTTAACCAAGATAGATAAATTTAAGAGTCGTAAGGTCTATTTTAATCCCTACGAAATGTTAAAACTCATGAAGTGGCCAACAAGTGGCAAATACTATACCCGCCTGGAGTTAGCCTTAAAGCGGCTACATGGAGTAAGTATATATGTCGATTACCTGTGGGATAGAGGGGAATTTAAAAGACGTATCCAAGGAGAAGGGTTTCATATCATTGATAAGTTTATAATTATTAAAGGAAAGAAGAGTATTAAAAATAGTTATTATCAATGGGATGAAGATATATTTGAAAGCTTCCTTAGTGGCAACATCAAAAACTTAGACTTGGATACCTACTTTAGCTTAAGTACAGCAATCTCACGACGGTTCTTTCGTTTATGGGATAAGAGATTATACAAGAACGATTGCATATCGTTCGACTTACAAGAACTTTGCCATGAGAAGTTGGGTATATCAAGAAACTTAAAGTATCCCTCTTTACTGAAGCAGGCTTTAAAACCCACTCTCAAAGAATATATTGAAAAGAAGCTACTATCATCGGCAGTGTACCGGAAGACCAAAGGCGGAAGGTGGATATTGACTGTCAAGAAACACAAGGAAGAGTCTGTACAAATACAACCACCAGCAGAGGAGGAACCAACAACGCCAAAATGCTCACTCATCAATCAAATGGTGAGTATAGGAGTAGCCAGAGCAGTAGCCGTCAGTTTAGTGAATCGTATAGACTCAGAGATTATTGAGAGTCAGCTAGAAGCACTTCCTTACCGGAAAAACATAGACGACAAACCGGCATTCCTTGTCAGGGCCATTCAAGAGAATTACCCGCTACCTGAACAGATTCAGAAGAGACGGGCTGCTAAAAAGCGTGAGGAAGAGGAGAAGTTAGAGAAAGAATACTGCCGGTTCATCGTAGGCAAGGTTGAAGAGTACCTAAAGACGATAGACCCCAAGCAGGTAGAAAAAGAGATTGAAGATTATAAAGAGGTTTTTTTCAGCAAGCGTCCTTCTTATTTTAGAGAAGACTTTTGGGAAAGTGAAGCCATGAAGTCCCAGATCAGATTTGAGTATAAGATAGACAAAGCAGAGAGCATAGGTCTACCATCTTTTGAGGAATGGAAGGCGAATCACCACAAGGCAGGAGTCCCCAACCAATGACCAAAGAAGAGATCATCAAAGAGATATGGAACCAGTTTCCTGACATAGACAAAAAAAGTGTATGAGGTGGTTATGAAATTGATAAGAGACACCCTGGCCCAGGGACAGCCGGTCGAGATCAGGATAGACAACTATCTTCGCGGTGAAAATGAACCAAAGGCGGGAACAAGATGAGTACAAGTACACAGGTGATAGAATTATTCAATATCTTCTCCAAGACTTACACGAAAGAAGAAGCTCAAACCATCGTGAAGGATATTGAAGAGATCGTTGATGCCAAAAATAAAGAATTGGCGACAAAAGGAGACCTGCGGGAAACAGAGCTTAAGCTGACCAAAGAAATTCGGGAAGTAGAACTTAAATTAACCAAAGAAATTGAGCAGGTAAGGTCAAGTTTGATTAAATGGGTAGTCGGTCTTACGATCGCTCAAATAAGTATAATAGTCACCTTGTTGACACTTCTTAAGTAGTCGGTGGTTACAGCAGGTAATTACTCCAGGGTTATAACATGCAGAATGAAAAGGTTACTGTTAAACCAAAAACAGCAGTAAGATAAAAAAAGCGGGAAACTTATATGCCAGATCAAATAAATTACTTTGATAAATATCTAGAGGCTCAATTCACTCAGATTAATACTTCCATGCAGAGTATCAGTAATTCCGTGAGTGATCTAAAGAACCAATTCACAGATTTAAAAAACCTATTTACAGATTTAAAGAACCAATTCTCAGCCCTTCAGAAAGAGGTTAAAGAAGATAGCAAGTCTACTCGTCATTGGATTCTGGGAAGTGCAATTACTTTTTTTGTAGGCTTCATTGCCGCGTCGATAGCTATATTCTTTGGCTTCGCACAGCTTCAAACATCCTGGATACAAACCGTCATTTCTTTTGTTGGCAAGGCAGTTGTAAAATGAAAGGGTTTGCCGCCAAACTATAAATCAACAGTTGGCTGAAATAGCAAAACAAAAAAGGTAGTCGGAAGTGCTTACACCGATTCAAGAAAGCAGAGCTAGAAGTATTTAAACGAGAACTTAGACAATTAACAAGTCCTTCAAGACCAGCGCTACTTTTGAGATAAGGCGTCGAGTTTCAGCTTTTTGACTTGCTCATCAGTCTTCATAAGGCTAACACTGAGCTGCTTCTCTGTATTTTTTCCAAAATAAGGCATTGCAGCAATAACTAAGTACGGAAAAACCTCTCGTAAATCATCGCTTGTCCCTCTACTTACAGCTTCTGTTTGCCAAAGGACATTTATTTTTTGATTCTTCTTATATTCGATATAGTCTATAGCATCCAATCTTAAGTAACGTAAATAAGTTGTGTGATACTTTGTGTTAATTTTAGAGCCTACTACTCCGTATTGATCGGGTGAAGAGATTGTACCAGTAGTATGAGAATAGTTCCCGAAAGAATCCATTGTCGAAGCATCAAAATTAGCCATACCACCACTTATCTTTCCATAATACAGGGGTAGAGTATATATAAGGCAAGACTTCTTTATCACCAATTCCATACTGCAAGAAAATAACCATATCTGCATTTTCTGGATTATCACTCTTTACATATCCTTTTTCTGTTAATGCCCTCTCTATATACCTGCAAAATTCTTGGAATTGTAAGTCGGTTTCAGCTATCCCTTCAATTCCTGATCTTAAAACATAACGATGAGCAGTATTATCTTTTGGGCCAGCTATTGAATTAACACTTACAACACAAATAGGAGCACAACCCAAATTTATCAACAATACAATAATCCATGCTTTTTTTATCATTTTATTACCCTCACATATTCTTGTTCAATTTCAACTCAATACTTTCATATTGTAAGCATAGATATTGAAAAATTTCCAGGATAATGTCAAATAGTGAATTATTTGCTTGACCGGCCGATAATAAACATGTTACCTTATGGTAACTCATGTTAAAACGATAACGGAGAGGAAATAAATAAATGGCAATAGAAAGTAAATTCTATACAATCAAAGAAGTAGCTCAATTACTCCACGTTTCTGAGATGTGGGTAAGGCGACGAATGAATACCGGGGAAATCCCTTCTTTTAAACTCGGAAGAAGAAGATTCTTTGAAAAAAAACAGATTAACCAATGGATCAAATCTCAAAAAAATGAATCAAAGACGGCTACACGGTGAGCATTTGACCGTTACCCTTGTTGTGGCATTTCTTAAGTAGTCGGTCCCGGAAGGTGGGGTAACACCTTACCGAGACCTGGCCAGCATGGTCTAATGCGAGTCCTACCATGCCGGTTACGCATAGTATACCAAAGGACTCCCCTTGAAGGTAAAGGGGAAGCAATATGCATCTAAACATCTCCCGTCTTAACAATCATCTTTTCCAGGCAATTTCGCACATCCTAAACGTCTCTTACAAACTCAGGGAATCACTCTCAGAGGCTCAGGAACCCTTGTTCGATGACAGGGCTATAGGAACCATAGGGGGACCTGGTGATCCTAGGCAAAAAAGGCCAGATTTCGACGTTTTTGACTATCTCACCGAGGATGAATCAGCGGAGCTAGTAAACGTAGAGAGCCTCCGCCAGGCAATCTATCACCAGGCCAGGATTGTGGAGAGAATCAAAGCCAGGATTATTCAGCAGGCAGAGCAGCGGAGGGCGGGCCATGCTGAGTAAAAAGAGAAAATAGGTCGTGAATTGGACCCGGTAGGGATTTTTCTCCCTGCCGGGCTTTTGTGTTACCTGTGTTACCAAGGTTACAGCAGGTAATTACTCCAAGGTTATAACATGCAGAATGAAAAGGTTACTGTTCAGATTGCGGCTAAAGCTCTCGGTGTAACCCCTAAAACCATTCACCAATGGCTCAAGGTTGGAACATTGACGCGGGTTAAAGAGGGAAACCGAACCTATATACTCATGGACGAGATCAGGGCCTTACGTCAGAACAAAGTTATTACCTCAAAAAGAGAGGTTATAGGTTTTGACGATGACCAGACACCAGGTTATAACCCAGGTAATAACTATCTGGTTATTGCACGAGACCACTACGAGGGTCTCCTAACCAGGTTAGGACAACTGGAAGCAAAGCAGGAACTCTTACTCGAGTATAAGGGAAGCATAGAGGCAAGGGATAGGACTATTGCCGACCAAAGAGCCACGATTGAAGCCAAAGAAAAGGAACTTGCAGACTTGCGGGCCGAACTGGAGAGACTACGCCTACCCTGGTATAAAAGGCTCTGGAAGAGGAGTAAATCATGACAGATGAGCAATTAAGGCAAGATATTCATGAGGCTCAAAAAATACCTATAGACTGGAAGGGGAGTTTTGAAAACCTTTCCTCATTGGCGGATCAATGCAATATAACATTATCCATGATTGATTACTTCTCTCGATACAGAGAGACAGAGAGGGAGTGCAAAAGCAGAGCGATTTCCACCAAAGCACTCCGTAAAAAATGGGAACACGACTTTGAAGCCAATAAAGAGAACTATCCGGGTGATATGTTTTTCTACCCTGGAGAATTTATGCTGCTTTCTGGGGAAAAGTACTATTTCAGCAATGCCGATGTCAGGCCATACTTTTTAAAAATTATATCCCCAGGGGGAATAAAATGCGGGGAAGAAGTGAGATTGGCGGATGCCAGATTTTACGCTCTTACTTTTAAAAAGATTTTTTACCTGCTTTCTCAAGATGAGAACCCTTCCCTCTTAATTATTCCTCGTTTAGTAGAAATATTCTTTAACATATGGAATATAAAAAACGATATGCTTCACACTTTAGAAGATCAGGAAAGACAACGGGAAAGAAACAGACGAAACGCTTCCACTCGAACCCCTGCTAAAATTGAAGATTGTAAAAAGCATGATCTATACCCACAACTTGAGCAGATGATTAAATCCTACCGCGAGACTCCGAAAGAATTACGGGAGATAAACAAGCTCGTAGGGGAAATAATCGGAACAAAAAACCGAGTAACGGTTAAAAGATATCGTTTCCTTTTCTTTCAGAAAATTCAAACCAGATAGAAACGTCGCTAATATCTACTTCCTAGGTTGAAAGTGTATAGAAGCGGCGCTTTTATACAGCAAATTATTAAAATACAATTATTTTTTTGTTTGCATAAATCTACCAAGTCATGATATTATCTCGAGCATGATATTATTTTGGCAATAAAAAACTCCGTAAGATCGTTTTGGGGACGATCCTACGGAGTCTGGCGGTAAAAATTTAATTTCAGTTTCCTTGAAATCATATCAAATTTCCCGCCAGGTGTAAATCCTTAATCAAAATAATCTTATTCAAGAAAGGAAAAAATAATGCAAATTCCTACTTTTACTCCGCATCCGTTAAAAAAACAAATCCAGGACGCAAACCTAAAATATTGGCAATTAGTGCGACTACTCGGCAGATCAAGCGAGTCGATGATCTGCCGGATGCTCAATGGCATTCTTCCAATGTCGCCGCGGATTGAACAGGATATTCGCCGTATCCTAGCAGAGCTTGAGCAGCCAGAGGCCACAAAACAACGACGGGAGGACAGGCAGTTGGACGTGGACAATGATCAGGTAGGGTAAGGAGAAGATGAATGATAAGCAGTATTGATTATTTCGAATTCTATAGCCCTTACGTAGAAGGGCTAAAAAGAATTAGTAATACTGAATATCAGGGGCATTGTCCTTTTGGGCAAAACCACTCGGATGGTAGGGATGAACATCCGAGTTTTTCTGTCAATGTTGAAACAGGCATTTATTATTGCCATGCCTGCGGGGCTAAAGGGAATTACAAAACGTTTTGCCGCGAAATGGGAATATTATCCTCTGATGATCAGCAACGACCAGAGGCTATCTTTCAATATCGCGATGCGGACGGCAATCTGCTTTATGAGGTTTGCCGTTTTCCAGGAAAGCGGTTTTTACAGAGAAAGCCTGACGGCCAGGGTGGCTATATATGGAAGACAAAAGATGTTAAAAGAGTTTTGTATCGGCTGTCTGAGCTGCTTAAAGCTGATCCTGATAAGTGGATATTCATCCCTGAAGGAGAAAAACACGTAGATCGGCTATGCTCACTAGGGCTAACGGCTACGTGCAATTGCGGCGGGGCCGGAAAATGGTTATCTGAGTACAATCAGTATTTCAAGGGCCGTCGCGTGCTTATCCTGCCTGATAACGATCAGCCAGGACAAGCACACGCAATAAGTATCGCTAATAATATATGTGGGATAGCCACAGAAATCAAGATATTAAATCTGCCAGGCTTAAAAGAAAAAGGAGATGTCATTGACTGGCTAGACGGCAATCCTCAAAAATCCGATGGTATTAGGCATACCAAAGAGGAGCTTCTAAAACTGGTTGAGGAAGCGCCGGTCTGGAAGCCGACGGCTGTTAAGGCAGTCATTAAGAGCCTATCCGAAAAGTCCTGCTGCATGGAAGACAATCCAAGCGCAAGCGAAGTCTATCATAGCCAAATAATTTTCAACTTTTTTCTCCCAACGGATAAGTAATCGCCGAAAGCGATTGAGCCATGAGTGTGTACGCTCAACTACCCAACGTCTTGCCCGATAGTTTGGAATTTCCCTTTTTTGTTTTGATTCCTCACCCCGAGCCAGCACATGAGGTATATATCCCCTGGCTATCAGGATATCCCGTATATCTTGGTAATCATATCCTTTGTCGAGAACCATATTTTGTGGGTTATCTTCTGTGGGCTTTGGAGGCTCAATAACATCTGCCTCCAGGGTTGGGACCATCATTTTCTTATCATGCCGATTGGCCCCATCTACCGCCACTCCTATAGGGATACCATTGCCTTCGGTATGCATACTGCGTTTGGTACCCCTTTTTCTCCGATCAGTTGGGTTATGCCCTGTGGCTTCACCACCCAAGGGGGCCTTGGTCATGGTGCCATCTATTGTCTGCCACTCCCAGTCCAGGCCTTTTATCTGGTCATACTCTATCAGTCCTTCTTCCCATATCTTTTTGAACACTCCGGCCTTCTCCCACTCCTGGAACCGATCATGCACAGTGCTGGCTGCCCCAAGACATCGAGGCAATGCTTTCCATTGACATCCAGTACGAAGGAGGTAAAATATAGCTGTCATAGCTTGACGATCATCCATCCGTGGTCGTCCTGCCTTCTTCTTGGGCTTTGGTGGGGGTAATAAAGTTTTCATATGCTCCCATAGAACATCGGGGAGTTGATACAAAGAGGGTATGCAACTGCTTTGCATTTTTATCACTTCCTTTATATTTCATTGAGTTATCCTCTCTATTGTATCATACTCCCCGTTATTTTTCGGATAGGCTCTTATTGGTTCTTTCGCTTAAGTGCGTATAGTGCTTCAAGTTTGGTTTTCCCAGGCATGATTTTTGATTAGCTATTTTTGGGAAAAATTTATGGTTTATTTCGATATTGTGTTCAGTTTACCATAAAAATATGTTTATTGATGTGATTATCAATATTCATGCCAATCAAAACCTAACTTGAACGAGTATAACCCAAGTGGGCAGCAAATCAATTACGCTATCAATTGTAGGGGCGGGCCTTGTACCCGCCCAAGCTTGTGCCCCTTATTAGCGAAAAGACCACTTATCTTGCTGATAATCCCAGCAAGGGTAGCAGTTAATATATACACCATCGAATCGGTATTTGTCATCTATTTTTTTGAAATTATCGATTATTTCTGGAAAATTAACCCTGGTTCAGTGTGATTCGAGCTCAAGTGAGAAATAAACAAACTCAAGATGAGAGATATAAGCCAAACTCTATACAATGACGATGATTATTGATGATTTTATCGATTAACCGTATTATAATTCTCAGGCTATGAATGAATTTTCTGCGGGTTTTGTGAAGCAAATACCGACTACCTCAATTGTCTGCCTGGCCATAGTCCTGACGGCAGGCACTTTGTGGTCCCTGCTGCTACTGATCGCTCCGGCCAGGGCTCAGCAGAGTGAAGAGCATACCAGGCAAAGCCTGGTGCGAAAGATTCAGCTTGTGGGAGCAAAGAAAGTTTCAAAGAGTAAGATTCTCCAGCAAATGAGCAAGCTGCGGCCTCCTCCGTTTTGGAAATTTTGGCAAGAAGGGCAGGAATTCACTGCCGAAAAACTGGACAGCGACCTTGAGCAGGTTCGGCAGCTTTATCACCAGGAGGGATATTATCGGGTGAAAATCAGTGCGGAAATAGTCGAAGAGGATGAAACTGTGGTCATAATCCTGTATATTACTGAAGGGCCTCCTGTAACCATTAAGGATATTACCTTTGAAATTCGTGACGGAGAGGCGGCTGAATGGGAAGAGCGGTTTCGCCGGATCATCCCCTTGCAGAAAGGGAAAATTTTTCGGGTCAAAGACTATGAGCAGGCTAAGACCGCTATCCTGGAATATCTAGCCAATTCTGGATATCCCAGGGCAAAATTATTCGGTCGGGTCTTGATCCGCGAGAAGGAAAATAGTGCCGCTATTCACCTGCCGGTAGAATTAGGTCCCTTTACTCGGTTTGGTAAAATCCAAGTTATGGGGAATAAAAATATCTCCTTATCCAACATTATGCGCGAGGTAACCTTTGCCGAGGGAGAAACCTTTTCCATGAGCAAGGTTTTTCAAACTCAGTCAAGGATAAACGGGCTTGGATTCTTTAGGTCCGTAGTGGTCAGTCCGGTGGATTTGCAGGAAGGATCAGGGCCGGTGGATATTCATATCCTGGTTCAGGAGCGAAAGCCGAGGACCATTGAGGTAGGAGTCGGGTATGGAACAGAGGATCAATTGCGACTCAGGGTCTCAGGGATATACCGCAATATTTTCGGGGGCTCTCGTGAATTGCGCCTCTCCATTGGTATTTCTGGCCTCTCGGAAGAGGAGTCTTTGACTTTCAGCCAGCCATATTTCCCCGACCCTTCCTCCACCTCTCGCTGGACCCTGTTCCGCCGCCTGGACGAATTCCCCTCTTTCAATGTTACCAATATTTCCAGTGAATTTCGGATTGATCGGGGAATCAGCTCGGCTCTATCGGCAACGGTGGCCTACCGCCTAGAGTCTTCATCTATCGGCGGTCTGTCCGAGGCAGCCCAAAAGGACCAGGAGAAGGTATACTTTCTCTCATATTTTCAAACCGGCCTCAAGTGGAATACTACAGACTCTCCTCTTGATCCAACGAGAGGGGAGTTGGCTTCTTTCTTTGTAGAACCATCCCTGAAAGTTCTTGGCTCTGAGGTATCTTATGTCAAGGCAACCGCAGAGTATAAACGCTACTATCATCTCTTAGCTAGACCAGTGCTGGCCGGGCGGATACTTATGGGAACGATTCAACCCTTTGGGTTAAATCAGCGGAGAGTGCCGATCATGAAGAGATTTTTTTCAGGTGGGACCCTCAGCGTCCGTGGCTACGACTACCAGCAGCTTGGCCCGCGCTCGGAGAATGGCGAGCCAATCGGAGGGAATTCCTTGATTGAAGGTAATGTGGAGCTTAGGTTTCCCCTGATCGGCAAGCTGTGGGGGGTAACATTTTTGGATTTTGGCAATGTCTTTCTAAGCTCTATGGAATTTGATTTTGGCAGCCTGTCCTACTCGGTGGGTGCAGGCATCCGATACAAGACCATCATCGGCCCCTTACGGCTTGATTTTGGTTATATCCTCAATCCACAAAAGGAAATAACTACCCCCTATCGCTTTCACCTCAGTATTGGTCAGGCCTTTTAGATGCGTACAAAATCAGTCATTAGAACTCTAGCCATCCTATTAGGTTGCTTTGGTCTGCTGCTGGGAACAGTGCTGATTGTTCTAGCTCTGGCAACTCAAACCCCGTCCTTCCGCGGCTGGCTCAAAGGGGTCCTGGTTCGGCAAACCCGTCAACGGCTTGGGCTTTCTCTGTCGGTGGGAAAAGTTAGCGGAAACCTGGTGAGCGGCCTAATTCTGCAAGAGGTAGAGCTGGCTGGCCAGAATGAAGAGCGGCTGAGCCTCGAGGAGTTAAAAATCCGCATCTTGTCAGCCTCTCTCCTAGCCGGCCGGATAATTTTCCCCCTGCTTTCTATCTCAAAGCCGCATCTGACCATAATCCGAACCGAAGATGGTGCTTGGCGAATTCTTCCCCTGCCGCCATTTCCCAAATCAAGAGATAAGTCGCCTCTGTCTATTTCTGATCTTAGAATCAAACAGCTCCTTATCCAGGATGGAGTCTTGATTTTTCGAGATTACTTCCAGAGGGAATCACCGCGGGAGATTTGCGGTCAAAATATTTGGGCTGATCTTTCCCTCAGGCTCAATCTTCAGGCCGAAGGTAGGGGGAGGTGGGAGTCCAAGGTCAGGGACCTTTCCCTGCTGCTGGTCAGCCCATCTCAGATGAAGATAAAAAGAATTCAGGCTGATTTGTCCTACCAAACAGGAGAGCTTGCCCTTGGCAGCCTAGAGATCATGACCGCCCAAAGTTGCGCCTGGCTATCTGGCCGACTTAGTTTGCCCGCAGGGCCACAGACTGAGCCCTCTTTTGACCTGCGGGCTAAGTTTCCTCAAATATCTCTTTTGGAATTAAAAGACATCTTGGCCAAGAATAGCCAAGCCCAAAATAGCCAAGCAGAAAAGCTCTCTGCTAGCTTGCTGCGGCTCTCTGGCCTCAAGGGAGAGGGAAGAGTGCGGGGAAGGCTGAGCGATCTTGATTATACCTTTCTCCTTGCCTTTGAGGCAGAGGGGCATAAGGGAAAGTGGCAGTCAAGCGGCAATCTAGATCTTTCTGATCCCCAAAATCCCCGCTATCGCCTGCAAAGCCGATGGCGAAAGCTTCCGCTCATCTTGTGGCTTCCGGCAAAGTATCGATCCGATTTTCCCCATTTTCTCGATCTTTGGGTCAGAATCAAGGGAGAGGGGCTTCGATGGGATGAGATTTCCTCTGAAATTGAAGCTGATCTCTCGCCTTGTACCCTTTTTGGCCAGCCAGATAGTGCGGTCAAATTTTCAGGTCTAATGAGCGGACGAAGCCTTCAGATAGAGAAGCTAGAAGTTATCAGCCCCGCTGGTCGGGCTCGGATCGTGGGACAGATGGATCTTCGACCTCCCTTTATCTATCAGGCTAACCTTTCTTTCCAACAGGTAAACCTAGAGCGAATAAGGCCGCTCTCTTCCGCAAGCCGAGCTCTGGCCAATCGGCCACAATGGGCTTTAGCCTCTCGGCTAGCTGGAGAGGCAAGTCTGCAAGGGATGCTAGGCAAAGGATTTCCTAAGAATTTCCAGGCCGCCGGATCAATCCGCCTTCTCCCCTCATGGGTTGGGAGCAGATTTTTAGATACTCTCCTGCTTCAGGGGGATTTTGAGGCTGGCAGGCTCCATCTGAGTCAGGGGAAAGTGGTCATGGATGGCGCGGCTTTTTCTGTGCGCGGCACAGCCTCCCGACAGCGGCTGTATCTGGTCTGGAATTTATCAGAGCTTGATCTTGCCTTGACTATGCCTGAGCGGCTAGCTAACTTTCCTGCCGGAGTGCTAAGTGGTCAGGGGAAAATCACTGGCAGCTTGCAAAGCCCTGAGATTGAGGCAGATCTTGCTGGCCGTGATCTGACCTATCGAGGCTATCGAGCCTCAAATATAGTGCTAAAGGGCAAATTCTCAGGGATAAGGGCGTTCCAGAGTCTGAACTTCGACGCTCAACTCAAGGCATCCTCAATCTGGCATGATGAGCAAAAGCTTCAGGATTCCCTGAAGCTCAAAGCCCAAAAGGAGAAAACAGCGATCAGATGGCAAATCGAGGGAACCAAAGGAGCTAATCGCATCTGGCGGGCCAAGGGATCGGCGGAAATCTTTCGTCCCTGGCAAGTATCGGCTCGGCTGGATGAGTTCTCCTTTCCCCTTGAAGGGGTAATCTGGCAAAATCTTGAGCCAATCCGGATCGAATTGGATGCTGACAAAACTCTCAACGCGGTGCGAATTCTCTCGCTGAGACTAGGGGCAGGGCCAAGATATGTAACGGTACGCGGAGAAATCAGCCGAGGCGGCCAGCAGAAAATGCAGATTCAGATCTTGGGCTTCCCCTTGCAGGAGATATGGCAATGGAGCGGGCGGGCAAACTCGCCGCTTGGCTCTCTCTCCGGTACTCTGGAGGGCGAGGCGCTCCTTGCCGGAACCTTGGCTGATCCCCAAATCGAAGGAAAACTTGAAATTACCGATGGCCGCTGGTCAGCCTTCTCCTTCCGCCGACTGCGCCAGCTATTCAGCTATAGACAAAAGAGCCTGGATATCACTGCTACCTTAAGTCAAACTCTCACTTCTGCTAAGACGGAAAAAGAGACCATCCACCTTGAAGGCAGGGTGCCGATCGACCTTTCTTTTCGTTCTGTTGCGGATCGCTGGTCTTGGCCAGGGATAGAGCTTCGGGGCAAATTTCAGGAGGTTGACCTCTCCTCCATCCCCTCACTGCTTCCGGTGTTCGCTGAGGTAAAGGGAGCTGTCTCAGGAACTGGAGCAGTGAGCGGAAGCCTGCGCGATCCCCGCTTTGAGGTAGCGGTGGGGTTTGTCAAAACATCATTCCGAATCAGGCAGCTTGCTCAGGTTTTTCAAGTAAAGAGTGCCCTGATTACGGGAAATAGTCAGCGCATCAGCTTTGAGAATGTTGAACTGGCTGGAAAATCTGGTATAGGGAAGCTTTCCGGCAGCCTGGAGCTGGCTGGATTTTCGGTCAAAAGTTTCACCACCAAGGTCAGAGCGCAGAAGTGGGAAATTGCCTACTCTCGCCATACCTATTTTGTTTTAAACGGAGATCTTTTGGCTCAGGGGAAGCCAGAGCAAATCTCCCTCACAGGCAAAATCTCCGTAGCGGAAGGAAAGATCAAATTGAGTGATTTTGCCTTTGGCAAGCAGCAATCTCCTGAAATTCAGATCATACGAGAGGCCGAAGACGAGATGAAACTGGTGGAGCAAAAGCCGGCCTTCTTCAAGCCTAGAGTGGCTATGAACATAACCGTAAGCATCCCTCGGAACCTGTGGGTCATCGAGGAACAAACCAATATCGAGCTCAAGGGAGAGCTTGGTATTCACAAAAGCTATGGTCAGGATCCGGCTATTAGCGGAAGGATCGAGAGCGTGCGGGGAACCTATAAATTTTATGGCAAGGAATTCATCATCCGAAGAGCGCTCATCCAGTTTCAGGGATTGCCGGAAATCAATCCCCTGCTCGATATGGAAACCGTCTACCGGATAAGAGAGACTAACATTTATATCCTGATTACAGGGACCCGTAAAGCCCCGCTGGTCAGACTCCAGAGCGACGACAAGAGCTTATCACAGGATAAGATCATCTCGTTACTGGTCTTTGGCCAGCCACTTGAGAACCTAAATCAAAGAGAGGCAGCCAGCCTCCAGGGCGAGGCGTTCGCCCTGCTGGGAAGGGTAGTGGCTACGCAGGTGCTGGGAATATTCGGCGAAAAATTGCCGGTCGATACAGTGCAAATTCGGGCCTCAAAGGAGGGAACCAGTACCCTTGAAGTGGGCAAGTATTTGACCAGAAACATCTTCGTCTCCTTCGGCAAGGAATTTGGCCAGGAGAAAGGAAGTGAGCAGATCGTGGTAGAATATTACCTCTACAGCAACCTTACTCTGGCGGCTGAGATACGCAGTGATCAAAACTCCAGTGTGGATCTTATCTGGAAGAAGGATTTTTAAAAATTTCTTCGATGTCGCCTCCTCTATTTGCCGATTCTTAAAAAGACAGTAAGCCTAGAAAATAAAAAATCAGCATGAAAATAAAGGTTTTATCCCCTATCTGCCGATTGAAAAGGGCTCAAAGTCAAAAACAGGGATCAAATACAAAAAGAGAGAGAAAGAATCGTGGAAGCGGAATCCTTCAAGAGATGAGGGAAATTAACCTTTAACATTTTCCAAGGAACCTGACTATGCAAATTAAAAGAAAGTTAACCGAACGGGAACAAAAGCTTCTTCAAATATTAATTAACGAGAGGAATAAGGGGATACAAGAAATCGCCCAATTAGCTAAGACAGATATCCATGACCTTAAAACCATCATTGATTCTGCCATTGATGAGCTGGATCTATCTTTTTTAAACCAAAATAAAGAAATAGACTGTACCTTAATCAGCGCTTACAACGAAAAGCTTAAAAATATCGAAAATGCCATTGATCGTCTGGCTGAGGGAAATTACGGATCCTGTCAAAAGTGCGGCCAGCCTATTCCTGAAAAAAGGCTGGAAGCCTTGCCCTTTGCCTTATACTGCGTCAATTGTCAGAAAAAGAAAGAGGAAAAAAACAAAGAAACGACCCAAAGATCGTATCCACTGAGGGAAGAGATCTGAGCTAAAGCTTGTTTTTTTAGTATTTAAGCATTATGGATAGCCAGGTAATTAAATGGTCTTTTCGCTAATAAAGTGAGCAAGCTGCTCGCAGGCACAAGGTCCGCGAGCTACAATTGATAGCGTAATTGATATCCGCTAAGCATTTTGTGTTACGTACTTAGCGAAAGAAGCATTAAATTCCAAGCAATTAAAATTCCTTGAGCAGGACCTCCGCTACCTCCCGGCGGTGAGAAACCTGCTGGTTTTGAGCCTCTGGATAGCCAACCGCAACGACGGCCATAAGCTCAAAATTCTCAGGCAGAGCTAAAAGCGTTCTTACCTCAGCACTGCTTTTCAGTATCTCCCCAAGCCAGACAGCCCCAAGCCCCAGGGCATGGGCCGCAAGCAGCATATTTTGCACACAAGCCCCTATGGCTTGATAGTCCTTAATTTCATGATACATTGCCTCCCGATCAATAAACACTGCAATGCAGGCTGAAGCAGCCTCGATAATCTGCCCATAGTGGGTAAATTGAGCTAGGCGACGCCGCCAGCCCGCATCCTGAATAATCACAAACCGCCAAGGTTGATTGTTAAGACCAGAGGGAGCCCAGGTTCCGGCTCTCACCATCTCAAGCAAAAGCGCCCTATCTACCGGCTGGCCGCTATAGCTGCGGATGCTCCTTCGACTGTAGATTCCTTCCAGCAAGTCCATGAGTAAAAACCTCTTGTGATAAGGGGAAAACCCTTTCTTGTGATAAGGGGAAAACCCTTTTGAAAAAGGGTTTTCCCCTTAAATAACCCCTTTCCTAAAACTTTTAATAATCTTAACCACTCATAACTTCCGATTGTCAATTACCCGCCTGGCTTTGCCCGTAGTTCGCTCCAAAGTGCGAGGCTCAACCAAGGTAACCTTGACATTTAGTCCCAACAAGGAAGAAATTTTCTTTTGAATACGGTTTTGAAATTCCTGCTGAAGCTTCATCTCATCATAAAAAATCTTATCGGACACCTCAAGCCGCACCTCCAGAGTATCAAGAGCACCCTCTCGGTCAACGATCAATTGGTAGTGAGGCTCAGCCCCCTCTTCTTCCAGCAGAATGTATTCAATCTGAGAAGGGAAAACATTTACCCCTCGGATAATCAGCATATCATCCGTGCGGCCACTAACCCGGGCCATGCGGACAAAGGTTCGCCCACAGGGACAAGGATCAGTAAGTAGACGAGTTATATCACCTGTCCGGTAGCGGATCATAGGCAAAGCCTCTTTGGTAATGGTGGTCAGAACCAGCTCTCCCTCCTCGCCCGGTGGCAGTCGCTCTCCAGTATCCGGATTTATGATCTCGGCAATAAAGTGATCTTCCTGAATATGGAGGCCACACTTATACTGACACTCTCCAGCTACCCCAGGGCCGATGATCTCGCTCAGGCCATAATTGTCCGTGGCCCTGATATAGAGACTTTCCTCGATTTTCTTGCGAATGCCCTCCGACCAGGCCTCGGCACCAAAGCAGCCGATCTTTAGCGAAAGCTCGTTGGGATGGACACCCATCTCCTTCATGACCTCGGCAATATGGAGGGCATAGGAAGGGGTACAGACTAAAACCGTAGTTCTGTAATCCTTCATGATCATGATCTGCTTTTCCGTATTTCCACTAGAGACAGGAATAACCGAGGCGCCTAGCCGCTCTGCACCGTAGTGCAGACCAAAAGCACCTGTAAAAAGACCATAACCAAAAGCGATCTGAATGACATCCTCAGAACTTACCCCCGCGGCAACCAGAATGCGGGCCACCAGGTTACTCCAATTCAATAAATCGCCTCTGGTATAGCCGACAACCGTGGGTTTCCCCGATGTGCCGGAGGAGGAATGAATCCGGACCACTTCCCGCAACGGTACGGCAAACATGCCATAGGGGTAATTATCACGCAAGGCGGATTTGCGAGTAAAGGGAATCCTAGCCAGATCATCCATAGTTTTGATTTCCTCAGGGATGATACCGGCCTGATCAAAGAGCTGATTATAGAAACGTACACTCCGGTAAGCCCGATTCAGCGTGGCCTGCAACCTCTCAAGCTGTAATTGTTCCAGATCGGTCCGATCCATGGATTCATACTCTTTCTCCCACATAGGCATGCTCCTTACAGGTCTTATTCCCAAATCTCTTTTTTGGATTTTCCAAGATATGCCCGCACAATCTCCTGATTTCCCAGGATAGTGGCTGCTTTCTCCTGCAAAACAATCTTTCCCGTCTCCATCACATAAGCCCGATCAGCAATCCTGAGAGCCCGCACCGCGTTTTGCTCTACCAGAAGAATCGTCGTTCCCCGCTGGCGAAGCTTTGCAATCACCTGCATAATCTCATTAACTACCTTGGGCGCTAGCCCCATTGATGGCTCATCCAGCAGCAAAAGCTTTGGTGAGGCCATCAGCGCCCGACCAATGGCCAGCATCTGAGCCTCCCCTCCGCTAAGATTGCCGGCTGGCATGTGCCGACGCTCAAACAAGGCAGGAAAGAGCGAAAAGATGGTTTCAAGGTCCTGCTCAATGCTTTTTTTACTTATCCTGCCGAGCCGCTGATAAGCTCCAAGTTTCAAATTATCAATCACCGTCAAAGGGTTAAACACCTGCCGCCCCTCAGGAACATGACTGATTCCACATCGAACGATCCGGTGAGGGGTAAGCCTGGTAATGTCCTGCTTTTCAAAAAAGACCTCTCCATCCATCTTTTTTATCAGACCACAGATCAGATTTAATAGGGTAGTCTTGCCCGCTCCGTTAGCCCCTAGTAGAGCCACGATTTCCCCTGGCGAGACATGGAGGGAGACATTTTTCAAAACATGCACCTGTCCGTAATAAGCATTAATACTCTTGAGCCTCAGCATCGCTTTGAGTCTCCATCTCGCCCAGATAGGCGGCAATGACTTTCGGATCAGACTGAATATTGCGGGGGATATCCTCGGCAATCTTGCGGCCATACTCTAAAACCATGATCTCATCCGAAACATCCATGACTAGTTCCATGTCATGCTCGACGATCATCAAGGCTATCCCTCGGTTGCGGATCTGAAAAATCAGCTCAGCAAGCTGGCTGGTTTCTCTAGTATTTAGACCAGCCGCAGGCTCATCGAGGAGAATAAGCTTGGGTTCAGTGGCCAAGGCTCTGGCGATCTCCAAAAGCCGCTGGTGTCCAAGAGGAAGACTGCTTGCGGCTGCCTGGGCCTTATCCTGAAGCCCTACAAAGGCCAAAGTCTCAAGGGCCTGCTCACGAATTCGCCTCTCTTCGGCCCGCATCGCAGGAAGCCGCAAAGAGGAGGCGAAAAATCCACTCCGTGATCTGATATGGCGGCCCATCATCACATTTTCTAGAACCGTCATGGTGTGGAATAGTTGAATGTTCTGAAAGGTCCTCACTAGGCCAAGCTCGGCAATACGGTATGGTTTTAGGCCAGTGATCTTCTGTCCCTGAAAGTAGATCTGACCGCAGGTAGGAGGTATAATCCCACTGATCACATTGTAGACCGTGGTCTTACCAGCACCATTCGGTCCGATAAATCCCTTAATGCTCTTTGGCTTAACGATAAAGCTCAGGTCCTTGATAGCTTGTACGCCGCCAAAATTCTTGCTAAGTCCCCGCACTTCAAGCAAAGGCTCTACAGCAGCCAACATATTCTTATGATCCTTGTGATCGTTGTCCTGTTAATTTTTCCCACCCTAGGCTAATCTTTTGACTCATCCCCTGCGGCATGAAAATAATGGCTAGAATCAGTACCAGCCCATAGACCAAAATATCATACTCGGCGAACACATCCAGAAGCTGAGGCAACATGGTCAGGATCGCGGCTCCCAGCACTGCCCCCCAGATACTGCTCATTCCACCTATCACCCCCATAGTCAATAGGCGGATTGACTGGGTCAGTCCAAAGTCCGGCGGGCAGAGAAAAGTGGAATAGTGAGCAAAGATACTGCCGGCAACTCCAGCATAGACGGCACTGATAACAAAGACCTGTGTTTTAAATTTAGCAATATCCACGCCAATGGAATGGGCAGCTACCTCACTGGCATGTATGGCCCGCAAAGCCCGGCCTACCCTTGAATTAACCAGATTGAGAGCCAGATGCATCAGCAGCAGGGTAATGCTCCAGGTGAAGTAGTAATAGTTGACCTCCTTCAGCTCACGGCTGTTTAAAGCATAGCCCAAGATGCTCAGCTTAGCCACGCTGAGCCCTTCAGAGCCTCCAGTGATGGCCAGATTGCTGAATAGGGTTGAGAAGATCATCCCAAGACCAAGGGTAGCCATAGCCAGATAATGCCCCTTCAGCTTTAAAATCGGCTCAGCCAGAATATAAGCTACCACCGCGTTCAAGCCGATGGATAGAGCAAATCCAAGCCAGGGAGAAAGGCCGTAGCGGATAGTTATAATCCCAGATGAGTAAGCCCCTAGACCGAAAAAGGCGGCATGTCCCAAAGAAATCTGCCCAGCGTAGCCCATGAGAAGATTCAAACCAATGACCACAATGCTACTTATGCCGGCCAGCACCAGCACACTGAGATAATAATCACCTGCTTCAAACCGCCGCAAAATCAGCGGCAAACTCAGCACCAGCAGGCAAAAAAGGAGAAAGTGAAACTGCTCAATTACTTTCCAGACCCTCTTGATCATCAAACCCGCTCCCCGCTTCTGATGAAGAGGATCCCCTGCGGCCTGATCAGAAGCACAGCCAGCAGGATACAAAAAGATAGAGCGTTTTTATAGTTTGACGAGATCAGCCCAGCGCCAAGCTCCTCAACCACACCCAACACAAACCCACCGACCATGGCTCCTACATTGTTGCCTAAGCCACCGACAATAGCCGCACAAAACCCCTTCAGCCCGAAGGTTACGCCGCTGTCATATTTCATACCAAAAGGTGCCAAAACACCGCCCGCCACAGCACCTAAAGCCGCGCTAAGGCCAAAGGATAGGATGACCATAGTCTGCACATTGATCCCGACCAGCATAGAGGCTTTCTTGTTAGCTGAGCAGGCAGTCATCGCTTTGCCATGAGTTGTCTTTTCATAAAATAAATGTAATACTCCCATAGATATTAGGGCGATAACCAGAATCCAGACATACTGCCGGTCGAAAATGGCGCTGAAAAAGCGGTAGGGTTGACCACAAGAAAAAAAGGGGACGAATAGATCGTTCCGTCCCCAAATTAACATAACGGAGCCTCGAAAAAGGATCGAGGCTCCGATGGTAGCCATAATCTGGCTGATCACACTGCCATCCCGAAGAGGATGAATCATGAGCACCTCCATCAGGATACCGACTGCGGCTACGGCCAGCACACTAAGTCCGAACGAAACCGGCAGGCTCAGGTGGGCACGGTTGTAGAGAGTGGACATAAAAACCGCGCCTAACATCACAAACTCACCCTGAGCAAAGTTAATGATATCGGTCGATTTGTAGATAATGGTGAACCCAAGAGCAATCAGAGCGTAAATGCCACCGTTAGTAATACCGTTAATCAGATACTGAAGGAGTTGATCAGCAAACTTCATAGAGGCAGCCAGCTTTCGTTTTTCCTAACTCTTTTGGAATTACTCAAGGTAGGTCCATTTGCCATTAACAATCTTAATCATGACCAGAGATTCCGGACCAAGGCCGTGGTGATCCTTTTCGGAAAAATTAAACACACCACCGATGCCGACAAAATTTTTAGTCTTCTCAATCTCATCCCGAATCCGATTTATATCATCACCAGCCTTCTCAATGGCCCGAATCACTATATTGAGAGCATCCCAGGCATGGCCGCCAAAGGTGTCAGCCGTAGTGTTATATTTGGCCTTAAAATCAGCGGCATACTTGGCCAGAACTTTCTTCTGCGGATCGGTATCCGGCAGGGAATCAAATACCAGCAGACGGCCTGCCGGAAAGATTATTCCTTCGGCTGCCTCTTTGGCCTGTTCGATAAATTTCATACTGGCAATACCGTGGCTCATGAAGATCGGAATGGTCATGCCAAGCTGCCGAATATTGGCGGCTACCTTGGCTGAGCCCTTATCCGTGCACCAGACAATCAGGGCCTGGGCATCAGTTCCCCGGATCTTGGTGAGCTGAGTGGTCATATTGGTGTCATCCTCACTGAATTTCTCCCTAGCCACAACCTCAATCCCAAATTCAGGCGATAGGGAATCGACCTGAACCAGACCACCAGAGCCAAATCCACCCTCTACTGACATAAAGGCGATCTTCTTAATCCCCTGCTTCTTCATATAGCCCAAGATCTTGGCCATAGCCTGCCGATCAGTCTGAGGGGTCTTGAACACCCATTTTTTCGGAGGATCGGTGATTTCGATTCTGGCCGCGCAGGAGATATTGGGAATTTCATTATTTTGGATGGTTTCAATAATAGCCATGCTTTCTCCACTGGTGCTAGGGCCGATGATCGCCAAGACCTTATCCTTTTTGACTAGCTTATTTACGCTCTCGATAGCCTTTTGAGTGTCCGAAGCCGTATCGTAGAAAACCAACTCCAGGGGATGGCCATTGATCCCGCCAGCCTTGTTAACCTGCTCAACCACCATCTCAGCGGTCTGCTTCTCCGGCGTGCCAAGGGCAGAAGCCTTGCCCGAGATGTCGAAAATGGCCCCGATTTTATATGGCTTTTTACTTTCGGCAGAAAACGCAGTTTGAACCAAAAACAAACCAGAAACTACACACATGACCAAGATTCCAAAAAGCTTACCCTTTTTCCGTCCCATTTCAAACCCTCCTGACAATATTTTATAAGCTTACCTGAGCTTACCCGCTAGATAAAGTTAGCTGTGCTGCTGCTAGCAGGCTCTGTTAGTTATGGATTGGATTATTCCCCCCTGGTAAGATTTCCTACAGATTACTCAATTCCTGATCGCTAATAGTTGATATCCCGCTCTCCCTTAGCACTCGGACAGCCTCGTTCATATCATCGAACCGAAAGATAATGATGGCCTTGTCCGTCTTCTTCTCCAAAAATCCGTATAGATACTCCACATTGAGTCCTGCGGCCTTCAGGACGTTGAGCACCGTGGCCAGCCCCCCGGGCTCATCAGGGATCTCGACCGCAATGACATCATTTTTATTCACGGTCAGCCCAGCGCTTTTCAACACCGTATAGGCTTTCTCTGTGTCATTGACGATCAGGCGAACAATGCCAAAATCTGAGGTATCGGCCAGGGAAATAGCCCGAATGTTGATCTTGTGATCTCCAAGCAACTGGGTTACCTCAGCCAGTCGGCCTCTCCTGTTTTCCAGGAAAATGGAAATCTGCTTGACGATCATATCTTCCCCCTCTCTATGTTTACCTTATCTTTTAATCTTCCTTCAGGTTTCTCCTATCCTGAACCCGTACTGCCTTGCCCATGCTTCGCTCGATGGCGTGCGGCTCGACCAGCTTAATCTTGGTGCTGATGCCAAGAACACTTTCCAGCTCATTCTTGATCTTTCTTTCAAGTTCCTCAAACTTTTTAACCTCATCGGCCAGGTTCCCTTCCGAAACCTCAACCCGGATCTCGATGTCATCCAGGGTCCCTTTACGGTCAACCACGATCAGATAATGAGGAGCCACCCCCTCAATCTTGACCAGAACATCCTCGATCTGAGAGGGGAAGACATTCACTCCCCTAATAATCAGCATATCGTCGGTCCGGCCCGTAACTCTCTTCATTCGCACCAGGGTCCGCCCACATTCACAGGGCTCAGGGTCAAGCACGGTAATATCGCGAGTTCTGAATCGGATGACCGGGAAGGCCTCTTTGGTCAAGGTGGTGATCACCAACTCCCCCTCTTGGCCATAAGGCAGCACCTGCCCAGTCTCAGAATCGATAACCTCCGGTAGGAAGTGATCTTCATTGATGTGCAGCCCCTTCCTGTATGGGCACTCACTGGCTACCCCTGGGCCGATGATCTCGGTCAGACCGTAGATGTCAAGAGCCAGAATCCCAAGCTTTTTCTCGATTTCAGCCCGCATACTCTCAGACCAGGGCTCTGCCCCAAAGAACCCAACCCTCAACTTCAGCGACCTAAGATCCACTCCCATCTCTTCAGCCACTTCAGCCAGACACAGACTGTAGGACGGAGTGCAGCAGAGGGCATCGGTGCCGAAATCCTGCATAATCATGATCTGCCGCTTGGAATTTCCGCCAGAGATAGGCACAACCGAAGCCCCTATCTTCTGGGCACCGTAGTGGACGCCAAGCCCACCGGTAAATAGGCCATAGCCATAGGCGTTTTGGACTACATCTTTTTCGCTCACACCGCCACAGCGCAAGGTCCTGGCCATGACCGTAGCCCAAAGATCAAGATCATTGCGAGTGTAGCCTACTACCACCGGCTTTCCTGTGGTTCCAGAAGAAGAGTGAATCTCAACCACCTCATCCATTGGCCGGCTAAATAGGCCAAAGGGATAGGTATCCCGAAGGTCCTGCTTGGTCATGAAGGGGAGACGAGCCAAGTCCTTGAGGCTTTTGATATCCTCAGGTCTTACTCCATGCTCGGCAAACCTCCTCTGATGGAAAGGAACAGTCGCATAGACCCGCTTGACCAGATCACGTAGCCGCTCGGTCTGAAGCGCTTCCATACTCTTTCGATCCATACACTCTATCTTTTCATCCCAAAATCCTTGAGCTATATTAGCTTTCATAACTTTTCTCCATGCTCTTCTCTCGCCCTAATTGGAAGGCCTGTTCATTCATCTGCCGGCTCTTAGCCGGAACATGCAAGCCAATCACCCAAAGCCACGTACTTTCAGAGATATCCGGCAAGAGCCTGGACAAGGCACCTAAGAGAACCATATTCATGGCCCTCTTACTTCCTGCCTGCTCGGCCAGCTCGGTCCCCTCAATTAACTGGACCTGCCGGCCACTTTTCTGCAACAGAAGCTCAATGTCAGCAGGATACTCAGCAAGGCCTGTGCTGACTGGAGCAGGATTGATTCTCAGGTTGTTTACCAGGATATGCCCCCTCGGCTGGACAAAGTTTACCCAGCGAAGGGCTTCCAGGAGTTCAAAAGAGAGCAGAAACTCAGCCTCACCCTCCCTGATCAGTGGAGAAGCAACCGCCCGGCCAAAGCGAACATGGGTAGAGACGCTTCCTCCCCGCTGAGACATGCCGTGTACTTCGCTCTGCTTAACCTCAAATCCTGCCTCCTTGCCCACATCAGCCAAGATCTTACTAGCCAAAATAATCCCCTGACCCCCTACTCCAACGATCAAAATGTCCTGTTTCCCGTTCATAGTATTTAATACCCTGCCCCTCGCTCATAAGTATGAGCAAAAGTACGAGCCCAAATAAGTATGGCACACGCTTTAAGCATCTATTAAAGCCCTTACCCTCTCCCTGGGGGCAATAACTAAATCTTAAGCCCCCACCTCCAGTGATGGAACCTTATGCTGGGGGGACAAAAAGGGTAAGAACCACCCCTTGCCGAGGTGGTAGCCTAAAGCTGCCGCCTCGCAATCGAGCCTCGCGCGCAAGCATAGCGCCGTGCAGGAGGCAAGTTTACTAAGTGGTTCTTTCGCTAAGTGTGTAACACAGATGCACAGTGGATCAATTAGGCTATCAATTGTAGGTGCAGGCCTTGTGCCCGCCGCAAGCTTACGCATTTTATTAGCGAAAAGACCACTAAGATGAGAATATGATAAAAATATTATAGTTAAATCTCTACAAATCTTGATGGAGTCAATTACTAACCACTCTTATGGCTCCACGACTGCAAACCTGCTCGCAGACCGGACAGCCATTGCACAAGAGCGGATCAATCAGCACCTTCCCTTCATTTCCCAAGCTCATGGCTGGGCACCCCAATTTCAAACACCTCTTGCATCCGCTACAAAGCTCCGCATCCACCTGACGCTGGAGGTAGCGCTCGGCGCTATTTCTCGAAAGCAGGGCGCAAGAGCGCCTCGATATGATCAGCGATGGCTCCGCAACCGCTATTTCCTGATCAATAATCCGACTCAATTGGGCAAGGTCATACGGATCGACCACCTCTATCCGGCTTATGCCCAGGGCTTTGGCCAAGGCAACCAAATCCACAGCTTGGGTCGGATGGCCCTTGAGGGTATAGCCTGTGCCGGGATGATGTTGGAATCCAGTCATGGCTGTGGTCCGATTATCGAGAATAATAACCGTAGTGGCCCCCTGATTATAGACCACATCCAAAAGACCAGTTATACCGGAGTGGAGAAAGGTGGAATCTCCGATCACCGCCACAAGAGGCTGAATGTCTGATCCCTGGGTGGCTTTGTTAAACCCGTGCGCGGTCCCGATGCTGGCTCCCATACAGATACACAGGTCCATAGCCTCAAGGGGGGGCATAACTGATAGTGTATAGCAGCCGATATCCCCCATAGCCCGAATCTTTTTCCGACTCAGGGTATAAAACAGCCCTCGATGTGGACACCCAGGACACATGACCGGAGGCCGAGGCGGGATGCTCACACCAGGATTAAACACCTCCCGTGGAGAATCTTTTCCAAATGCCTTAGCTACAATCTCCGGGGTCAACTCTCCGGTATCAGGAAAAAGCGATCTTCCACCTTCAACGGTAATGCCAAGCGCCCGCACCTGATCCTCGATAAATGGAGTCAACTCCTCAACCACGTACAATTTGCCAACCTTGGCGGCAAAATCTTTAATCCGCTCTCGCGGCAGGGGATAACTCAGGCCAAGCTTCAAAAAGGAAGCCTCAGGCATGACCTCACGCACATACTGATAAGCCACCCCTGAGCTGATAATTCCGATCGAAAGATCATTGAGCTCGAAGCGGTTCCATTCACTAGCTTCAGACAACTCCCTGAGCGATTCGGTTCGCTTTTTCACCACCACATGCCGCCTTCGGCTATGGGCCGGAATCATCACATATTTTTGCACATCTTTAGAAAAGGGCGGCCGCGGCACCACCTGCCGCTCATCTGCCACGACGGTCAGAGATTTAGAGTGGGAGATTCGAGTCGTGAGGCGCAACAAAACAGGAGTATCATACTGCTCGCTGATAGTCAGGCCAAAGCCGACCATATCTTTGGCCTCTTGACTGTCTGAAGGCTCAAGGAGGGGAATTTGGGCAAATTGGGCAAAAAAGCGATTATCCTGCTCATTCTGTGAGCTGTGCATCCCAGGATCGTCAGCCGTAATAATCACTAGCCCAGCATTCACGCCAGTATAGGCTAGAGTCATCAGCGGATCAGCAGCCACATTCAGCCCAACATGTTTCATAGCTACCAGCGTTCTAACCCCAGCCAGGCTGGCTCCTATGCCTACCTCTAAAGCTACCTTTTCGTTCGGTGACCACTGAGCATAAATTTCTGGATAGCGGGCAATATTTTCAAGAATCTCAGTGCTCGGTGTGCCTGGATATCCAGCCGCAAAGCCTACTCCAAATTCATACGCCCCGCGGGCTACAGCCTCATTTCCTGACAGCAATATCTTCATGGGTGGCGACTCCAGATGAACAAGATGAATTATCTTCTGATGGTATCTGATGAATTATTGGGACAGATAGAGTTGTTTCCTTATTAATTTCATCACCAGTGGCTTGATTTAAAACCGCCACTACAGCAAGAGTTAACCGACAAAGTCGGTTAAACATTTTTGATAGATAACCCGGCAAGCTGGGATTTTACCTTGGATTCTTTAAATTTAATCGAGCTTTAAACTTAATTGAACTTTGTAACTAATTGATCTTTATAACTTATCTTTGAGCTTATATTTTATCCTTGTATATCTTCGCTTATCTTGGATTCTTCAAATTTTAAAGCTGGGGTATTCAGAGAGAAAAACTTCTTATTCTTTATCGGCAGGTTCTTACCCAAAATAAGGGCAAAGACGGGCTTTACCCGCGCGGGTAGCGGGTAAAGCCCATTCTATAATTTAGGATAGATTAACTATCACAAATATTACAATAAATTAGATTAGAACTTTATAGCCATCTCAACCCGACCCCAGACCGCATCATCAGTAGAGGCAACAGTAGGATTAGTGTCGACATAGTAATTACCGGATTGGAAATACTGGACCAGCGCATGGCCAGAAACCGATGGGGTAAATTGATAAGCAACCTGCGCCTGGGGACATCGACCACGAACCTTGCTGGCACCACGCGGCGCTTCATTAGCCGCTAGATATAGATAACCCAAGCTGGCTGTCATCTTGGGGAGGGGATTGGTTTTGAGATCAACCTCATAAATCAGATGATTGGTCCAGGTTCCCTCGCCTTTGTCAAGCATAGTTTTGTCAAGCATAGTGAGGTTAATCAATAGATCGCCATACCCGTACTTGGGGAATTCGCTGTAGAACCCGTCCCAAGCCTCATTTTTATCCGTGGTATCAGAATCATCCCCAGAGGTGTAATATGCACCCAACTTGATGCTGGGCTGGGTAGGAACCTCCGGCATAGCATAAGTCAAGCTAGCCAGGCCGCCGATGGCATCACGGTCTAAGTCGTTCCCTCTCTTGTCGTATGTTCCAAACTCCTTGGCTACTTCGGCGGCATAGGTAAGGTTTTCGATCAGCTTACCGCTTGCCCGAACACCAACAGCAGTAGTACTATGCTTGGTATGTCTCTCAGCATTATTCTCCTTGATAATTGCATCTCTTTGCTCCCGCTGAAGAGCATAAAGATCTAAAGTATGATCCGCCAAGCTCTTATTGGTGATATACAGGCCATATACATCCTCATCATCATTGCTTTTATAATTTTTCTCATCTGGTTTGGCCGTGAATAAATCAACAGTGTTCGGACCAAAAACGCCGGATAGCTTGATGGCATCAAAATAAATGGTCCGGGAACCATCAGCAGGGGTTCCCTCAAAAACCAGAAATCCTTCTCCATAGGTCAGGTCCTGACGGCCGATCTTGAGGTTAAGCGGCGTTCCCAGGAAATTCTTGGCTTCAAGATAGGCGTTGTCTATTATTAAATGGTTAGTCCACTCTGCTTTAGCTGAGCAGTCGTTATAAGTAGTATCCTGACGACCCCAGCGAGGTTCTGTGGCCAGACGGACGTAGCCGCTATAGCCTTCCTCGACCTCTCCCTTAATCCAGAGACGGACTCGGTGACGATAAATTTGGTCATTATCATATACTTTGCTGTTCAAATCGGTATTATTTTTTGTAACCTGTCCCCTAATCCGCATATCTCCACCAACAGAGACCTTGCTCGCTGCCTCTTCGGCTCTGCATAAACCTACCAAACCAATTATCAGGATAATGCTTAAAAATCCAGACAGTAGTTTTTTCATTCCTTTCCCCTTATAACCTTAAAATATAATTAAGTGATCACTATCAGATTGAATTTATCAAACCCAAAAATAATTAGCTCTCTTCTATCACCCCCTTCGGTGGCCGAATTTACCTTAAGAATTAAAGTAGCTTGCCCATCCTCCATCGTTAATTTTTGGTACTCTTATCTTGAGCTCAGAAAATCATAAATAAAAGACCACTCTATTTCATATAGAGTTAGACCCTGAGCAAAAGACATGGAGGATATAAAATAATATGACTGTGCCCATCCTCGAAAACTGATAGGCTGAAAGCACATTTTCATCCTGCCTTCCCTCAATTAGCGAAGCGATGGCAGAATAAAGCCTACCTCCCAATAAGGGTTTTTAACTTTCTCTGAATAGACGATCAATAGATTCTGGTGATAAGCAAAATGTATAGTTTATGAAAGCCTATACCTTTGATTGAAGCGAATGTATTGAAAAGCTGATAATTACTCTTCTCTAACCTAATAATTTAGGCTCTCTTTCTTATTAATAAGTTGAAATAATTGAACTCTTTTCCATAAAATCGGTATTGCATTAAAATCTGATCAATCATTTTCCACATTAAATATATTCGAGAGTTAGGTATATGTCAATATAAAAAATAAACTAGGACAGGAAAAAAAGGATATAATAACCTGACCCTGGAACCAGTGCGCTGGAGCAGTGCGCTACTTGGACTCTTATGCAGGGTATATTCCAAATAAAAATATTGCAGGGTGTATTACAAATAAAAAAGCCCTATACTGCCCTTACCCCCATTATCGTCGTCAGGCAAAGGCATATAGGGCTCTTTTCTATTCTAAGGCTGTCCACTCACCCTAAGTGGCCGCGCGGAAAGAAGCGGCAGTAGCCTTCTTCGGCTCTTCGCTCGCGGCCCGCATAAAGACGCTCGCTCTTCACATAAAGATTTAGAGATTAGGCATCCTGCTCCATTTCTGCTCCATCTCCATTTCTGCTCCATATAGAGATTTAAGCATTCTGAGATTAAGCATGCTGCTCCACCGGCTCAGACCATAACTCCCGCAGCTCTGCCGGGAAAAGATGTTTTACATTCTGAATTTCACCACTTGAGATCCGCTTGCTGAGCACTCTAAAAATTGCCCGCGCCACTTCCTCAGGATCTACCCCGGGATCCGTTTCAAAGTATCTCAAAATACTAGCCAAAAACTCTTCTTTATGCCGCTTTTTGTTTGGCGTCTTGCTCGGCCGCCACCCTTCGTAATAGAGGCCACGAAGCAACATCGGCAACTGAGCCGCAAGCTCCACGGACTCATCCGGCAAAAGCCGATCGCGCAGGGCGTGCAGCGTGGCCCGCAGGGCAAGGTAAGCCTTGTGCCGATCCTCCCAGCCAAGCTCATCCATTATATCTCTCAGCCAGGCATTAGATCTATGGACAGTAGTATCAAAAACGTCCAATCCAGTCATAGTGCCCATAATCATCACCTCTACAGCCTATTATATGACTTAACTACTTATCCTTCAAGGCCTTTTTGCTCTAAACAATGAAATTTTTGGGGAACATCTGTGATCTTGAAGCATATCTTTAAGCATATCTTTGTCAGCATCTTTGTCGTCAGCATCTTTGTCAGCTACTCAGGACTTTTTTCCCTATTTAACAGCCAGTTGCTCAAAAGGGTAATTCCCCTAGCAAACAGGCTATTTTGCCCATACTTGACCAACTCATAGATATTTTCCTCAATGGGCGGCTTTTCAGGATCGAAAAAAAAGCCCTCAATATTGAGGGCTGACAGCCATTCAGCCTCAAGGTATGACTTTTCCATCCTATGGTGGCGCAATCGGCTCACCGAGCTGTCAGCAAGGCGGTTTAGACTGTCCACAAGCCCTGCTACCCGACCCAAGGTGCGGCGGCTTGGCTCGCTGTCAGGAGTCAAGCCGCTGTGCTCAGCCAAAAGATCAATCCGGGCCTGACGAATCGAGCGGATGAGCTTGCGCTGGCTGCCAGATGAGGCTTCCCAGGACACATTGAGCTCAGAATCAAACCCCATGCTCCGATTGGCAATATTGGCTGACCCTATAGTCAGAAAACGATCATCAACCAATAAGAGCTTGGCATGGATATAGGATGGAACCTCTACCTCCCCTTGGCCATCCTGAATGATAGAGGCGGGATAGAAAATCCCGAATGCATGTCCAGCCTCAGTGGCAATCTCTTTCAGTGAACGAAGAATCTTTACCTGAGCCATGCCCATGCCGATCTCCTCAAACAAAGCATGCATTCGATCAGGTACAATGATGACAATCTGAAGCTTCCCCCTGCCGGCAGCCTTCATCCGATCTACCAGAGCTTGGTAGACAGCCTGGGAGCTAAAATATTGGTTTTCGATATAAATAAGCCGCTCAGCAGCATGAATGGCCTCAAGGTAGAGGTTGCGAATCTCCTGAATGGGGGGCTGGTGGGGAAAGACCTCTCTTGCCTGGGTCCGACTAATGGCCACCTTTTCCGCAGCCAGGCTGACACTTGGCTCAATCTCAAAATGGTAATCCTTGGGCGGTGGCGGAAGATCTAGCTCTCCCCCACCAGAAGACTGCCAGCGCATCTTGAATAATTCAGCTAGCTGTCCGGCCACTGTCCCACCTATATGGTAGGATTGAATATCATGAACAGGCTCATAGGGTTTTTGATCCGAGTTCTTCCGATCAGGATTCTCTACCAGGTGCCGGCGGTCATCCCATCGGCTGGCACAGATATCCATCCCGCCAACAAAAGCCAGACAGCCGTCAATCACGGCAAATTTTTGATGATGGCTGGCACCGATCGGATGATGGGAATCAAAATGAAATCTGATCTGCTTACTACCTCCCCACCTGAATTTCCAAGCTTGAAACCATTCACGGCCTAGAGCATAGACAAGGCTAAAATCCCAGGCTAAAATGTAAATTTCAAGCTCAGGATTCCGTTCACAGAGACCCTTGAGAAAAGGATAAAACCGCGTCTGCTGATCAGCCCCCTCAAGATCATCACCCCGAAGCAGTTGCACCTCAGTGTCAAATTGCCAGCCAGCAATCAGGATATAACGCTGAGCCTCCTTGGCCGCAGCGTAAAAGGCCCGATAATAATCGCGGGCATCTATCAAAAGGCCAGTTTCCTGAACATCATAAATGCCCCAGCAGCTATGGCCAGGTTTCAATATCTGTTTCACGGCCTCTTACTATGCCTCTTACTACTCTTTGAAAAGTCTATACTTTTGCAGAAATTTCTTAACGCCTTGAAATTCTTGAAAGTTACCTCTAATAGCAACTTCCAGTAAAATCAAGGGTTCGGAAAAAAGTGCAAAAGCATAGAAAAGTCTAACCCTTACAAATCCCTTAAAACCCATAGTCGGATTTTTGATGCAAAATTATTCATAATAAAGAATGAAGCGAAAGAATAAAGCGCAACGAGGAAGCAGAAAGCTTGACTATTGCTCAGAGGCTAATCTGAAGCCGCTGGATGTTCCTGGCCAGCCCGGTACTTGACTCTACCTCAATCACCACACCACTTAGCCGAAGGTCCGTCTTGGCCACCTGAAACTTATACGGCATCTGAGTCAAAAATTTTTGGATGGCAATATCTTTTTCAATTCCGATGACCGAATCAAATGGCCCGGTCATGCCTACATCAGTTACATAGGCCGTACCTTTGGGAAGAATAGTCGCATCAGCAGTCTGAACATGGGTATGGGTACCAACAACCGCACTCACTTCTCCATCCAGATACCAGCCCATAGCCTGCTTTTCCGAGGTAGCCTCAGCGTGAAAATCCACAATAATGGTCGAGCACTCACGCTGCAGTTCTGAAATCTTAACCAGAGCGGTCCGAAATGGACATTCCAAAGGAGCCATATAAATCCTGCCGGAGAGATTCAGCACTCCGACCTTTTCCCCGCTCTCAGCCGTGTAGACCTCAGCCGAATGCCCTGGTGCTTTCGGATAGTTAGCAGGCCTCAACAGACGTCTTTCCGTGGAAATAAAATCAAGGATCTCCTTCTTATCCCAAATGTGATTACCTGAAGTAATAACGTCGATCCGATCCTCTAGAAGCTGCTGGGCAATCTGAGGGGTTATCCCCAAGCCACCGGCCGCATTCTCGCCATTGGCGATGCAAAAATCAATTCCGTACTCCCGGACTATTTCAGGTAGCAGCCTGTGGACCGCTGTCCGTCCTCCTTGGCCAACGATATCACCGATAAAGAGTATTTTCATAGGGACAAGCGACCCATTTCCTGGTTGAAGGTTGTTTAGCAACAGATTGAACACACGGGAGCAAGACAGCATCCTCATCTTGCTCCCATATCAAAAAAATTTAGGTTATTTCGCGTATTCCACAGCCCGGGATTCTCTGATCACCGTAACTTTAATCTGACCCGGATATTCCAACTCCTCTTCAATTTTCTTAGCGATATCCTTGGCCAGGGTTCCCAGATGATTATCGGAAACCTTTTCCGGCTCAATAATGACCCGGATTTCCCGGCCAGCCTGAATAGCGTAGGCACTCTCTACCCCTTTGAATGAGGCCCCGATTTTTTCCAGGTTGCCCAATCGCTTGATGTAGGTTTCCAGGCTCTCTTTTCGGGCTCCAGGCCGGGCCGCCGAAAGGGTATCTGCCGCCTGGACCAAAACAGCAATGATCCCCTTGGGCTCTTCATCTTCATGGTGCGAAGCAATAGCATTGATGACTTCAGGACTCTCGTTGAACTTTTTGGCCAGCTCCGCACCGATTTGAGGATGCGAGCCCTCGACCTCGTGGTCTACTGCCTTGCCAATATCATGCAGCAGACCAGCCCGCCTGGCCAGGGCGACATCCAATCCAAGTTCTGCAGCCATAATACCCGCCAAATAGGCAACTTCCTTGGAATGCTGCAATACATTCTGTCCATAGCTGGTTCGGTAGCGCAAGCGCCCGATCAGCTTCACCTCCTCCGGGTGAAGGTTGTGAACTCCTAGCTCAAAGCTTGTCTTCTCCCCCTCCTCCCGAATAGAGTTTTCAATCTCTTTCTGACACTTGCTCACCACCTCTTCAATGCGAGCAGGATGTATCCGACCATCAACTATCAACTTCTCCAAAGCATTCTTGGCCACCTGTCGCCGAATAGGATCATAGCCGGAAATAATCACCGCCTCCGGAGTATCATCAATGATCAGGTCCACTCCAGTGGCCATCTCAAGAGCCCGAATATTGCGCCCTTCACGGCCAATAATCCGCCCCTTCATCTCATTGTTAGGCAAATCAACCACTGAAACCGTGGCCTCCACTACCTCATCGGCTGCATACCGCTGAATGGCTAAACTGATGATCTCCTTGGAGCGCTTGCTCGCCGTCTCCTTGGCCTCCTCCTCAATCTTCTTGATAAGCTTCATGGCCTCATGTCGGGCCTCATTTTCCATCTTGGCGATCAACATATTCTTAGCTTCTTCAGAGCTCATGTTAGAGATTTTCTCCAACATGTTCTTTTGCTCCTGAATGATCGTATCATACTCAGCTATTTTCTGGTTGAGCTCCTTCTCCTTGGTGGCCAAGGTCTTAGATTTGGCGTTCAGCTCCTGCTCTTTTTTATCCAGCAACTCTACTTTTCGATCAAGATTTTCCTCCTTTTGGGAAAGCCGCTTTTCAAGCTTCTGTAATTCTGCCTTTCTCTCTTTGGTTTCCCGCTCAAATTCAGCTTTTGATTGGTATAGCCGGTCCTTTGCTTCTAAAATCGCCTCTCGCTTTTTGTTGTTCGCCTCCTTTTCAGCCTCAGCAATAATCTTCTTGGCCATAGCCTCAGCATTAATCAGCTTGTTTTCAGAAAATTTCTTGCGGATAAAATATCCAGCCAAGAGGCAAACAACAGCGACAGCTATCATCAAGATAATATAGATCATCGCTCCACCACTAATCTTACTCACCCCCTTTTTAACTAGAAAGGCTCTCATCCAATCGAGAGCCGAAAAACCTTACCTTCTCTTCCGTTATAACCATATCCACCAGAATATCATGAGATTCACAAGGTAGCTCCCGTTGCATCTGCAATTCAAAGGCAAGGCCGATCAACTTTTGGTGCTGCCCTATCTTACTATTACCGAGTAAACGGTCAAAATATCCTCCACCGTAACCTAATCTTGCTCCCCTCTCATCAAAAGCAACTGCCGGTAAGATGAACAACTCCACTTCATCGGGCTGTACTATTCGTAATTTTTTAGGCTCCATGATACCATAAGTAGCAGGAGCCAGCTCATCAAGACTTTTAATCCGTGATAATATCAGCCGGTGATGCTCCTTATCCACTACTGGAACAATTACGTTTTTATTAATGTTCAGAGAATGAGTAATAATTTCCTTGGTTATGACTTCACTTCTGAAGGAAACGTAAATCATCACTGATAGAGCTGTTGAGAATTCGCTGGTTTGAATAAGCCGCTCTCCAATGAGCCGACTTTTCTCCTCGCGCTCCTGTTGGGGAATTTGGTTTCTTTGCCAAAGCAGTATCTTGCGAATACTCTCTTTTGCTCTATCCATGCATAATTAATACATAAAATAAGATCAATACATAACAGTCAAATAAATAAAAATACAATTAATCATCATCGACTGTAGAAGAATTATAAAATTAGTAGAAGAATTATAAAATTAATAATAGAATTTATTGGGTATAGGATTATTGATAGAATCGATTTCCTTAAGAGCTGCCTGGATGGTTCAAATCATCAAGAAACAAGACCAAAGAGGGTGGTAACTGATACTTTTTAGGGGGGTCTTTTGGGTATGAAATCTGATCCGTCAATTAGTGTCCCCCCGCTTCTACCGTGTAGATTGAGAGTTTGAACCTGGATTACCAGGTGGGTGTCCTCTTGAACGCTTCAAGACTCCCTTTCATCTGAAGGGCCCGCTTTCCACGATCAAAGTCAGACTCCCTTTTTTTTTACTGTTGGCTCAAAACCTTCAAATCTATCACGTGTATAGCAGGGGTTCCACATCATACTATATCATTTTCAAGATATGTTTTCAAGATAAGAAAAAATTCTACCAGAAAAAATATCTATTATTTTACTGAAAACCCATAAAGGCATTTTCTTGCCCTCAATTGACTGATCTAAATACAATCTAACTCTACGATTATTATACCCGAAGACCACCTATTATCATTAATTACAACCCTGATAATTACAACCCTGAAAATTTAGGATTGGGTTACAGATGAAAAGATTCATCCAGCAGTTTAAGGATGTTAGCGCTCTCTTCCTCCATCAAATTTTGGGTTTCTTCAAGCTGCCTTCTTACCTTGAACAGTTCTTCAGCTATATTTAAACAGGCCAAAATAGCCACTGTAAGCAGTGGCATGCTCTTAGCTTTATGCCTGATACCTTCGATCTTAGCGTTAACAAATTCAGCCAGCCTATGTACTTCCTGGGGAGAGATATCACTTTTAATCGTATACTGCTCTCCCAAAATTTCGACTGTCGTTTTCTGGCTAAGCTCCGGCATAAGTTTTTTAAGCGTACCTTTTAATTTTTAAAAAGCTTTCAACTCCTCGATCATCTGATTGATCATCTTTTGAAGAGCTTCCCTACCCAGATGAAGCTGTTTATTTTCACGCTCTAGCGCCGAAATTAGCTGAAACTTTTTTTTACCTTCCGCTAGCTCCTCTTCCTTCTGCTTCAATATCCGCTCATACTCACTTACTTTTTCCTTCAGCCAAAGATTCTCCTCCTGCAAATTCCTAACCAATTCTGCCACTTTGCGGATTCGCAACTTTATCTGAGCGATCTTATCAGCAGACATACCCTACACATACGCGCTCAGCCGACATCCCCTAGACATACGCTCCCTAGATATACGCGCCATCATGATGATAACTACTCCCGCAACGAAGCAGAAAATTTTTGACTCAACTGATTGATAACTCTTTCATGCACCTTGTTAACTTCCTGATCAGTCAAGGTCCTGGTCGAAGATCTATAGGTCAATGATAATCCAAGACTCTTTTTCCCAGCTGGAATCTGTGCTCCCCGATACAGGTCGAAAAGCTGAATATCCTCCAAAATCTCAATCCTCATCTCCCTGATGCTTTTCTCGATCTCCCGATATGGTACCTCCTCGGAGATAACCAGGGCCAGGTCCCTCGAAACCGAAGGGAATCTTGGAATCGGCCTGATGCCCCTTCTTGCTTCTGAACTAACCAGAGAGTCGATCAACAATTCAAGGGCAAAAATTTCTTTATCAAGGTCAAAGTATTCCATAATACTTTGCCCAACCTTACCCAACGAGCCTACCACTTTGTCGCCAACCATCAGATTGGCCGACTGAGAGGACCCAAGCCAGCGGCTCTCTGCTGGTGTTATAGCGTAGTTATCAATTTTAAGCCCGACCATCAAGGCTTCCACCACACCCTTTAGGTCAAAAAAAGTCAAAGGAGCGGGTTTTCCCTTCCACGAGCGAGGCTCTCGTGTTCCCTCCATAACCAGAGCCAGCATCACTTTCTCCTCAGGCAAAGATCCATTAGAGCTAGAGAAAAAACATCTCCCTATCTCAAACAACCTAATGTTGTCTATCTGCCGGTTTTGGTTATAAGCCAGATTTTCAAGCAAACCCGGTATCAGGGAGGTCCTCATAACATCGTGGTTCTCTACCAGCGGATTTTGCAGCCGAACCCTTCCTTCTCCTAGGCAGGAGGAGCCTGTGGCCGGAGAAGAGAGGAGGTTGAGAATTTGCCCACAAATAAAGCTAAAATTGATCGCTTCACAAAAACCCAGGCCGATAAGGATATTTCTGATCCTGGCTTCAATATCTTTAAAGGGTATTTCCCGCTCAGGAGAAGGAGCGCCGCCAGGCAAACTGATCGGAATGTTATCATAGCCATAAATTCTAGCTATTTCCTCGATCAAGTCGATTTCCCGCTCAATATCCCAGCGGAAAAGGGGAACCTGCACCTCCAAGGTATCCTCATCGCTCTGCGAGACCAAACATTCAAGATCTTCCAGTATCCTAATCACTCTATCTCGTGGGACTTCAATTCCAAGAACCTTTCGGATCATCGGCAGCCGCAACCTAACGACCCGCGGGGTGAAAACCCTAGGGTATCTATCAATTACCCCCTTGGCCGCAAATCCTCCAGCTACGGAAAGAATCAGTTGAGTTGCTCGATTCAGGGCCAAAATTAACCCCTCAGGATCAACCCCCCGCTCAAAGCGATGTGAGGCCTCGCTGTGGAGCCCAAATTCATTCGCTGTCCGGCGGATCTGCACCGGATCAAAGAAAGCGCTCTCCAAGAGAATGGTCTTGGTTTGATCCGAAACCTCGGTATTGGCCCCGCCCATCACTCCGGCAAGAGCAATAGGCCGATTGGCATCGGCAATTACTAGATTTCGTGAGGTCAACTGCCGCTCGATATTATCTAGGGTAATAATCCTCTCCCCATCCTGCGCTCGACGAACAATAATTCGCTTCCCCTGAATAAGGTCGTAATCAAAGGCATGCAGCGGCTGGCCCAATTCCATCATCACCAGATTAGTAACATCAACCACATTGTTTATGGAGCGAAGACCAAAGGATTCTACCTGATCTCTAAGCCAGCGCGGAGAGGGCGCAACGGTAAGGTTTGCAATTACTCCAGCCGTATAACGAGGACAAAGATCAGGGTCCCTGATTTCAATCGACACCAGGTTCTCGATCGGCTCGCCCTGCTCAGGAAAATCTACCACCATTTTTTTCGGCCTCACTCCGGTCAAGGCCGCAATCTCGCGCACAATTCCTCGAGCCGATAGACAGTCCCCGCGGTTTGGCGTCAGATCAATGTCCAAAATCACATCATCCAATCCAAGATAAGAGACAATATCCCGACCAACCGGCGCATCCGCAGGTAAAATCATCAGACCTGATGATTCCTCACTAAGGCCGAGCTCTTTCTCAGAACACATCATCCCTTCTGAGACCACCCCACGCAGTTTCGACCTTTTGATGACCATACCCTCCGGTAGCCGACAGCCGGGAAGAGCCACCGGCACCTTATCCCCTGGCTTCATATTCTGAGCCCCACAGACAATAGTCGAAATCCCGGCTCCGGTATTAACCCGACAGACAGTCAAACGATCCGCCTGGGGATGGGAGTTAATGTCTAAAATTTGGCCGATCACACAGCAGGAAAGATCTGGCCCCCTCTTTTCGAGAGACTCCACTTCGAGCCCGGCCATAGTCAGCTTTTCACTTAGTTCCTCAGGGCTCAAAGGGCAGTCTATATATTGCTGAATGAGTTTATAGCTAATTTTCATGAGCTGTTGCCGTCATGTTCAATCTTGACTTGTCGATCTTTTTCTTTTTCTCTCTTCTCTTGCTATAACTTTATTCTCTTGCTATAGCTTTCTCTATTCTTCATTTCTTTAAAATTGTCTCAGAAACCGCAGGTCATTTTCGTAAAACAAACGGATATCATTGATTCCATATTTTAACATGGTGATCCTTTCCACTCCCATACCGAAGGCAAATCCCATATACTTTTCTGGATCATAACCCACAGCCTTGAAAACCTCAGGATCGACCATACCTGCTCCCAAAATTTCCAGCCACCCAGAATTGGAACATACCCGACATCCCTTGCCCCGACACATGACACAGCTTATATCAACCTCAGCGCTCGGCTCGGTAAAGGGGAAAAAGCTTGTCCGAAACCGCAACTTAGTCTGAGGATCAAACATCTGATGGACAAATACGGTTAAAATCCCTTTTAGATCACTGAACGAGGAGGATGTGTCAACTAACAGCCCCTCAATCTGATGAAACATAGGGCTGTGGGTAATATCAGCATCCCTGCGGTAGACCTTTCCGGGAGCAATAATGCGGATCGGTGGCCGGCTCTTTTCCATAATGCGAACCTGAACCGGCGAGGTATGCGTCCTCAGAAGAACATCATCCGAGATATAAAAGGAATCGTGCATATCCCTGGCAGGATGCTCTTTGGGGAAGTTCAAGGCTTGAAAATTATAGTAATCGCTCTCGACCTCAGGCCCTTCAGCAATACTAAACCCTAAACGGGTGAAGATGCTGCAGGCCTCCTCCATGATCTGGGTTATTGGGTGCTTATGCCCAACAAAGAAAGAATATGCCGGTAGGGTTAAATCGATCTTCTCATCACCCTGCTCGGCGGCTTTTTGCTTCAATTGGGTAAGTTTTTCCTGCCACAGTGCCTCAAGCAGTCCCTTGGTCTCATTGGTCAGTTTGCCAATCAGGGGTTTTTCATCCGCCGGTAAGGAACCGATCTGCTTAATCAATTGAGATAAAAGCCCACTGCGCCCCAGATACTTAACCCGCAGATCCTCTAGTGAACCGAGGTCTTCGACCGCCGAAATCTCATGTGTTGCTTCGGTTTGTATCTTTTTAAGTTGTTCAATCATGAAATCTTTTTGGCTTTTACAGAGCTTCCTTAGCCACTCTAGCCAATTCTGAAAAGGCAGGCGGATCATTAACCGCCAGATCTGCCAAAATCTTGCGGTTCAAAGCTACGCCTGCTTTGGCCAGGCCATCCATCATTCGGCTATAGGAAAGACCATACAGTCGACTGGCTGCGTTGATTCTGACGATCCACAACTTGCGAAATTCTCTTTTTCGAGCCTTGCGGTCTCGAAAAGCATAAGCCAAGGCTCTATTTACCGCCTCATTAGCCGTCCGAAATAACTTGCTCTTTGCACCCCGATAGCCCTTGGCCATTTTCAGGATTTTATTGTGCCGCCGCCTTGCCACGACACCTCTCTTAACCCTTGGCATTCAAATAGTCTCCTTATCTCTTCTTAAAGATAATCTTCTTCAAGGAAAATTTTCTAGTTTCTAATCTCTAATCTATGATAAAAACCTAAATGGTTCTTTCGCTAAGTAAATATACCCTAACGATAAGCTCACCCTCATTAAGGCCAAAACCTTAAGATTGGCCTTTAATTTTAGTGATTCCGTGCTTGTCAAGAGAACCACTACCTGGTGCTTTCGCTAAGTGCATAACCCAAGTGAACAGCGGATCAATTACGCTATCAATTGTAGATTGCGGACCTTGAGCCCGCCCAGCCTTGTCACTTTACTTGTGCACTTTATTAGCGAGAGGACCACTAAAAGAGTTAATCCTCATGATTTTGAGGATTTCTCAGGGTTTACTTATAGGGAATCAGCCTTCTGACCGCTTTGGCATCAGATGCGGACAGGTAGGTGGCTTCCCTCAATTTGCGTTTTCGTTTCCTCGATTTTTTGGTCAATATATGCCGGGCATACGATTTTTTGGCCTTGATTTTGCCTCCTGCCGTAACCGTAAACCGTTTGGCTGCCGCTCTATTCGTTTTGACCTTTGGCATCTTCCAAACCTTCCTTTTTTGGTTTTTCCTTCCTTTGACCATGATTCTTAGCCACCAAAAGCAGGGTCATATTCCGCCCCTCCTTTTTCGGTGGCTGCTCGATGAGCCCTTCCCCTTCAACCTCCTTGGCCATCCGGTTAAGAAGCTCTTCTCCAATCTCAAAATGCGTCATCTCCCGGCCACGAAAAACAACCGTAACCTTTACCTTGTTACCGTCCAGGAGAAACTTTCTAACATGCTCCTTCTTGAACTGGAAATCGTGCTCTTCGGTTTTAGGCCGTAATTTGATTTCTTTAATATGAATGACCTTCTGATGCTTTTTAGATTCCTGGGCCCTCTTGTGCTGTTGGTACTTATACTTACCATAATCCATGATCTTACAAACCGGAGGTGTAGCCGCAGGAGCCACTTCAACCAGATCCAACCCCCTCTCTTCAGCCATTTCTATGGCTTTGTCCAGACTCAAGATTCCTAATTGCTCTCCGGTTTCGCTGATCAGGCGAACCTCTTTGGCCCGAATCTTTCTGTTTACCATGACTTTGGTATCTTTCTCTATGTCGTATCACCTCCACAGCGTATCCATTTTTCACGAATCTCTCTCTCTAATTGCTGAATAAAATCCTGAAGGGTTAATGATCCAAGCTGACGGCCGTCTCTTAGCCGGACATTGATTTTCCCTTCAGCCCTTTCCTTATCGCCAATGATAACCATATACGGAATCTTATGCAACTGGGCTTCACGAATCTTGAGCCCAATCTTCTCATTCCTTAAATCGGCCTCAACCCGAATATCACTTTTCTGAAGTTCCTGTTTTATATTTTCGGCATATTCATTCTGCCGTTCGGTAATGGTCATGACCTTTACCTGAACAGGCGACAGCCACAGTGGAAAAGCACCGGCAAAATGCTCAATCAATACCCCGATAAACCGCTCAAGTGAGCCCAGGATAACCCGATGCAACATGACCGGACGCCTCCTCTGCCCCTGAGCATCAATGTAGGTAAGATCAAACCTCTCAGGCAGTGTAAAATCACACTGTATGGTCGCACACTGCCACATCCTGCCAAGCTCATCCTTTAACTTGACATCAATCTTGGGTCCGTAAAAGGCTCCATCTCCCTCATTGATCTGATAGTCAATCCCCTTGCTCTCCATGGCCATCTTAAGCGCTTGAGTGGCCCGCTCCCAGTCCTCATCAGAGCCGATCGACTCTGCTGGCCGCGTGCTGAGCTCCATAGAATAATCAAAACCGAAAATACCCATAACCTCAATGACGAAATTCAAAACATTTTGAATTTCGTCACTTACCTGCTCAGGTGTACACAGGATGTGAGCGTCATCCTGGGTAAATCCCCGAACCCGCAAAAGACCATGCAGAACACCCGATTTCTCATGCCGATAAACTGTTCCTAACTCAAAGTAGCGGATGGGAAGATCACGATAGCTGCGGATTTGAGAGCGATAAATCAACATATGAGCTAGACAATTCATAGGCTTGATCCCATATTCCTGACCATCTATTTCGGTAAAATACATATTCTGCCGATAATGATCGTAATGCCCTGACCTTTTCCATAAGTCTAGCTTCAAAAGTTGAGGACCATAGACAATCTGATATCCCCGCCTCAGATGCTCCTTTTTCTCAAACTCCTCCAAAATACTCCGCAGCATCCCCCCATAAGGATGATAAATCACTAACCCTGCGCCCGCTTCATCATGAATGCTAAAAAGATCAAGCTCTTTTCCCAGCCGGCGATGATCTCGTCTTTTTGCTTCCTCAAGCCGCTCAAGATAAGCCTCTAGCTCTCTTGGGTCATCAAAGGCAGTTCCATAGATCCGCTGCAGCATCTTGTTGTTCTCATCACCCCGCCAGTAGGCGCCAGCCGTACTCAACAGCTTGAAGGCCCTGACTCTACCCGTGCTCGGAACATGAGGACCGCGACACAAGTCAATAAAATCACCCTGCTGATACAGACTCACTACCTGATCAGGAATCTCTTCGATTAATTCAACCTTATACGGCTCATTCCGACTTTGAAAAAGCTCAATGGCCGAAAATTTAGTAACTTCCTTGCGCTCAAAAGGGAGATCACGATCTATGATCTCATGCATTTTCTGCTCAATTTTCAAAAGCTCTTGCGGACCAAGAGGAGTATCTAGGTCAAAATCATAGTAGAAACCATCCTCAATGGCTGGACCGATAGCTAACTGAGCTTGGGGAAAAAGCTCTTTCACCGCCTGAGCCATGATATGCGAGGCGCTGTGGCGAAGAATTTCCTTCCCCGGCGAAGAATCAAAGGTAATGATCTCAAGATCAGCATCCTGAGACAGCCCAGAGCTAAGATCTGTTGCCTGCCCGTTAATTCTCGCCGCAATAGCCTCTTTAGCCAAGTTGCCATCAACAGATTTTAAAAACTCCAGGATTGAAGTGCCTTCGGCCACCTGCCGGCTCTGTCCATCATTTAACCTAATAGTAACCGTTTTCATAAGCTTATAAATTTTAGGGAAATTAAAATTAGAAAGAAAAGCACAACCAGGAAGCTCACTTTAAGCGAGGCCTCTTCGCTTCTCAATACCGACTATTAATTACTACACTTTTGCAGAACTCGCCCCCTGCCTTGAACTTCTTGAAAATTATCTTTCATACCAAACCCACTAAAATCAAGGGGGCAGAGAAAAAGTGCAAAAGTATAGTTAATTATAATTACAAGAAACAGCTAATCCTCATGTACACAGGACAGCCCACGGCTTAAATTGAGCTAATTCAATGCTGGCCGCTATTATATCCACGGAAGGGCTTGAATATTCTCTTTTTTTTTATGAATTCATTATGTATGAATTCATTATCCTGGGTGCCCTTTTTATCCACGGGAAAGCCACATCCCCTACGGTTTACTCTAGCCTGCTACCTGCTAGCCACCCTTACTGTCGCCACCCTTACTGTCCAAATAACAGCTGCCAGGGTAAGGATACACGAGGCCTTATAACATCCATTGCCAACCCTGATCTGCCTGGGACGACCTGGTTTTAATCCGCTCTCCCCTGACCAGAAATGGTAGCTAACCTCAGGTACCTAGCATGCCGCTTCGCTCAGCTCATGGATGAGCCTCTCATCCGTAGCCAACCCTGATGTAAATGATCCGTAGCCGGCCCTGATGTAACGAGCGGCTTAAACCGAAGGAGCAGTTTCAGATTCTATGCCTAGCCACCCTTTTGTACATTAGATGGCCACCCGCGAATGTCAATAACTGAATAGCCACCCTTTTGTACATGGGACGGCCCCATTATCACTAAATGCTAAAATAACTATGACCTAGCCACCCTTTTGTACATGGGACGGCCACCCTTTATGGCCGTCCCATATTAATCATGCTAGTAGGCACGGGCGGTTTCGAACCGCCGGCCTCTACCGCGTCAAGGTAGCGCTCTCCCCCTGAGCTACGTGCCTGCATCTTCTTCATTCTATAGAATCTCTTGATCGATGTCAATAGCATTTTTTACCATTGGTAAAGCAAAGGCACTGGTTCAACACGATGTTTCTTGACCTCAATCTTTTCTTGGTCTGACCTCCTGGAAATTACTGGAGAGCTTGACAAATCTTTCAGTAATGATTAAAATTAATTTTTCATTACGTCTTATTCTTTGGCACTTTTTCTCCGAATCCTTGATTTTAATGGATTGGCTATTAGAGATAATTTTCAAGGATTTCAAGGTGTTAAGAAATTTCTGCAAAAGTGTAGTACGTCTTATTCTTATATATTAACTTTTCGAGGGATTCAACATTTTTATGAATCAAGACAGAGAAATCAAAAGAAAGTCGATTTACCGAGAATATCTCGAGGCAATCGTTATCGCCATCGCCCTAGCCCTTGTCATCCGCACCTTTGTAGTTCAAGCCTTTAAAATTCCATCAGGATCCATGATCCCGACCCTATTGATCGGGGATCATATCCTAGTTAATAAATTTATTTACCGGTTTGAAAAGCCCGAACGCGGGGATATTATCGTCTTTAAATACCCTCAAGACCCCTCCCGCGACTTTATCAAGCGGCTGATCGGAAAACCTGGCGATACCTTGGAAATTCGAAATAAGCAGGTTTTCATCAACGGCAAGCCGCTGTATGAGCCCTACGTTATTCATGAAGGCGGTGAGGCCGCTGTAGGCATCCCCTCTGTCCGCGATAACTATGGCCCGATAACCATTCCCGAGGGATATTTCTTTGTTATGGGGGACAATCGTGATTGTAGCCTTGACAGTCGATTCTGGGGACTTCTGCCAGAGGATATGATTAAAGGTAAAGCTTTTATTATTTACTGGTCGTGGGATGCAGAATCAAATTGGGTCCGCTGGAATCGTTTTGCCAAGATATTGCATTAGCTGCTCGCACAACCCCCCCGTATTTCGCACTGGCCCCTCGTGGTTTTCAAGGAAAAAACTTAAAATTGCCGCATCTAATCCCCCTCCAGAGTTTGCCGCCCCCTCCAGAGTTTGCCGGAAAAATTTCTACAAGTCGCATCAAAATCAGCAATTCTCAGTCTGAATTGTTGATTTCTACCATCGTAATTGACAATCTTTTCGATAAATGCTATAAGACTATCACCCTGTCTATACTATCTCTTTCGTAGCTTAGACTATGATTTTTAGGGTGGTGGAGATGAAATATGTCTCATAAAATTAATATCAAGGTTGGCAACATTGAACTTGAAGGTATACTAAACGATACCCCTACGGCTAAGCTCATCTGGGAGCGATTGCCGATAGAATCGTCTGGAAATCTTTGGGGAGAGGAAATCTATTTCTCGATCCCGGTCAGTAGCGAGCTAGACAAAACCGCTCGTGATACGGTAGAGGTCGGTGAGCTTGGTTATTGGCCGACAGGCAAGGCACTATGTATTTTCTTTGGACCAACGCCACTGAGCGAGGGCAATGAAATCATCAGTGCGGATAAGGTTAATATTGTTGGTCGCATAATAGGCGACATCAGCAGGTTAAAAGAGTTCGAGGATGGAGATTTTATTACTTTATCACGAGGAGGATCAAGCCAATGATAGCTATTGTGGATGGTGAACTGTGCATAGGCTGTGGGCAATGCGAAGAGCTTTGTCCAGAAGTATTTGAAATCGATGGTGAAAGAGCTCATGTGATTACGGATGAAGTTCCCGAAGAGGCTATGGATTCCTGTTATGAGGCAGTTGAAAGCTGCCCGGTCGATGCCATTATCCTAGAGGAGGATGAATAAAGCCAGGCTAACTAAGGTTTATAGACGGGTGGAGATATTCTACGGCCAAACACTGATAACGCAAATAAGTAATGCAAATAAGGCGGTGGATTGCCTAATGTTCTAAGGTTGCAAGTAGGGTATTCTTCATAGTGTCTAAAAACCTCAAACAGCTTCAAAACAGCCGCAATTGACGAGATTTGATTGCAGGAGAGGACGAGACTTCGCTTAACAGATGGTCAGGGATTTCAGCCAGAAAGGAAGAGAGTTGAGTTGAGATCACCTGCTGATTGTGTCGGCGGCGGCGTGCCGAAAAAAATATTAACTCATCCTTCGCCCGGGTGATGGCTACATAGAACAGGCGGCGCTCCTCTTGTCGCTGGCGCTGATCCTCTGGTCGCTGCCAGCTTTCCTCAGGGGAAAGCTGCGCCGAGGTGGGGTTAGAATACTTGGCTTGCTCATTAATCCAATCATAGTGGCGGTAGGGCAGTAGGCCCTCTTCCAGTCCGCATATAAACACTACGGGAAATTCTAGCCCCTTGGCTGCATGGATGGTCATCAAAGAGACAGCCTCTTGCCTGGATGTGTTTTTCCCCTGATATTCGAGGTCTCCATCACGGAAAAGAAGAAGGCTCTTGAGGAATTCAACAGCAGATGAAAATTGCTTTGAACACTGATAGAGCCTATCTAAATCTTCAAAAAGGGAAGAGGCTTGATCCTCACCCTTCTGATCTGAGCCCACACGCCATCTGGTTTCTGATCTTGCTCTCTCCTCCTCCTGCCAGCGGATTAGATCAAAAATAAGCTGATCCGCAGGCTCATAAATTCTAAGATGATGCCCCTCCCAGAGAGAAAGAAGCGCCTGGAGCCGATTTTTCACCAAGGCTGGAAGCTCATCTGGGCTTGCTGTCTGCTCATGTAGAGCATATCTGATCGCCTGAAAGAGCGAACATGGCCTTTGGCTAGCAAGCTGCTGAAGCCTCTGTCTGACCAATGGCCCACTGCCGCCGATGCTCCAGTGGCTCTTCTCCCAGTGATAGAGAAGATTCATCATTGTAAAATCATCTTCTGCATTAGCCAAAAAGCGAAGCAAGGCCACGGTAGTCTGAACAGCGGGATTTTGCAAAAACCCCTTTTGCCCGACTACCCGATATGGTATTCCGGCCCGAAGAAAGCAGGTTTCAAGAGGTCCAGCCTGTCGGCCGGCTCTAATTAAGACGGCAAAATCGGAAAAGCCAAGCTCTGCCCTCTCCTCGGCCAACCGAGGCTCTCCCTGCCCCGGCCAAAGCCTGAGCTGATTTTCGCTCTCCCCCTGTCCATGAGCCCCCAGCATATCGATCCCTCCCATCATCCTGGTGATCTGCCGGACAATTCCTATCCCTTCGGCCTGCTCGCTGCTGACAAGGTGCAACTTAATAGTCCGGTTGCCCCGAAAGAGGGATTTTTCTTGCGATCGAGCGGGTTTCAACTCAAGCTCCATGCGGTCAGGATTATGTCTAATCAGGGCCGAAGCAGCCTGAAGAATATACCCTTGAGAGCGGTAGTTCTCGGTGAGACGAAAGAGTCGATGGCTGGGAAAATCCTCCTGAAGCTGAAAGAAGAATCGATAGTCTGCGCCCCGGAAAGCATAGATGGCCTGGTCCGGATCTCCGATGACCAAAAGACCAGATCCATTCTGGCCTGCCAGCAGCTTGACCAGGAGGTACTGAATCTCATTTACATCCTGAAATTCATCCACCAGCACCTGCAAGAAGCGGCTTTGGTAGTTGTGCAGGATATTGGGCTCGGACTGAAAAAGCCGTACTACGGCAAGTAAAAGATCATCATAGTCATAGGCCTGATAGCGATACAAAAGATTTTGATAGGCCAGGCAGCACAGCCAAAGATCATCCGCCGTAAGATCGAGCGGTCCTGATAGCTCAAGCACAGCCTCCTTCATCCAGGCTGGCGGCGGTGGTGGAGGCGAAGAATCTAAAGGCTTGAGCAAATATCCTGCCTGGAGAAGATCAAGTCCCCAGGACCTTGATTTTATTTTTGATATCCACTGATAGATTCGCTGCGGCTGAGAGAGCAGCCGGCTAAGGGGGTTAGTCACTCTGCCACTTACGGCCCCTCCTCTCCCCAGGGCAGAGAATGATGAAGATGCGCATCTGGCAATCTCTACAGCCTCCTTGACCAGCAGGAGGGCATCCTGTTCATTGAGCAGGGTTTTGACCGGTAGGATTTTCCCGGCCGGCGCACTGCTGTGATAGCCACTCTCTGAGACTTCCTGCAAAATAGTCAAGCAGAGCTGGTGAAAGGTGCCGCTGAGCAGGCTATCCTCGGCTTCCATCTCAGACGGCGAGAGTATCTGGCGGATCCTGGAGGCTAATTCCTGAGCAGCCTTGTTGGTGAAGGTAATGGCCAAAATACGCGACGGCGGGATGTGTTGCTGATGGATCAGGTAGGCGATCCTACAGGCCAAGGTTCTGGTCTTGCCTGTGCCTGGGCCAGCAATGATAATGATCGGCCCGCGGTCAGAGGTAACACACTGGCGCTGCTCCTCGTTCAGCTGAAGGAACCAGGGGGACGGCAGAGTATGGAAGAAGGCGAAAGATGGGGGGGGCTGCTTCGGCTCAGCTCCCTGCTGGCTTTGAGTCGCCAGGGGGGGGATTTCTAGTCTGCCGGAAAGCTGCCTTTGGGACGCTCTGGCCTGCGGCTCCTCCTTGCCAAAGGCTCCTCTCATCCTCTCGGATGAGGCTGAGGAGGTAGGGTAAGTGAGAGAGCCGACCTTCTTTTCACCACCAGGCCGATTTTCTTCCGCCGCCTCTTTTCTATTTCCAGAGGGAAGATCCATGATCCCAAATAGGCTCATCTGGGCCTTGAATTTTTGCCGGTCCTGATCATCAAATAATTGAACCTTGCCATACTCTCCGTCAAACCCAGGACGAATATTCACCCTACCCTCCCGCGCCCTGCGGATCCCCTCGGCCAGCAGGGGATTTGATCGGGCCTGAATTTCCTCTAAGGGAATAGTCCGCAGGATGCTCAACTCATCTCCCAGACTAGCCAGGAGCTGAAAATACGCCTGCTCGACCTTTTTGCTTCCCTCACCCACCTGGTAGAGCTCGGCCAGAATCTGAGACAGAGGGATGAGGGACTCCCAGGCTGGAGTCGGCGATTTTGGCCGGCCGCCGACCGGACGGTCAGCCAGCTCAACCACCCGGTGCATCACTCCGATCGTTACTTTTCTTCCGCAGCGGGGGCAGACTCCGCCTGCAGCCAGAGTCTGCTCAGGCGACCAACACACTTGGCAGAGCCGATGTCCATCATAGTGATATTTTCCCTCTTGAGGATAAAACTCGATAGTCCCACGGAACGTTTGAAGGTCTTTCGTTTTGAGTGCCTGCCGTATGGCCGGATAGGAGAGTTCGGTATCGAAGCAATTGGCCTCCCTGGCCAAATTTTTCGGCGAGTGAGCATCGGAGTTGGAAACAAGGGTATAGCCGTCTAGGGCCGAGAGTCTAAAATTCATAGCTGGATCCGAAGACAGGCCTGTCTCTAGGGCAAAGATGTGTTCAGAAAGATCCTCAAAGCATTCCGTAAGGTGGTCAAAGCCTGACTGGGAGCCAAAGAGCGAAAAATGTGGAGTCCAGATATGGGCCGGGATAAAGATCACCTGCGGGCAGCACTCTAAGCAGATCTCAAGCACCCTCCTGCTGTCCAGCCCAAGGATTGGTCTGCCATCTGAACTAAGATTGCCAAACCGAGCCAGGGCAGCATTAATCCTTTCTGCACTAGCCATATCGGGCACTAACACCAGATTGTGTATTTTCCTGACCCGTCCACTCTTTTTATAAATAGAGCTGATCTCAGCCGAGAGCACAAATCGAACCTGCCCTGCATCCGCAGCGCCACCGGCTACCAAAGCCTGCCGGACAGAAGAGGGAGCGCTGTATTCAGGTTTTAGCTGATACAACCCCTCCTCTTGTGCCGCTGGAGTAAGCTTGGTTTTGAGCTCTTTAATCCAACCTGGGTGGGTAAAGTCTCCGGTCCCGATCACCTGCACCCCTTTGAGCCTGGCCCACTGACCAAGCTGCTCAGGACAGCAATCCTTGCTGGTAGCCCTAGAATAGTAAGAATGGAGATGAAAATCAGCGATAAAATACATCTATGCCCCTCATTTTACTTATAACAGTCCACACCTTAAGGCTTATTGGATTTGATATGAAAGATAACTTTCCAAAACTTCAAGGCATGGAGAGATTTATGCAAAAGCAGCAGTAACATAAAATACTCTTAAATTATAATCCCTCTTGGCTATATTTACTAGGAAAATCAACAAAAAGATTGAGCTAGGGGAAAAGAGAATGTGAAAAACTCTTCAATCTGTCTTGACCGTGAAGGTCAATTTATGATACACAAAAAGATTAAAGGCTATCTTGTCTCACATCACTATCACCTGTTGCCATCATGGAGTTTACGTGGATATGGAACCTATAGCTACTACTCATTACCGGACCAAAAAGTCAACTCTTATTGTTCTGCGGCCTCTTTTGGCTTTTGTTTGCCTTCCACTCTTTGCCTATCTTTTGCTTGGCTCGCCCACTGCTCAGGCTGGTAAAGCCGAAGCTGTAGCCTCTTCCTCTTCGATGCGGCGGCCTATCCTGTATCCACTTCAGGATAAGATTACATCTATCCTCTATTCCCACCCAGCCGTGCGGGAGATGAAGGTCGGCCTCTATATCACCTCTTTAAAAACCGGTCAGGTGCTGGCTGATATTTGCTCAAACGAGCTGCTCATCCCAGCCTCAAATCAAAAGCTGTTCATTTCAGCCGCAGCCTTGGCCAAGTTCAAGCCCGACTACTCCTTCCCAACCATTATCTATGCCAAACAGTTATCTGCTGGAGGATCGATCATAGGGCCTCTCTACATCAAGGGATTCGGAGATCCGCTCCTGGTTACCGAAGAGATCGAGGTGCTGGCTCAGCAGGTCAAAGAGGCTGGGGTTAGGAAAGTTACCGAAGGGCTGGTCTTTGATGATTCCTACTTCGCTCCCGATGAGGAGAATGAGGAACATTTAGGTGGAGACCCATCAGTTTGGTACCGGGCAGAAAGCGGGGCTTTATCGGTTAATTTTAATACCATAACCTTTGTGATTCGGCCTGGATCAAAGGTCGGGCAAAAGCCTTCGATCTGCTGGGAGCCTCCCTCAAGCGGGGGAGCGATCCAGGTAATCAACAAGGCAACCACTGTCTCCGGCTCTCCACGCAGAGCCCTGACTATTGCCAGACATTTTGAGGACGGAGTGAATTCGTTCACCGTGTCTGGCCAGATCTCTATCCGCCACAAGCCCCTGACTGTCTATCGAGCCATTAAAGCGCCCTCCCGATATGCAGCCGAGGTGATCAAAGAGATGCTTCGCCAAAAAGGGATTGACATTTCAGGCCCGGTAAGGCCAGGTATCGTTCCTGAGGAGGCGAAGGTGATTTGTATCCACCGATCCAAACCCCTCTCGGAGATTGTGGCTAGTCTAAATAAGTTCAGCAATAACTTTATCGCCCAGCAGCTTTTAAAGGCTCTTGGGGCCAAAAGCAAGGGGGCTCCGGGGACGACAGAAAAGGGGCTGGCCGCGATCAGGGATTTTTTGGAAGAGTCGGGCCTTGGGGCTGAGGATTTTTTGCCCGCAGATGGATGTGGGCTGTCAAGAAATAACCTCACTACTCCCAAAAAGATTGTAGATCTTCTGACCTTTATGCAGCAGAAATTTGAATATCAGCCAGAATACTTTTCATCCCTGGCCATAGCTGGTGTTGATGGCACGATGAGAAAACGGCTGAGGAGTCCTAAAGTGCAGGACAGAGTGCGGGTCAAGACCGGGCTCATCGACGGGGTCTCCTGCCTGTCTGGCTATATCTACTCTTACCATGACGAGCTAATTGCCTTTTCAATCATGATGAACAAAAACAGAAATCAGCATCATATCTGCAAATCGATTCAAGATAAAATTGTTGAATTTCTGCTCGATCCGAAATGATTGGATAGGCAAATGTGCTGATTTCTCTAATCATTTCCACCGATAAAGAAATGAAGAGAGCCAGCTTAATATCTTGACAAAAAGCAAAGTTTTGATTAGAATGAAAAAAAAGTAACACATTTTTACAAATAGGTAAACTCTATCATAATGCCTCGAGTCTGTTTAACCGCTTTCATATAATTGATTTCATGGACAATATCCTCATAATTGACAGTAATCAGGAATATACCGATTATCTCAAGGCGCACCTGGCCGAAGATGGCTATCAAGTTACGACTGCGGCCTCTGCCTCACAAGCCTTGGATAAAATTAAACTTACAGTCTTCAGCCTGATCTTTTTGGACCTTGAATTAGAAGGGGCTGAAAGAAAAACCATGGAATTCCTTGAGCAGATCAAGCAGCTCTATCCTGAAATCCCGGTGATTATGATTTCAGGCCGAGACTCAAGAGAGCTAGCAGTCGAGTCAGCCCGCAAAGGGGCCTATGACTTTCTGGTCAAGGGATGCACCCTGGATGAGATCCGGTTTGTAGTAAAAAAGAGCCTGGAGCGCCGCAAGCTAGGTCTCAAAAATAAGCAATTGGTAAGCGAATTGCAGGCTAAAAATCAGGAATTAGAATGGAAGATCAAGGAGCTCTCCGTACTGTATGAGATCGCCCGCACTTTCGGCCTTCAGAGCAATCTCGATGAGGCTCTTGATCGGCTGGCGATGGCGATCAAGCAGGTTCTGCCAATCGACTATTTCCTATGGTTTTCCTTTCAGAGCGAAACTCAAGGATTGCGCTTGCGATTCGCTCATGGTATTAATGAAGATAGTCTCAAGAGGCTCAGTCTAGGGAAAATTCCAGCCGAAGGGATAAAATGCCTCAGGCAAGATGCCCAGGGAGAAGAGATCAGCGATTGCTTGAGTGGGCCTCTGCTGGCCTACTTTCGGGAAAATGGGTTTCAGGAATTTCTTCTTGAATCCTTTTTCTCTTTGCCGATAACGATTAATCATGACCTAGATGGAATCTTTTGCCTGGGCAGCGCGGTCAAGGATGCGTTTTCTTTGGCTGAGCGGCGTCAATTTTTGTCGATCATTGCCTCACAAGCGGTTTCTCTATACGAAAGGGCTTCCTGCATTGCCAAATCGACCCAGCTTATCACTATGGGTGAGATGATTTCTGAAATTGCTCATGATCTGCGGCATCCGATCACCAAGATCAAGGGAGCCTTACAGAATTTGGAAGACCGCTGGTATGAGGATGATTTTCGGAATAAGTCCCTGGAGGTTATGAATAACAGCCTCTTTCAGCTCAATGCCTTGGTGAAGGAACTGCTGTTGTTTTCAACTCCAGGACAATTTCAGAGAAAGATAGTGGATTTGAACACTGTCCTTGACCAGGTATTAAGCCTGGTAAAAAACGATCTTTCTCGACATAAGATTTCCCTTATCCGCGAGCCGCATCAGAATGTCAGTCCTACCTATGTCAATGAGGAGCGGATTAAGGAGTGTTTCCTCAATATCATCGTTAATGCTATTGAGGCCATGCCCAGGGGAGGAGAGCTTCAGGTTTCGGCCCGAAACTTCTGCCAGGGCGGCCCCCAACAAAAATATGTGTTGGTAACATTTACTGATACCGGCTGCGGGATTCCCCGCAAAATTCAAAAAAAAATCTTTGAGCATTTTTTCACCACTAAGGAATCGGGCACTGGATTAGGATTGGCTGCGGCCAATCAGATTATCCAGGCTCATAATGGCTATATCGAGGTTCAAAGTGAGGTAGGTAAAGGGAGCACCTTTATGGTGTATATTCCAATAATCAAAGAGTAATTACCCGGCGTCTCGGGAATTTCTGCCCACTCCTCTGACTGGGGTGGTGCGTGAAATTCCCCTAGATATTCAGGAACCACGGTAGCTGACTCTTGACCGTTGGTTGTGTTATGGTAACCAATAGGCTTTAATAATTTTGACAGTTATAGAGCAATCCCAATCATTAAAAGAAAGCGTATAGGTGAGTTAAGTAAATGAAAGACAAGAAAGTAACGATTTTATTAGTCGATGATGATCCTGAATTGATCTGGATACTGACCGAGGCGCTGACTAAGGAAGGTTATAAGGTTTTGTCTGCTGAAGATGGGAAAACAGCTATTCAACAAGTCAGAAATGAGGCTCCTGATCTAGTATTGATGGATATAAACATGCCCGATATTAACGGGATCGAGCTTCTGGGGAGGATCAAGGCCATCTCTAGGCGGATATCGGCGGTGATGCTCTCGGCGTATGGAGAGGCCAAAAATGTAGTCAAGGCTATGCATGCGGGGGCTGATGACTTTATTACCAAGCCGTTTGATATTGATGAGTTGAAAATCACGATCAGCAAGGTCTTGGAACGCAAGGCCCTGGCCTGCGAGAATGAATCTTTGAAAAAAAAGTTAAAATCTCGAGCTGAGTATGAAAATTTTATCGGAGACAGCAATCCCATTCTGAACATCAAGAAGATGATCGAGCAGGTGGCCGACACTGAGTTAACCATTCTGGTAAGAGGAGAAAGTGGAACAGGGAAAGAGCTAGTAACTCGGGCCATTCATTCCCTCTCTAACCGCCGTGATAAACCTTTTATCAAGGTCAATTGCGCCACCCTGCCGGAGACCCTCCTTGAGTCCGAGCTCTTCGGTTATGAGCGGGGAGCCTTTACCGGTGCTCAACGACCTAAACCGGGGCGGTTTGAGTTTGCCAATGAAGGGACGATATTCCTGGATGAAATCGGCGAAATGCCCCCTTCCCTTCAGGCCAAGCTCCTTCAGGTTCTGGAAGAAAAAGAATTCAGCCGTCTGGGTGGTAAAAAAAGCGTCAAGGTCGATGTGCGGATCATCGTGGCCACAAACCGCGACCTAGAAGAGGGGATCAGGAATGGCAGCTTCAGGGAGGATCTGTTCTACCGGCTGAATGAGGTAACTATTTTTCTCCCCCCGCTAAGGGAGCATAAGGAGGATATCTACCTTCTGGTGGATTATTTTCTCAAAAAATATTCCGCTATGTATGGGAAAGAAATAACTTCAATATCTCCTCAGATCATGAATATTTTTATGAACTACGATTGGCCTGGAAATATTCGAGAGCTAGAGAACTTAATAAAAAAAATCATCGTTCTAGGCAGTGAGGAAGTGGTTTATACCGTCATTCCCCACGATGTGGTTGAAGGGAAGATGGTTTACAAGAATACCAAAATCATTCCCTTGAAGGAGGTCAGTCGACTGGCTATCCAAAAAGCGGAAAAAGCTACCATTAAAAGTGTTCTGGCCAAGACCAATTGGAACCGGATACAGGCTGCCAAGCTTCTCCAGGTCAGCTATCGCTCTCTGTTAAGTAAGATCAAAGAGTATCAGATTCGGGAATAGGTGAATAATTAGTTAGGGACGCTGAAGAGAGTATTGAGTAGGGCAAATTATGAAAGTGATTTCATAATTATGAACCAAGATTCATAATTTCTCGCCAGCCTTAAGCCTTCTTTCTCCTCAAAGGAATTACAAATCTAGCGAGGGGAGAAAACACATTGTTTTTTCCTGAAAAATAAAATATAGGAGTACATTTTGGTTTGTGAAAGACCGATCTTTAAGATGGCATTTATTTTGCAAAGTGAAAATGTATCAGTATGATTCTATTCAGAATGATTTAATCATTAATTAATAATTAATTAATGATTAATGATTAATATCCAATGTCAAAAAAGGAAAAGAATGGACGATGGATTATTAATTCCTTTTGATAAGGAGAGTGTAGCGACAGAAGAGGGGGGCTGAGAGAGCATGAGCGAGGTTGATCGCTTGAGAGATGAAAATTCAAAATTAAAGACAAAATTAAAAAATCTTACAACTGCATATAGTTCTTTAAAAAAGATGAATAAGGATTTAATGGAAAATATTTTTATCGATGAAAACACAAGGCTCTATAACTCCCGATATCTCAACATCAGACTTGATGAGGAGATGAAAAGGGCTAAGCGGTATAATCAGTTCCTGTCGCTTGTTTTGGTCAGTGTAACCTCACCATCAGAGGAACAGCTTGGCCAGAGCTCTGAGGAGAGAGGCTCTATGTTTATGAAAAAGCTCGGTGAGTTCATCAAAGCAAACCTTCGCGACACGGATATTCTCTCTCTCTACAATGACGATGTCCTAGCCCTGATCTTGCCGGAAACGAATATCGAGGGAGCTGTCTGTCTTTCTGAGCGGCTGAAGGATCAGGTCCTATTCGCCTTTTCGGGTATCGACCTTGAATCGACCAATGCCAAAAAGAACATTTCTATCAGCATTGGCATTACCTCGTATCCTACCGATGCTAGGGTAATTGATGAGCTCATTAAAAACGCATCTCACATGCTAGAATGCTCTCGAGGCAGTGAGAATAACACTATTTATTGCTCAATTATGAATTAGGAGAAGAGAGCCTATATCTTCCCAGCCACCGTGGCTACCTTGCTCCCCCCCAAGGCTTTCCCCCAATAAAAAAGTAAGGCAATAACTTTATAGTGCTTCAACCAAGTTAGGTAAAAAAGTAGGGTGATCATGCCTTGCGTATTTTTCTGCGTATTTTTCATAAATTTTTCTTTTCCGAGCCTGCTTTTGCCCCCTATTTTTGGCCACCCTCAAGTTTCTCTTTGACTAAAGCCGGCAGATCCTGACCACATTCAGCCGCCAGGTAGTGAAAACCAAGGTCTAAAGCTGCAGCATCCGGCTTCAGGTCAGCTCTGGTGGTGTATTGGGCAAGGTTTTTGAGGTAAGGGCTGAGCGTGGCGGCCACCTGGCCTGCTGCATCCACACAGGGGCTGTTTCGGGATTGTCCGGCCGCGGTCTGACTCAGGAAATAGCGCATCCAAGGCTGTGGCCCCTTGGCTATAAAGAGGGGATCTTGCAAGATGTCTTGATCTGCCGCCAAACAGCCTGAGTAGTTTTCAGTATTGTTCCACAGATTGTTGTGGCTCAGCAAAAGCTTTGCTCCTCCAAGCCGCTTGGATTCCCCTGCTGGGGCTGCTGCGCCGCGGGCCTCCGCCGCAGCCTCATCCCCTGCACCGCGAACATCCTGAGGGCCGGGGTAATTCAGCACTCCTGCTCCGCTATTATTGGTGATCACATTATTTTGAATCACGGCTTCGAATCTTGCTGGCCAGGGCCAGCCCAGAATAATGCCGCCTGCTTGGCGGCTTGGTTTTTCCCGGCCATTGGAATCAATTGTATTATTGATTATCAGCAGTCGAGAGAGGTTAAAAGAGCTAGCCATAAGGCCGCTTTTCTGGTTCTGGAAGATCAGATTATTCTGGACTAAAATATCCTCTCCTGCCGAAGCCTTGACGGTTGATACCGGACTTAAGACAATACCTCGCTTGTTATGATAGATATAATTGCCGACAATCTTCGGAGAAGATACCTCCCTCATACCGATGCCGATATCATTCTCAAAGATGTAGTTATGCTCTATCCGGGGAGCAGAGAATCCTCGGCAGCCGATGCCAAAGACCGAATTGCGAAAGATATAATTGTGGTGGATATTAGCGCAGCTTCCTCGGCCATTGCCGATGCCCCCCTTATTTCCATAGACCAAATTGCCGTAAACTTGGGCTTTTTCGGTCAGAAGCTGTCGGCCATGCAACCCAAGGCCGTTATTGAGATTGCCGGTAAACTGATTGTTGCAGATAGTGGGGGCAGAATCCCAGGCGCTTAGCCCGTGGGCCAGGGGCCCAGAGCCTCCTCCAGTAATAACAAATCCTTCTATCCGCCCGGCCTGCTCACCCAGAGAGTCAATTTTTACCGTATCCACATTTCCCGGCTTGCCCCCTCCATCAATCACTGGCCAGCCAACTCCCTTTAGGTTGACCTGCTTGTCGATATAGACATTTTCCCGATAAGTTCCAGCTTGAACCAAAATAGTATCTCCTGCTCGAGCGGCATCAACCGCGCTCTGAATGGTAGGATACTGGGCCGGCACATGCCTGATCCGATCAGGAGCCTCATAGACGGTATTAATCAGGATTTCATCTGGAAGGCTATTCACCTGCCCATCGTCTACTGTAAGCCTAAGAATATAGCAGCCCGGCTGGTCAACAATAAAAAAGGGCGCGGCTGAGGTGGGATCAGAAAGCCTAGCCTGGCTCTTTTCAGGCTTGGCTGCAAACTCCCACCGGAAGCTTAGACGATCCCCATCATCATCACTGCTGACCTCACCAGACACTTTAATCGTATCTCCCACACTTACTGCTTCAAGATCCTCGCCAGCATAGGCAGTAGGAGGGTGATTTTTCTCTACCTTAGCCGAAAGGATTGTCTCGGCTTGCGCTCCCCACCGATCCACAAGCTTCAGACTGACCCGATATTCGCCAGCAAGATCAGCCTGGAAACTGCTTTTGGGACCCTCGGCTCGAAATATTTTGGCCTTGCTCCCCGGAGGGACAGAAAGGAGAGCCCATTGAATTTTCAGAGCATCACCATCAGGATCAGAACTTGCACTCGCATCCAAGCGGGCAGTGTCTCCGACAAAGATTGGGGAGGAGATCTCAGCCCTGGCCAGAGGGGGGCGATTGGCTGCTGCTCGCTCCTCAGCCACAGTATATGGGCCTCCATAAGCCCCAAGATCGTTCCGCTCAGAGCCCAAGGAGGGAGGGAAATTCTTATCCGCGTAGACAGGATTGCCATCTCCGGCGTCAATAGCCGGCGAGCCTGGCAAAAGATGATAATTATGACTTTTAGCATCCACAAACATAGGATCAGCGATGATGTGTCCGATCTTGCGAAAGCTCTCCTCGTCCTCATACCCTGCATGTTGGCTACGAATGCAGGGCAGGAGGTTAGGATCACAGTATTCCTCTTCTGCATTGGCAAATAAAAGATTATAGCTATAGCCTCGCTGAGCGGACATGATCCCGGATTCGCCGTTGAAGGCAATGATATTATTTTTTATAATAATCTCCTTACTCTGATCATCAATAGACACTCCAGCCTGAGCATTGCCGACCACTGTGTTATTGATCACCTCAAGAGGAACAATACAGCCACGGATACCAGCCTCCCGATTTTCATAGACAATGTTATTGTAAACCTTGCCCGTAGCATTCTGACAATCGATGCCGCCCCGGCCATTGTGAAAAACCCTGTTCCCCAAGACCTCTATCCGGTTAGGAATCTTGCTCAGGGTGGAAATTCCAGCCTCCTTGTTACTCTCGATAATATTTGACTGGATAAGGAGAGTCGATCCTTTCTCAAGATGTATTCCGGCCTTGGCGTTTTTCAAAATATGATTGCCGACAATAGTCAATTGGCTGCTGCCGGCATAGATTCCACTTGGCTCATTCTGCCGGAAGATATTGTTTCGAATAATTACCTGCTGAACCGAAAGACAGTATAGGCCACTCCCATACTCTTCCTTTTCTGTCTTGACCTGGGTAGCGTTCTGGACAATAAAGCCATCAAAAACCGTATTACTGGCAGCCAAGACTGCCCACCCCTCTTTCCCCTTGGCGTCAATAATAGTTTGATATTTTTGAGGGTCTCTTTGGGTGAACTGTTTGCTCCAGCCTCCCTCGAGTTTAATTCCTGGCTTCAGCCGCACCTGCTCCAGGTAGGTTCCCTCAGCTACCAGAATCCGATCGCCGGAAGATGAAGCATCAATTGCCCGCTGAATCAGGGGATAGTCACGAGGGACGCGCAGATCACGACCAAATGCTATGTAAGGATGGCTCATTAGATCGAAAAAAAGCAACACCAGGCAGAGCAGACTACCGAGCAAAAACTCTCTTTTCCTACCCATAGTAAAATATCTCCATGCTTTTTCAAGGTGAGCGGCTAAAAATTTTTAATCGGCTAAAATCAATCCCTACCCAAATTATCAATAATTATCAATATCAAAAATTATAAACAATCTGAATCCGGTTTGTGAAGTGAAAATGCGTTTTTTGAGATGGGTAATTGTCATTAAGTTAAATTAAAGTTTTAGGAGGATGGTTTGGAAGGAACCCTTTTTCAAAAGGGTTCCTTCCAAATTCCAAAAGGGTTCTTCCAAATTTCAAAAGGGGTTCTTCCAAAATCGCTTCTGTTCAAACATTGAACGTATAGCTCTAATTTTGAACATATTAAAGAAAACTATGAGTCAGGCTTCTAAATTTTCACCTTTCTATTAAGCATAAAAAAACAATTACTTATAGATTTTTTAAACCCTGCGGCTAATTTGGCATAACAATTGTATCTTTTATTCCCAATATTCCTGCCTATCCAACCTAATAAATTTGGCAACAGGTTAACGATTCTATGTTCAAGATACTGCTAGTGTGTGTAATCATAGTCGGACAATTTATATTTCCAGGCACCTCTTTGAGCCAAAGCATGAAAGGGGCTCAGCGGCCAGCTAGACGGAGTTTTCTTTCATCGAACTCACCACAGTCCTCTCTTCCAATTCAAGTTACCAGAAAGATACTCAAAGAACGGGAGCGATTTCTGGGGTTGACCTCTTGTACCTATCAGATTGGAGGGAATAATTTGGCTCCGTATGAGGGCAGAATTGAGGCTAAAGGGCAAGAATATGCCTTGATTGTGGTTGGATACCACTATCTTGAGAAACCCTGGGGTAAGATTTTCAAGACAGAATTTGAAAAACATGTGGCTGATCCCAGGGGACGGGTGCTCTTTTTAGAAATCAACAACAACGATATTCTCACCGGTGATGATTCTCCTGCCTCAAATCGGGAGATTCGCGATTTCATCAGCCGATTTGCCGGTCGGATAAAGTTAGTGATTGAGGTTCATGAGCACCTTTCCGATGAAAATCAGTTCTACGGGAATGAGTGGCCCCCTTACTGGTATCAGCTTGACGATCGAACTGGGGGAGATACGAGCATAAAATACACTATCTTAGACCCTTACGTCCCCTGGTTCTGCATCCGCGACTACTTCGAATGTGATCAAAAGATCAGGATCGCGGAGCTGCAAAAAGCCGTGAATGAAACACTCCGCTATACCGTTACCATTATTAACGATGTTTTAGGCAGCTGTGACAATTCACCCTAGCTCATCAAAGGCTTGTGGCTTGTAGGGCAGCAGTATTTCTCTTTTAGGGAGCAGCGACTGTAGTAGCTACAGGGGTGGCAGTCGTAGTAATGTTGGATAGCGATGTGGTTAGCTGGGGCAAGCTCAGGCTCGGCCACTGGGCAAAATCTAAAGTTGGATAAGTATAGGTAGCAGGATAAGAATAAGAATAGGGAGAAGAGAACAAAGAGGAGGTGAGCGGAGAGTAGGAAGATAAAAAGATCGAAGAATTGGGCCAGGGGTTATTAAAGAGAGCAGAGCTATATCCAAACATTGGAGCCAGTGAGTACATCTGCATCCAGGGGGTCATAGCGCCTGCTCCAAGGAGGCCACCGGTCGCACAATTATTAAGCCCCCAGGCGCTGGCATAATCAGCAAAGGCGTAGGCTCCAAAAGCGCGAGCAGTCATATTGCTGAGGCTGCCGGCGATAAAGTTTCCTGGCCCCCAGGAGGAGTAAATACCTGGAAACCCCCAGTAAATTGTCCCTGCCTGGCTGAGTGAGCAAATCGACACCAGGAAGACCAGAAAACAAAGAGCTGCTGCTGTCCATGATAATCTTGCATTCCTCGTACTCATAGTTGGACACTCCTTTCTTGTTAAGCCATTATATTTTCAAATACTGCCGAAAAACTATACCTTTATCTTGTGGTTTCAGTTTAATAATATTATAACAAAAAGAGATAACTAAATACAATTTTTTTCTATCTAAATTTTTTCTCAAACCGCCAAAAACATCTTCATCTTAATGGAAAAAAAGCATCTTAATCTTCATGGAAACTGTAATCTACCTGTTAATCTACTGTTTAGTCTTATCCGGCAATAATAGAATAGTAATAACTGATTGAAAAGCCTCAAAAAGCAAATCGACTCTTGTCAAAAGATATATTCCCATTATAGAATAGCCAAATAAAATCATCCATCCCCAAACATCCCTGAAAATAAGGAGAAACGATGATGATTACCCAACTTGCACAGTGGAAGGAGCTTGAGAAGGAAGCTCAAGAGGCGAAAAGGATGAGCCTTCGCCAGGAGTTTGCCAGAGACCCAAATCGCTACCAGACGCTGAGTGTTTCTCTTGACGGAGAGGTGATCCTTGACTTTTCCCGTCAGCTCGTAACTAACCGAACCATGAGGTTGCTCTATGCTCTGGCTGAGGCTCGGCATCTTAAGGAGAAAATCCAGCAGATGTTTCAGGGGAGAAAAATCAACGTAACTGAAAACCGAGCCGTACTGCACGTAGCCCTGCGCAACCTGGGAGATGAAGCTATCGAAGTGGACGGCCAGGATGTCATGCCGCAGGTTAGGGCTGTCTTGACCCAAATAGAGAATTTTGCCCGACGTATTCATCAGGGAGAGTGGCGAGGAGTAACTGGCAGGCCGATCCTAAACATTGTGGCTGTTGGTATCGGTGGATCATACCTTGGCCCTGAATTTGTGGCCGAGGCCAATCGAGCTTATGCCAAGCCAGGGATGAAGCTCTGCTTTGTAGCCAATGTGGATGGAGCTGATTTTGTGCAAAAGACAGAAGGGCTTGACCCTGAGGAAACCCTCTTTGTGATTATTTCAAAAACCTTTACTACAACTGAAACCATGATGAATGCCAAAACAGCCAGAGACTGGATGATTAGCCGGCTGAGGCACCATCCCGAAGCGGTGAAAAAACACTTTGTGGCCGTATCTACCAACCTGGCGGCAGTAGCCGAATTCGGTATTGATCCGGCTAACAGCTTCGGGTTTTGGGATTGGGTGGGAGGGCGGTTCAGTGTCAGCTCAGCAGTCGGTGGAGTGCCTCTTTCTCTCTACCTTGGATATGAAAATTTTCACAGCCTGCTGGCCGGCGAGTATCTAATCGACCGCCATTTCCTCCAAGCACCTTTTCCGAAAAATATTCCGGTCATTATGGGCCTTTTGGGGATCTGGAATAATAACTTTCTGGGATACAACTGCCGAGCGCTTCTCCCCTACAGCCAGGCCCTTTGGCGCTTTGCCGCCCATATTCAGCAGCTTGATATGGAAAGTAATGGCAAACGAGTGGATGTTGAGGGTAACCCCGTTCCGGTAACCACCGGGCCGATCATCTTTGGCGAGCCAGGCACCAACGGACAACACTCATTCTATCAACTACTTCACCAAGGGCAGGTGGTTCCAGCCGATTTCATCGGCTTCATCAGACCCCAATACCAGGTCGGCAAAAAATCAGAAAATTCTGTCGATCACCACCAGGAATTGATGGCCAATTTCTTTGCCCAGCCCGATGCCCTGGCTTTCGGCAAAACAGAAGAAGAGCTGCGCCAGGAGGGAGTGCCAGAATTTTTGATTCCGCACAAGACCTTTCCCGGCAATCGGCCTTCAACCCTTCTGCTTTTCCCTGAGCTGACTCCCAAAACTACCGGTATGCTGCTAGCAATTTACGAGCATCGGACAGCAGTCGAAGGGTTCATCTGGGGAATTGACAGCTTTGATCAGTGGGGCGTAGAGCTTGGCAAGGTACTGGCGAAAAACATCCGAGCCAGAATGATCGACTATAACCGTGATCCTACCCGCAAGGTAGCAGAATTCAACCCGGCCACTAATGCCCTGCTGCAAATCTTTCTCGATGGGAATCGAAGATAGTAGGAGAGACACCAAGGGGTTGGGGAAAGCTCACAAACCGGATAGAAGAGCCTATCCCGCAAGACCAAGGAGCCCGACGCGCCACAGCCAGCTTATCCCGCAAGTCCCGCAAGACCAAGGGATTAATTCGGCACTAGACAGTGGGCAGCGGACAGCTGGCGCTTATCCCGCAAGACCAAGGGATTAATTTGGGTAAGAGACTGCCGCCGGAATTTTTCGCCTATCCCGCAAGACCAAGGAGCCCGACGCGCCACAGCCAGCTTATCCCGCAAGTCCCGCAAGACCAAAGGGTCAAGATCAAGGTATTATAAAGAAAGCTCTATCCCCTCCCCCGGCCCTTCCCCTTGTGCCCGATCGACTTTATCTCTCTTTTATGCCCGTGAGGCAAGTCCTTCTTTAGGCCTTTCCTCACTCGTTCCTCGGCTGCTGCTTCTGGGGCTGCGCCCCCTTTTCCTGCTTCCCTGAGCTTGCGGCTGATTTGCGGGTAGCTGTGCCCTGCTTGTCTCATTCTGATCACCTCATCCGGTGAAAGATGGTAATATTCCGAAGTGAATTTCAGATTCACCAGATTTATCACATCAATATCCCGCAGCACCACCCTGCTCCATTCCTTTTTTGGCTTTTTCTGGTAGTAACCGTGCGCCTTCCCATAAGGGGGGCCCTTGTCAACAATCACCGGCACATAGACGGTCGTGGGGCTGGCAGGCAGGCAAAATATTTCACGGCCAAGGCCAAAGTGAAGGGTAATATCCATCCATGTATTACCCTTTAGTCTAAGGTCAATGACAGCCTCCGGAGAAACGCGAGCCGCCCTGGCAATCAAGAGTACCACTGGTATCTCTTCATCCGGTATATGTCGCTCCTTTATGATAATTACCTCCTTCTTAGGCACGCGATAGTAGTCTCCAGCGGCCAGGTAAAACCCCTCTAAGCCCTGATTTCCCACTGAAATTCCAAGATCAATCTGTGCTCTGGCAGCTCCCATCAAGCTACTTAAAATCATGCAAATTATTAATACTATCTGAATGAATAAAGTGTGCATGATTTGCCTCCTTTCTATGCTTTCCTATGCTTTGGCACTTTTTCTCCGAATCCTTGATTTTAATGGATTGGCTATTAGAGATAATTTTCAAGGATTTCAAGGCGTTAAGAAATTTCTGCAAAAGTGTAGTATGCTTTCCTTATCGCCTAAAAGATGGCTAAATATCGTTTTTTTTACTCGTAGCTGTAGATTGGAGCTGCTGTGAAATAGCTGTATATTTTGATATTTATCTTTATTTGGATATAGATTCGTCGGGGTGAGAAGGACAACTGGCCTGCCAATCCTTTCTCCAGATTCCAACCGCGGTGATCGGGCCTAAGACTTCGGCGATGACTGCTACCTCAGGGTCTGTGAGATTAACCTTTGGCCTTATCCCGTACTTTCCTTTGAGTGCCTGCCAGATCTGCCCCCCTATTTCGTATTCGATCTTGGGCGTATCCTGCTCCAGCCGATGGGCACCTCGCTTATACAACCTAAAAGAAAATTGCTCATGCTCGCCAATATGCTCAAGTCCGACCGCTACTGCGGCCTCCATTATGGAATCAAAGCTGCTTTCAACCTCATAGAGCACAGCAGTCAGATGCCCGATCTGACTAGAACACTCCTGATACACTCTCTTAGCCAGCTCCTTTGGATCAGCCTCGGCCTCGATGGTAAATATGGCCCGAAAAGCCGTAGACTTGATTCGCGCCTGTGGCACCGCCCTTTTGAGCGCCAAGACGGTCTGCCGCCTGTAGGTAAGATCTCGACTGGTAACAATAAGCTTAGCCATCCCAGCACTTGCACCTTTGGTTGGCGATGCTTCAGGTTCCAACAGAATAACCTCCGGATTAAATTCATCTATGATTTGGTCTTGGCATCGTCCAATAAATCGGATATTCAAGGCAGCCACAGTTACCATCGAAATCGAAAAAACATGCTGTAGTGCAGCCCTCTTTGCGCATCGACTGTAGGCCTAGCCCGCCGGCTTGATCCAGTAAGCCAACAGTGCACCCCTTGCGCATTAATCCCCTTCGCTCTTATATATCAGACACCATAAACTCTATATCAGAACAACCATAAACCCTTGAGGGGGCTTAGCTCTTATTAGGGTTATGTCTCTCAATGTTAGCTAATAAATAAGAGCGATCCCCTTTGTGCATCAGCTGTAGTGCACTCCCTTGCACATCAATAATAATCATAAAAATCATAAATAATCATAAAAATCATACCCTTATCCTCTACACCTCTACAGATTTATGCGGGAGTTCTCCTGATTGACAATCTCTAAGCCGCGGACTTCGATTCTGTATGGAGAAAGAGCCTGTTCTAAAACTTTCATAATCAGGGAGCGAATCTGGCTGCCTCCTCCAAGCCGTCCAGAGATAATATCTGGCAAAGATGCCTGAAGCTCAGCGCTGATTCGCTGCTTGAGCCTGTCGATCAGAGCCTGATCAATCGCCTCCATGCTGCCCCCAAGATCAGTATAAATCCTGGCTAGATCACACCTTTCAGATAAACGGTAGCCGACTACGAGCTCAGCAGCTAAAAGAGGTTTAGGATCTTTTCTGAGCTCGACCCTGATCTGGAGGCGAATTTTCCGATCCTGGAGGTCAAAGAAAATCGGTTTCTGAGCTAGATAAAATCCCAGATGAAACCCAGCATCAGCCCATGATGATGGCTGGTCGCCCCTGAGAAACAAGGCCATCTTCCCCTCTGGTACATAGATCAGAGAGCTTGCGGTTATCGTCCCCTGCCAAAAAAGGACAGCCAGGAGAGCCAAGCGCACAGTCCGCTTACTCCCCTGAGCATTCGACAAAAAGGTAGATTTGGGCATAATAAGCACCAAAGCAGCCAGCCACAGTAAAAACCCAAGATAATACCCTGGCCCTGGCTCATGAGCAAAAAGGAGGATGAGCAGGGAAAGAGCTGGGCCAAACAAAACCAGGGCGATACTGCCGCCACTTGCTGCGGCGGCGGAGGCGGCATTATCGCTGGAGCGCTTTGCAGGATCAGAAGATGAAACATGAGTCCCATCAGGATCGGTGAGCCGAGCTGAACGCTCTGCAGAAGCTAAAGATGAGCCTTTGGCCAGCCGGCGCCTTGTGCGGCTTTTAGCCTGAGGGTTAAGGCTGCTGCTGTGGTGGCAGCTTTGGGCTATTTCTCCCACCTGCTTCTCTCTTTCCCTAAAGAAGAAAAAAAATGCTGCCCACAGTATAACTGGCAGGAGAAAGAGAAGATAAATACGGAAAAAGGTGTAGAGATACAACCATCTTTGGGCCATCTTTTGAATCACCAGTATGAGGGTAGCGGCGTGATAGCCAAAGAGAATCATACTGCCGGCCACAATCCCCGCCACCTTAACCCTTGGCCGTAATCTGCTCACCAGCATCAGGGAGATAAAAGGTATCAGATTTGGGATCATGAAGGGAACATCCTGAATATGCACCCTCCCCCGAGCATAAACCAGCCACAGATCATTTTGCTCAACCACAAGTCGCATCGGCCAATAATCCAGCCAATATCTCCAGCTCAGGGCCAAAGCCGCATTGACTACCCCTTGCAAAAGAAAAAGATAAAGCCGGAAAAAGCCCATCAGGGCTCCATACCCCAGACAGGAGAAAATTATAAACTTGACTGCTGTCTTCAAAATATCGCGGCCGCGAGGGAATCTGCTACTCAAGCGGCCATCAATCCACAGGAGCCAGAGATAGACTGCCGCCATAACCAGCACCATGAATGTAGCCTCCCAAAGATAGCGGTGAACAAAATCAAGAGAGGAAGGCCAATGGAGCTGAATAATGGCCAGAGAGAGAATGCGAACTAGATTTAAAAAAATGAAAATGGGAATGAAGATCACAAGTCCCAGGAGCTTTTGGTTGATAAGGGCCGGATAGGAGAGGATAAAGGCAGTGAAAATGAGAAAGATATATACTCCCGTGCACTCATAGATGATCTTTAAGGCGCCTCCTTGCTGCATACTGATTGTACTGCCGGAGAGCCATGACTTAATCCTGAGGAGATTGAGCAGAGCGAAGACCCCCCGTGCGGTTATCTGGTTAGCCATCTGGACCGCTGAGGGGGAATACTCCTCAAAGCTTTTGTTCACAAAGCAAAATAAGCCTACAAGGAGAGCAAATAAGCAAGATGAGATGATAAGGTCTTTGTTTTTGATTACCTTGTTTTTATAACTTACCCTATTTTTATTACTAGTTGCATCTACATCCTGAGCCATGTCCTGCCTCAATCCCATAAAAAGGCATATACTTGTTCAAGTTAGGTTTTGATTGGCATGAATATTGATAATCACATCGCCTGTTTTTTATCCCCTTGGCCTCTCAATCTGATACTTTCTGATTTTCCGCCAGAGCGTGGTTCGGCTGATATTAAGCTGCCGGGCGGTTTGGGTCAAATCCCAGCGACATTCCCGCAAAGCCTCAATCAAAGCCGCTTTTTCCGTATTAGCTATCAGCTCTTGCACCGAGGCTTTTTCCACCTTCTGGCTTCGAATTTCCAGTGGGAGATCCTGCACCCTGATTTGCGAACCCTGGCATCGAATAATGGCATATTCGATAGCGTTCTCAAGCTGTCGTATATTACCTGGCCAGTGATATTCTAGCAAGATATTTATCGCCTTCTGAGAAATATCCGTAACCTGTTTTCCGACCTTTCGGCTTATCTTGTCAATAAAATGCTCTACCAGCAAAGGGATATCCTCCTTCCTCTCCCGCAGGGCCGGAACCTCAATCGGCACCACATTCAGGCGATAATATAGATCTTCCCGAAACGTCCCCTTGGCTACAGCTTCCTCTAGGCTTTTGTTGGTCGCGGCAATGATCCGCACATCAACCTTAATCCGCTCATCTCCACCTACCCGCACTATTTCCCGCTCCTGCAACACTCGCAGCAATTTGATCTGGGCATTGAGGCTGATATCGCCTATTTCATCAAGAAAGATCGTGCCTCCAGAAGCCTGCTCAAACCTTCCCTCCTTATCCTTGATGGCGCCGGTAAAAGCCCCTTTGACATGCCCGAAAAGCTCACTCTCGAGCAGATACTCGGACAGAACCGAGCAGGTTACTTCAATAAAGGGATAATTACGCCGCGGACTGCACTTGTGGATAGCCTGGGCAATCATCTCTTTTCCGGTGCCGCTTTCCCCTTTGAGCAGGACAGTGCTGTTGTTCTGGGAAACAACCTGAATAAACTCATAAATTTCCTGCATTCTTTTGCTCTTGCCGACCAGATCGCCGAAGCGGCAGATTTCCTGACTCGTTTTAGCCTGTTTCTCATGCCACTCCCGCAATTGCTCTTCCAGCCGCCGCCTCTCCGAAATATCCCGGCCGATTCCCATGAGCTGGCTGGATTCCCCACGTTTTCCCTGAATAGGGGTTTCGTTGATTTCCAAAAAAATAGGCTGGCCATCCCTGGTCAAAAATTCAACCCAGTAAGGCTCCAGCTTCTCTCCACTGCTGCTCAAGCGGCCTGGGGCTTCTTTAAAGCGCTGGTTCAAGGGATTTGAGCTTAAGATTTTTTCAGGCGGAAGGGTTTTAAATTCCTCGGGAGAATAGCCAAGAATACGCTGAACGGCATGGCTGACAAAGGTAATCTCTCCCTTGAGATTGCGTATAAAAATCAGATCGTTGGTAGTATTGATTAGGGTATTCAATTTATCCCTCTCCTCCCTGATTTTCTGCTCGGCTTCAGCCTTCTCCCGAATATCACGAGCGACGCAGACAATTTCCGTCAAATGGTTTTTCTCATTCCGCATGACAGCCCATGAAAAACTCACCGCAATAGGCTCTCCGGCCCTGCTGATCATGGTACAGGAGCAATCAACCCCTGCTACTGCTGCTTCCTTCTGGATCATGCTCTCAAAATCCCCTCCCTTAAAGGGGCAATCATGATGAAAAAGCTGATCGAATGATTTGCCGATCAGCTCTTCCTTGACATATCCCAAAACACTCAAGGTAGCCCGATTAACAAATCTGATGCTCCGATCAGGAGAGATAATAATTAAAAGGTCATTCATGGTATCTAGGATAGCCTGAAAATAATTCCGGGAAATAGAGGTCCGCTTCAGATTTTCAGTCATAGCATTAAAGGCGCAAGATAGGGTGATCAATTCACGGTGTGATTGGACATCGGCTCTAGTATCAAAATCACCGGCTGAGACACGGCGAGTAGCCTGAATCAGTTGATTAATGGGAAGTGTTATGCCGCGGCTTATGAGAAAGCCGAAAAAGGAAAGCAATATGCCTCCCATAAGGCTTGCCCACAGAAGGTTCAGGACGATTTTTTTTAGGCTCTGCTCTTTGTCCCTCAAATTGCAAAGAAGCATTAGAGCCCCTGTAACCTTGCCCCGTAGGTTCTTAAAAGGGGAAAAAACGGTCTGATACTCACTGTTTAAGATGAAAACCCGCGCGGCTGATTCTGATAGCTGATGCTCACGGGACTGATAGATCCTCTCGCGAATCTTTGGGGGTACCTCAAGTTGCCCACCAGAATGATCCGACAAGGTAGTAAAAATCGGCCTCCCATCGCTGAAAATTAAAACATGGAGGCCACTTAGTTGATAAGCCTTTTCAAAAAACCTTTGATCAAAAGATCGAATAGCAGACAGAAAACCGATGATTCCCCCGCGCTGGTTTCGAATAGGGGAGAGCATCTTAACCACCAGGCCGTTAGCGTCATAGGGTGAGTTATCAAAGCCAAATACTTCATCCAACACCTTTTGCTGCCTAATCAGATCACGGAATTCAGTCCCAATCTCCCCAACAGCGGATGAAGTGATAAAAGTTTCCTGGACAATCAGTCTGCCATCACGATCAAAGAGGGCAAAGTAATTGAGGCCGTTATCCAGCAAAAGGTCGTGTTTCAATATCTCCCATTGCTGAGGAAAGATAAGAGGAGATGGGCTCGCCTCTTTCTGCCCCTTGCGGGCAGTATCCAAAATATTCAGCAGCAAGGGGTCAGAAATAAGTCTTCGCATCGGCCCTCTCACCTCTTCAGTAACAAAATAATTCCAAATGATATTCATCATACCGATGGCGCTCTGGCCGATAAGCTTATTCAGCTCCCTGTCCATCAGCTGAGTTTGCATACCGATATGGGTCAGGGAAAGAGTAACGAATACCAGCAAGAAAGGCACGGCTATGCTTTTCAGAATCGTATTTGGTTTCCTGCTCATGAGGTGGTCTCTTTATTTCATGAGGTGGCCTCTTCTTTCAAGATTCAGCCCTAGCCTTGATTAGGGAAAGAGCTAACATACAGACCCCGAAGGTAGCCACGGTTCCAAGTGTTCCTCCAAGAATTTTGGCGATCTCCTGATCACGAATCCCTGGCAGATGATAAGCCGGTATCGGTGCCCGATATGGGATTGTAATTCGATGAGGGTGGATATGCCCTCGATCCAGAACCAAACTCTCAAGCCCTTCGGCTGATCGGGAGGCAAAGGGAGAGATGGCCAGACTAATCAGCAGGGCAAGCCCAAAAAGCCCATAGGCAATCTTTTGAGCCGATGTCGGCTGAAGTCTTGGCTGGCTGCTGAATAAGTCCGGAGCCCAAAGCCGAACCCCGACCAGGAGAAGCACGGTTAGCATCCCTTCGGCAATCCCTACCTCGACATGGGGGCCGACCATAGGACCAAGGGTGGCGAAAAATCCCTGAATTCCGCAGATAGAGAGCATAGTACAGACGGTCAGGCTAGTAACCAGCAGGGTAAGCCAAGCGGAAAGAAAGGCGCTGATATAGCTGCCATAAGGCTCGATGACAAAATTTTTGAGCAGCGAGTAGATGTAGTAGCCTCCAAAGGTGCTAATACAGACAATGGTCAGCAAATTGGGGCCAAGAGCCATTATGCCGCCGTCCTGAAAGAGAAAAACCTGAATAAGGTGTTCAAAGGTCATAACCAGTGTAGCTAAGTACGGCCCCAAAATGATAGAGGCAAAAATCCCACCCATAAAATGACAGGAAGAGCCACGCGAGACTTTAAAATTAGCCAACTGCAAAGCAAAGCTGAAAGCCCCTACCGCACTGGCCAAGATAACCTCTCTGGAGCTGATCCTCTTCCAGATTTTGACCACACTGTAGGCCAGCACGCCGGTGCAGGCCATATCCATAATTAGACAAAGGCTGTTAGAATAAAACCCATCTGGAGCATGCAATTATTCCTATCACCTCCATTTTATTCCATATAAAATAAATGGTTTTATCGCTAAGTAAATATACATTAATGATAACCTCATTAAAGCCAAAATCTTAAGATTGGCCTTTAATTAGTGATTCCGTACTTAGCGAACAAACCACTAAATTTCCTCATCCCCTCCGGCGACTTCCATCCTCTCTCTTGAAAAGTGAAGATGAGAATAATTTTGATGAGAATAATTTTAAGGATAGCATCACAATTGTAATAAATAAAGCGGGATGTTAAAAAATTTATCAACTCATCTCTTTTATCGGCTCATATACGGTCATCTTCAAGCCGATAATGTTTCACAAATGGAATTAATATTCCAGATGTGCAATCTCGATCCTCTTCTTAGCCGGCAGCCAGCTTTGGGGATTACATTTTTAAAATAGGGCTAAGTTGGTGATTACGGCTGATATAAAGAAGAGAAATTCCGACTTTGATGCAAACTTGAAACAAACCATCCCGATAATTCAGAGAGAATTTTTACCCAACTGAAGTTAACTCATTCTATTACTTACATACACCAAGAATGTACTTACATACGCCAAGAATGGCATACTCCGTGCAAAAGGAAGAAATGCCTAATACGCCAAGATTAGGCTATTTATTATCAAACCGTGGCAGAAAAAAGAAGCCTTTCCGCTGACACAAACAACTGGACATTAGAAAAGTTAAAAGAAGGGCCACAGCAGGATGGGATGAAGATATTGGGCCATCTTCATTCCCTCCTGCACCACGGTATGAGATGATCCCTTGGAGTCAAGGGGAGATTAAACAAGGCAAAATTTAACGCTCTTATTTATTAGCTACCATTAAGAGACATAACCCTATAAGAGCTAAGCCCCTGCGAGGGTTTATGGTTGTTCTGATATAGGATTTATGGTGTCTGATATATACTACACTTTTGCAGAAATTTCTTAACACCTTGAAATCTTTAAAAATTACCTCTAATAGAAAATCCGGTAAAATCAAGGGTTCGGGAAAAAGTGCAAAAGCATAGATATAATAAGAGCAAAATTTAAAGGGTCATCAAGAGGGGGGATGTGTGGGATGAGTTTGGGTGAAAAAAATAAGGCTATCTAAAAAATACGGCTGTATTATTATGAAATCAAAGCTCTTTACTCTAGGTTTGGTAGTTTTTCTCAGTGCCCTGCTTTGTACTATAAACGGATTGGATGCCCCAGAATATGCTCGATGCAACCATATAGGTGTTTGTGAATTCCTGGAAATCTGTGCCAATCTCGGCCATAACCTAGGCGATACCTATATCTATATCATATCAATGATGTTAACCGCTATGGATCAGCCGGGGATAGAGTTGATCCACAGCTTAATTCATCATAACTTAATCCTTGTTTCAAACCATACCCTCTTATTAAACCATACCCTCTTATTATCTCTACTGGCCACAATCGATCAACCCGTACAAGAGCTAATTCATAATTTTATTCATTATAAGGAGGCTGGCATTCAGCATCTTGCCTGGCCAAACCTGGGCTGGGAGGGCCATGTTATGGTCAGATATATCAACAACTCTACCCAAAAGGTATTGCTGCTGCCCCCTGGTGAGGGCAGCAAGTTTTCTATCCAACCAAATTCTCAGCTTACTCTCCCTTCAGGGATAAACAGCCTACCTTCGGAAGCCCTTAAATTCATAACTACCTCCGTCATTAGATCTTGAAAGTATTCCTAAGAGATTAACACTACTAAACGACAGGTCCAAGCAATTATTCGTCTTTAGCTCGATCCTTTTAACTGAGAACTGGCGTAAGGGAATGTAAAAAGCGCAAAAAACGTAGAGGTGAGGAGTACGAGAATGAATGTCGAGAGGTTAGGAAAGATCTTATTGATCGTATTTTTATTATCCGCAGTAGCAATTTTGGGTTTCAAGGGATTGGCCTATGCCCAAAACCAGATGTATGCCAATGTATTAACCACCCAGTCACCTATGATTCTCCCCTTTCCGACTGACAAGGGAGTATTGATAGATAACTTCGAATATTGGGATAGCCCCCGCAATCATGGCTGGCGGACCTATGAACCACCCTATCCGGTATGGGGCAGGGGGGTCGGCTATGGAGAAATCCTGACAGTGCTTGATTTTAATCAGGGAAGCCGCGTCCTGGAGGCTCATATGCCCTATTCGATATTTTTACCAGCTTACAACATGCAACTGATGATTGAAAAATCAATTACTCCAGCCATTGCGGCCAATCAGCTTTGGGCCAGCATCAGAGCACCGCTTGAAGTTGAGCAATTTGCTCTCTTTAAATTTGAAGTCATAGGAGCTATCAACCGGAGCGATAAGCAAATTCCGTTTTCCATTCGCTTCGTGCCGGCTGGCTTCAATCAAAATACCGACTTAGAGGGAGTAGTCCCTGACCAGTACGACCTTTTGGGGCCAGAAAATACCCCTCCTAAAGTCTATACTATCACTATGCCCCTTGGACGAAATTACCAAGATGGCACCTGGCACACCATCAGTGCCAATCTGGTGGAAATTATCCGCAAAGCAGCCAGAGATGACCAAGCTGCCCTTGTCAATCTTAACAACCCCTCAGAGCCTCTGATCATAACCGCGATCAGAGTTTTCGGAAACGAATACCGCCTAGATAATATCTGGCTACTGAAAGATGACAGCCTTATCAACGGAGAACCTCCTTACCTTTTCAAGATCGGGCCTCAATTCGTTCAACTCTTTCAGCCCTTTGAATATTACTGCTATGCCAAGGATCCGGATTTGACCTATCGGGTATTTATGGATATTTGGCAGAATGAATATGAGGCTACAGGTGTTGAGCCCGATTTTGATTATGTGGAGAAACTAACCCGAAGATATATAAGAGACCAGAAATTCTCCAGTCAAAATGGCCACCTCTCTGATCCTGATGCCATTAATCCGAGTAGGGATAAGCTATTTTGGACCTGCACGGTTGGTGGATGGGGCGCTCATGGCGCGCCAAACACCATGCTAAGTGAGGTCCCCATCCCTGTGGCCTCTTTGGACCTTGATGGTGATGGGCGATTGAACGATTGCGATCCAGAGGTAATCAAACAGATTCCCCAGCTTTGGATCTGCCCATATAAACCCTGCATGGTAGATCTGCCTACCCTGTGGGAGCCACCCTATGATCCTGATGAGCCTGAGGATGCACCGGCAAGGATTTCAGAGTATGACCCTGAAACGATCCCTCACCTGCCTCAGGGTACGGGTGGGGTAAGAATATATGATCCTAAAGCCGTGGCTGCTTACGGAAGCTACCTCCTTAGGCTGGGCTTTAAAACCTGGCCGCAACTAGCCCGGCTCTTCTTCGTTCCCCAGTATCTTGAAGATCTTGTGATTACGGTTCGGGTACAAGACTCAAGCGGTCGGACAGACCTTGAGACCTTCCCGCTGACCGTAGTCAATTATCCGGTCACTAATCATCCGCCTAAGCTTGAAAACCTGGATGAGCAAGCAGTGGAAGTAGGGCAGGTTTATCGGTATCAGATGGTGGCTACTGACCAGGACTGGTTCGGCCCGGATGGATCATTCACTGCCGATCAATTAAATCTCACCTGGAAAGCAACCATTGATGGGCTGCCGGCTTTTCAATATGGTCCCTGGTCAGAGTCGATCATCAATCCAATGACCGGAGAGATAACCTTTACTCCACCATTTGAGGGAGTCTTCCATGTAATTGTCCAGGTAAGTGACTCGCGAGGCTTTGTGGCTACAGGTGATATTGACATTTTAGCTGCCTTACCCGGCACCTGGCTCAACCACCGCCCCTACATCATGGGAGATTTTAATGATGCTGCCCCACTGGTAATCAGAGCAGGCCAGCTATTCATTCTCGGCCCGCCCATGCTCGACTTCCATGACCCTGATGGAGATGAGCTCTACTACTCCTGCAATATCGGCTCTATCGCGGTCAATAAAGATGAGGATGGTGTTCCAAGAGCTTTCTGGACCTTCCAGACAAATTTCCCAGGTCTCTATTGGGTACAAATCACTGCCTTTGATCAACGCGGAGGGTGGGCAGTTTCGGAATTCCCGATTGATGTCCAACCCTGGTGGTCATACTAACCCATATCAACTTATGGGTGTCAACTTATGGGCTTTGTGGGCCGCCGCATGAATACAAATAGTGTTTAGTTCGATGTAGTTCCGTCTAGGCTGCAAGATGGGGGCGGATGTTAATCTTGCCCCCATCTTCAATATAATTTCCCTTCAATATAATTTTCAACTAGTAAACAATAATGTTCAACCAGTAAACATGACCTTGTTTCGCATCTGGCACAATGTTTCACTTTTGAAACCAAAATCTTCTTTTCTGTCCACTCTATTAAAGATAACTATTTGAAAAATATTAATTTTATACTGGCACTCGATATGCTTTTTAAAGTTTTGGCCCCCAAAATATAACCCCGAAGATAAGGTGAAAATATAACCTCGAAAAAATATAACCCCAAATAAAGGAAAATGAGGATAAAGCCATGAAAAAAGAAAAAAATGATAATCAGAACTTATCCCCTCTATTAGTCATTTTCCTGATTGGACTAAGTGTTAGTATCCTGTCCAGATCAGGGATAGCCAAAGCCCAAAACTGGGCCGCGCTTCCACCTTACAATACCCTGTGGCCGCTTTGGTCTTCAATACTTTCTCCAGTCAATACCACTACAGGGCTTCCTACCCCCCTGGTCAGCAATCTTACCCCTAACACCGTTTTACCCGTGCAGCCTGGTTTGACCTGGCATCCTGCTTTGAGAAATCCCTGGCTGCTCTACAATACTCCTCTAGGGCTGGCCTACTATGACCCCATTTCTGGGATCAATCTCTGGCCGCCACCAATCCTTATCAATCAAATCACTGGTCTGCCAATTACCATCACCTTGCCAGCCGGCTACTCCTCCTTGCTCCCTACCCCGGCTTGGTGGCTGTCTAACTATGTCCCCCCGGCCAATTGGTCATACCTTGTAGCTTACCCAAGCTATGCGGCCGCGGCTCCCTCGGCTTCACTCCTTCCCCAGCCAACTATCAGCTCACTGCTCACAGCCACAGCGCTAATATTGTAATTGGACAATTAAGGGGAAGCCCCTGAACTTTAAGGGGAAAACCTTTATCGAGTAAGGGTTTTCCCCTTTGAAACCCCTTTCCTAAAACTTTTTCGCTCTTTATATCTACACTTTTGCAGAAATTTCTTAGCGCCTTGAAATCCTTGAAAGTTACCTCTAATAGCAAATCCAGTAAAATCAAGGCCTTGGAGAAAAAGTGCAAAAGCATAGTATATATCAGACACCATAAACCCTCGAAGAGGCTTAGCTATTATTAGGGTTATGTCTCTCAATGGTAGCTAATAAATAAGAGCGAATAAATTATAACCTTGGGATAACTCATTGACAACTGAAAAAGTATTTGATATTCTGTATTAAATTTGAAGTATAAAATAAGTAAAAAAAATAAGTAAAAAGCAGAATTAAGGAGAGTATGATAAAGACATGGAATTAGATGATCTGGTTGTTTCAAAGGCTATTATTGAGCGTTTTTCTGAAAAGCTCCTGAGCTACTCGCAGATCGATGTGGCTATTGTCGGGGCAGGGCCAGCCGGCCTGATGGCCTCTTATGCCATTGCCAAAAGGGGGCTGAAAGTAGCTGTTTTTGAAAGAAGATTAAGCGTTGGCGGCGGTATGTGGGGTGGGGGAATGATGTTCAATGAAATCGTCGTTCAGGAGGAGGGAAAAAAAATCCTGGATGAGCTCGGTGTTACAAGCCGTGAATATAAAGCCGGCTACTATACAGCCGACTCGGTTCAGACCATTACCACCCTAGCCTCCTATGCCACCAAAGCGGGGGCGCAGGTCTTCAACCTAGTATCGGTTGAAGATATCATGGTCAGGGAGGAGCGAGTCGTTGGCCTAGTAGTGAACTGGTCTGCGGTCGATATGGCTGGTCTACACATTGATCCTCTTAGCATCAAGGCTGAGACGATTATCGATGCTACCGGACATGCCGCTGAGCTGGTTAAGATTCTACGCCAGAAATTGGGAGCCAAGCTGCTGACCGAAACAGGAGACATCATTGGCGAGAAGCCGATGTGGGCTGACCTTGGAGAAAAGAGTATCATCAAGAATACTCGGCAGGTCTACCCAGGCGTATATGTGGTTGGTATGGCTGCTAACGCTGTATTTGGAGCTCATCGAATGGGGCCGATCTTTGGTGGCATGCTGCTTTCGGGATTGAAAGTAGCTGAGCTTGTAGCTGGTAATACCCGAACCTCTTGTGGCCCATAGGGAAATCACGACATTATATACGACATTATATAAGGGGTTGACACGATAAGGAGGCTTTTGCCTTGAACACACAAATGAAACAAGCTCGAGCAGGCCACCTCACTCCGGAAATAGAGAAGGTAGCCGAACAAGAGCGCTTATCGCCTCAGACCATTATGGAGGGGATCAGCCGTGGGACTATAGTTATCCCACACAATCGGACCCTTCCCAAGTCCAGGATCTGCGGCATCGGCTGTGGGCTTCGAACCAAAGTCAATGCTAACATTGGAACTTCCAAAGATCGCCCCGATCTTGGGCAAGAGATGGAAAAACTGCACGCTGCTCTTGAGGCCGGAGCCGATACGGTGATGGATCTTTCCACTGGTGGCGATATTAATCTGATACGCAGAGAAATCCTGCACCACTCTTCTGTCCCGGTTGGAACTGTGCCGATCTACCAGGCAGCTATTGAATCGATCGAGGAGTTTGGGGCGGTAGTCAAGATGCCGGAAGAAAAGCTCTTTCGGGTAATAGAGGAGCAGGCAGCAGATGGGGTGGATTTTGTTACTATTCATGCCGGCTTAACTATGGATGCGGTCCAGCGGCTGAAAAAACAGGGCAGACTAATGGATATTGTCAGCCGTGGGGGAGCCTTTTTGGTTTCCTGGATGATCCACCACCAAAGAGAAAATCCCTTGTATGAGCATTTTGATCGTCTACTTGATCTGGCTAGACGCTTCGATCTGGTCTTAAGCCTTGGCGATGGTCTGAGGCCAGGAGCTTTGGCTGACGCCACAGACCGGGCTCAGATTCAGGAGCTTTTAACCCTAGGAGAGCTGGCCGAGCGGGCTTGGCAGGCTGATGTCCAGGTGATGATTGAGGGGCCAGGGCATGTGCCTATGGATCAGATTGAAGCCAATATTGTTCTCCAAAAGCGACTATGCAAAAACGCACCTTTTTATGTCCTCGGTCCTCTGGTAACTGATATTGCCTCCGGCTACGACCATATTTCTTCAGCCATCGGCGCGGCCATCGCGGCCCGAGCTGGAGCAGATTTCATCTGCTATGTTACCCCCTCAGAACATCTTCGGCTGCCTACCCCAGAAGATGTCCGGGATGGGGTGATCGCCGCCCGCATTGCCGCCCACGCGGCTGATATTGCCAAGAAAATCCCAGGGGCTTTAGAATGGGATAATAAGATGTCACAGGCAAGAAAATCTCAGGACTGGCAAGCCCAGATTCAGCTTGCCATTTATCCAAAAACTGCCCAGAGGCTGCGCCAAGCCAGTCCTCCGAAGGAAACTGCCACCTGCACCATGTGTGGAGAATTTTGTGCTATCGGTATGGTTAAAGATTTTTTAAAATCCTCCCAGCCGTAAAACCTATACTCGTTCAAGTTAGGTTTTGATTGGCATGAATATTGATAATCGCGTCAATGAATATATTTTATGGTAAACTGAATACAATATTGAAATAAACTATAAATTTTTGCCAAAAATAGCTAATCAAAAATCATGCCTGGAAAAACCAAACTTGAAGCACTATACAAGTTATTAACCGAGTATTAAACCGACTAAGTGTAGTATGAAACCGACTGGCAAGAAAACAATTCAAGATTGCTTCCTCTACGCTTTGACTCCCCCTAACCTGGAAGCAGGCACTGTCTCCTGGCTGAGACTAAGAGAATCAATTGAGCAGGGGATAGATGCTCTGCAACTCCGCCTTTCGGGAAAAAGCGATCGGCAGATACTAGATCTAGGGTGGCAGATCCGTCAATTGACTCAAGAGGCTGGGGTGGTGATGATCGTAAATGACCGCCTGGACCTTTGCCAAATTTTGGATGCCGATGGGCTGCACCTTGGGCAGGATGATATTCCGCTCAAAGAGGCTAGAAAAATTCTTGGGCCTGACAAAATAATCGGCCTCTCCACTCACACTCTCAGACAGGCTTATGAAGCTGAGGCAGAAGGAGCAGATTACCTTGGCTATGGGCCTTGCTATCCGAGCCTGACTAAGGAAAATCTTTCCCCAAGGGTCAGCCTTGAGGATATTAGCAAGTTGAGCCAAACCCTGAAGATTCCCTTTTTTGTCATTGGTGGGCTTTGTCTGGAAAATCTCTCCCCTATCTTGGCCGCTGGAGCCAGCCGGGTAGCCATCAGCGCTGGAATCTACTCATCTTCCGATGTCCGGCTAACTATCCAAGGTATTCAAAAGCTACTCCTAAACCACAGGGAGAGTAGATAGCCAGCAACATGGAGCAAAAGAGAGGCCATATAATGGTTTAAGATTTATAGGGTATAACCGATGAATGCTCTTTTCCCCCTTGCCGAAAATGTTTCCTCCCCTCCCCTAATTCGTGCCCTGACCATTGCCGGCTCTGATTCTGGAGGTGGGGCAGGCATTCAGGCAGATCTAAAAACCTTCACCCTGATGGGAGTCTTCGGGCTTTCGGTGATCACGGCTCTTACAGCTCAAAACAGCCTAGGAGTACAAAGCGTTTTTGGTCTGCCGGAAGATTTTGTAGGGCAGCAGATGGATTCAGTGCTAAATGATATCGGTACTGATGCGGCCAAAACAGGCATGCTTTGGAGCCAAGGAATTATTGAAGTGGTAGCCGACAAGCTCAAAGGGAAAAACTATCCGCTGGTGGTCGATCCTGTACTGACTGCTAAGCGAGGAGAGCCTCTGCTTCAGCCTGAGGCTATCCCAGCTCTCAAACAGCGGCTACTTCCCTTGGCTAACCTGGTAACCCCAAACATCCCCGAGGCTGAGCTCTTAAGCGGCCTATCTCCCCTGACCACTAAAGATCAGATCCAGGATGCAGCTAAAAAAATCATGGACTTATCTGGAGCTGAATCTATCCTGATCAAGGGGGGACACCTTAGCGGTGATCAGATCTTTGATCTTTTTTTTGATGGGAGAGAATGTATGGTTTTTGAGAAGGAAAGAATCAACACCCAACACGTTCATGGAGTAGGATGTACGCTAGCTGCAACCATCACGGCCTTTCTGGCCTATGGCCTGACCGTCATCGAGGCCGTTCAAAAGGCTCAAACAGTGATCAGGGAGGCTATCCGCTCATCCCTGCCCCTGGGCCAAGGCATTGGCTCGGTAAACCTTCGATTCTGTTATCTGCCAGAGGAGAAATATCATGTTTGAGCGCTATAGTGTAGGAAGACTTTTTCTTGGCCGTTTCGAATATGGAGCGGATTTACTCGATGAGCTCTACCGACTATGCGAAGATCAGCATATTCGGATAGGAACTTTCTGGGTCATTGGGGCTGTCCAAAGGTTCTGCGTCGGTTTCTATCAGCAGGGAGAGAAGCGCTATCAGCCGATTAGCCTGGCCACTCCGGCCGAAATTGTCTGCTGTTTCGGCAATATCTCTGCCAAGGATGAGAAGATATTTATCCATGCCCATATCAGCTTGTCCGATGAGCAAGGAAAGGTATGGGGAGGGCATCTCATGCCGGGTACGATTGTCTTTGCCGCCGAATTTCAGATTCAAGAGCTTCAGGGGAGAATTCTACAGCGAAAAGAGGATTTTATAACCGGCCTAACCCTATGGCATAAGGCTTAGTATTCAAGGAGGAAGCAACAAGTGCCAGCTCTGCTCGTGGCGGATGAATCAGGGCGGATTTACGATCATCCCTATTTGAAACTTGCCGGCCAGTCAGGGCATCATTTAGTTAGACCTGATCATAAGCAGCTTATTCCGCTTCCCTTCGGCAGTCAACTGTTTATGATGCCTGGCCGTATTCCTGTCGGCTGGGATAGCCGAGCGAGGCGGTTTACTCCCTGTGAGCAGTTTTCTTTCAATGGAAAGAAAAAGCAGTGTTTCCCTGTGGCCGCCTTCCTCGCACCGGGATTTTTGCGAACCCTGCTTCCAGCCACTCAGGTTACTCCAGGAGCAAGCCGCCCTAATCTTCCCCTCTGGGCTTATACTGCTGTTGGCTGGAAGGACGGGAGATTTTGGGTAAGCGCTCTTCAGATTGATCCAAATCCCCACTGGCATCCAAAATACTTTCAGGATGATCAAATGACCGCCAAGGCAGTGCGCTCATTTTTGCAAGAGAAGCCTAAAAACCGGCTAGTGCGGCAACTTTCCCGCTGTGCCCTGGAATACCATTGCTTTGCGGCTAAAAATTTCTTTCTCCAGCGATGGGAGTGCCCGCTGCCAACCTCACCGGTGTGTAACGCCAGATGCCTTGGGTGCCTATCTCTCCAGCCAGGTGAGTGCTGTCCATCATCCCAGGAGAGGATCTGCTTTGTGCCCAAAGTAGATGAGCTGGTAGAGGTGGCCTTGCCTCACCTGATCAAGGCAGATGATGCCATAGTCAGCTTCGGTCAAGGATGCGAGGGTGAGCCACTGCTTCAGGCAGATACCCTGGCGAGGACAATTCACCAGGTGAGAAAAAAAACCTCACGGGGGATTATTAACCTCAATACCAATGGAAGCTTGCCGGATAAGGCTGAAGAAGTCTATCGGGCTGGCCTTGACAGTGTTAGGGTCAGCCTCAATAGCCTAATTCCTGACTCTTACTGCCGCTATTACTCACCTCATGGATACAGCTTCGAGCAGGTGCTTGAAACCATACACAAGGCCAGGGAACTTAATCTTTATACCTCAATCAATCTGCTGGTCTTTCCCGGCATAACTGATCGTAGAAAAGAATGTGAGATGCTCTATCAATTCATTGAGCAATCAGGCATCAACCTGATCCAAATGCGCAATCTCAATATCGACCCTGATCTTTACCTGGAAAGAATGGGAGAAGAGGATCGAGGAGAATTTGTGCCCATCTGGGAGATAGTTGATACGCTAAGGAGAAGGTTTCCCCAGCTCAGGCTGGGATATTTTAACCAACCTGAGACAGTAGTGCGAAAAGTAGCCTGCCGGCAATAAAGAATTTATTTCAAGCTCAAATTGCGCCGATCAGATCAGGCGCCGCGACAGCAAAATAATCTCTACAATCCCCTTCCTGATCATCATCACGGCCATGGCCGCCAAAAACAGATTAACGATCCTGGACAGCACCTCAGCCCCTGACTCGCCGATCAGATAGAGAATCCAGTCCGAGCAGGCAAGAACAAAGCCCACCAGAGCGATATTGAGAGCAACCGCAATAATTACTGCCATCAGCCTGTAATTCTCCATCAGGATAAGCAGGGTAGTCAAAACAGCCGGACCAGCAATGAGAGGAGTGCCGATCGGAACCACCCCAGCATATCTTCCAACTGGCATACCTCTCTTTTTGTTGTGAATTATCAGGCCATCCATAGCCAAAATAAAAAGAATACTTCCGCCAGCGATCATAAAATCACCACCAGTAATGCCGAGCCAGACAAAGAGCAGTTTCCCCAAAAAAATAAAGCCAAAACATAACCCAAGAGAGGTAATCATCGACTCCAAGATGATAACCCGTCTCTGGCTCTTTTCAAGCCTTCGGGTCAGGGTAATGAACACTGACAGGACGCCAACCGCATCCATAGCTACAAAAATGGGGACAAAAGCAAAAAAGATGGCTCTTAGCATAATTCCTTTTCAGCCGCACCTGCTACTTGAGGGCTCTTTTAGAGCCCTTTCCTTTGCTCGCCGAGACCATAACTTGGCGCAGCTATAAAAAGCTTGCCTCAGTTACCACTTAGAGCGATATCCAGGACCTCATCTACCCGATCAACATATTTAAAATCAATTCCTTCAATCAATTGTGGAGAAATCTCCTCCACATCAACCTTATTTCGGGAAGGGAGAACTATGGTGGTGATACCTGCCCGCTTGGCCGCCAGCACTTTCTCTTTAATGCCACCAACCGGCAAAACCAGACCAGCAAGAGTTACCTCTCCAGTCATGGCCACGTCCTTCTTCACAGGCCGTCCGCTCAAGATGGAAGCAATAGCAGTGGCAATGGCTGTTCCGGCTGAAGGCCCATCTTTCGGAATGGCACCGGCAGGTACATGGATATGCAGATCGCTGTGATCGTAAAAATCCTCCTTGATCCCATACCGACTGGCAATTGACCGAACATAGGAGAGTGCGGTTTTGACCGACTCTTGCATCACCTCACCCAACTGGCCGGTAATCGTTAATCCCTTCCTGCCTGGCATCCGTAAGGCCTCAATGAACAAGATCTCCCCACCGCTTTCGGTCCAAGCCAAGCCAGTTGCCACTCCTGGGGTAGAGGTGCGCCGGGCCATCTCTGGGAAAATTCTCGGTGCTCCCAGATATTCCCGAACCTTGTCCGTGTTAATTAGCTCGTGCTGAACCCCATTTTCCCTAGTAGCTATCTGATAAGCTACCTTGCGGCAAATCTTGGCAATCTGCCGATCCAGATTCCTTACTCCAGCCTCCTGGGTGTAGTTGGTGATAATCTCCTGAATGGCTGAGTCATCGAAAGAAATATTTTCTGGCCTAATACCATGAGCCTCGATTTGCTTGGGGATAAGGTAATTTTTGGCAATATTGATCTTTTCTTCATTGATGTAGCCAGAAAGACGCAAAACTTCCATTCGGTCCAGCAGAGCTGGATGAATAGGCTGCAAAACATTAGCCGTAGCGATAAACAGCACCTTGGATAGATCAAAGGGCAGATCAATATAGTGATCCATAAAACTGACATTTTGCTCTGGATCAAGTACCTCCAGCAGGGCAGAGGAGGGATCTCCCCGAAAATCCACTCCTACCTTGTCAATCTCATCCAGCATAAAGACAGGATTATTGGTTCCAACCCGCTTGATGCTCTGTAAAATTTTCCCCGGCATGGCTCCGATATAGGTCCTGCGATGTCCCCTAATTTCTGCCTCATCCCGTATGCCACCTAGAGACATGCGGATAAATTTGCGGCCCATAGCCTTGGCAATTGACTGGCCTAGCGAGGTCTTGCCTACTCCAGGTGGGCCAACAAAGCATAGAATCGGCCCTTTCATGTCCTGCTTGAGCTTTCGCACAGCCAGATATTCGATCATCCGCTCTTTCACTTCCTTCAAATCATAATGGTCATGCTCCAAAATTTCTCTGGCTCTCTCCAGATCAAGGTTATCCTGGGTCGATACCCGCCAAGGCAAATCCATCAGCCAGTCAAGATAGGTCCTGATGACCACATATTCAGGAGCCGCACTCGGGATAGTCTCCATCCGGCTTAATTCCTTTTCGGCTACCTTGCGCACCTCATCCGGCAAGTCCAAGCTCTCTAGCCGATCCCTCAGTTCCTTGATTTCAGCCTCCTGAGCGCTGCTTTCTCCAAGTTCTTTCTTAATAGCCTTCAGTTGCTCCCGCAGGAAGTACTCTCGCTGACTTTTAGAAATCTCATCAGCCACTTCAGACTGAATTTTGCCCCCCAGTTCCAGAATCTGAATTTCCTTATTCAACAAAGTCAAAAGTTGCTGTAGCTTTGGCTCCAAACCCTCAAGCTCCAAAATCTGCTGTCTCTCCTCGGCCTTAATGTTGATAATGGAAGCAATCATATAAACAACCGAGAAGGGGTCTTCCAAATTAGATACCGCAGACCCTAGTTCATCAGGCAGATAAGAGCTCAAAGCAACGATCCTCTGGAAGTTATCATTCAAATTCCTCAGCAGCGCCTCGGTTCGATTTGTCCTCTGGTAGGTTTCCTCAATGATTTCAATTTGGCCGAGCAAATAAGGCTCGGTTTGGGTAATCTCCCCTAATCTTATTTTTTTTAATCCTTGAACCAAGAGTCTGAGACTTGAATCTGGCATCTTTACCAGTTTCAGGATGCCGACCGCGGTTCCAATATGATAGATATCATCGAAACCGATTTCCTCCACCTTAGATGATTCTGGCTTGATCAAAAAGGTTCCGATAATCCGGTCTTTTTCCATAGCTGACTGGACCGCAGCTATGGATTTCCTCTTGCCAATTACCAGGGGAGATGCTGTGTATGGCAAAACAATCGTATTTTTTAATGGCTGAACTGGAATTAGCCGGCCAATTTTACCAAATTGATACTCTTCTATATCAGTTATTTCCATGAGTTCATTTCCTCAAGATGCTGCTGTTAGCATTATTTATAGTACTTATGATATTGATTATTATACACCTTCCTTTCAATAAGCGCTACCCCCTACCCCTATAGTAGTCGTACTCTCCTGAATGTTTTGGCTACATATTTTAGGCAGTCTTATGGTTAAAAAGCCATTTTCGTAATACACTCTAATTCCCTCCTTATCAACCTCAAAGGGAATATGAATAATCCGCTCAAAGATACCATATTCGACCTCAAGCTGATGGTAGAGGATATTTGCCCCGCTGATTCTCTCCTTCCTCTGCCCCCAGATCACCAGGTAATTATCTCTAAAGCCAAGGCGAATATTATCCCCACTGATACCTGCCAGCTCAACCTCAATCACAATTTCCGAACTCAATTCATAGACATTAGTAAAGGGATACCAGCCTCGCTTTCGGGGGAAAAGCAAGGGTTTCTGGGGGTGAAATAGATCATAAAAAACCCTCTCCATGTATGAGCAGCTAATCTCAAATCTCTTCGCACCTTTGTCTTTATCCTCTACTTCTATCTCAATCTTATTCATAGATAACTCACTCATAGATAAACCTCCGATAACTCACTCATAGATAAACCTCCACGAATCCAAGCTCAAAGAATTTATATTAAGCACTTATAAATAATTATCTAACGCAACTATCTAATACCCATAAGCAGTCTAAAATCAACAAAACACACCTTATAAAATAAAAAAATCCTATATTAAACTTTCGGTAGATTTTTACCAATACGAGCACAAAGAAAAAATTCAAAAAAATCATATCTCTTCTCGAAGGCAAGATAGAAGTGGTGGCTAAGATAATTTGGTTAGCTAAGAGATTAAATAAAAAATAATAACCTGACGGTGAGTACTCACTGTTTAGTGATTGCTGGTCTTAATCAAAACCTTGATTAGTGAGGATTATTGAAAACTTGATTGAAAGCTATAACCCAATGCTGGTTGTGATTTGATCAAGAAATTTCTGACATAAAAATTGACTACAAACTGCGCAAGATTCTAACCCTTTTTCATAAACGCAACAGCGAAAAATAGGGCATCTCCCCCAAAACATAATTCCCTTCTGTCTTAGGCAGCCAAGACAATTATTTCTATAAAATTGACAATCTCCACAATTCAATCCACAGATTGCCTCAAGCTGCTCACTGGTTTTCTCACTAGATTTACTGCTCTGAGCACTAATCTGACTTCCCATCTGCTAGTCCCCCTCCTTTTAGATCTTGAAATATTTAAGCTTATTGTCAATATTAACTTATTGTCAACATTATAAGTTTATTACCGGTATTCCAGTTAGCCGTCTTTTGGCTAACAAAGTGCGCAAGCTGAGTGGGCACAAGGTCTGCCCCTACAATTGATAGCATAATTGATCCCCTGCGTACTTGTGTTAAGCACTTAGCGAAAGAAGCAGTAAGTGGTCTTTTGGCTAAGCGAGAGAGCAGATCCGATTGCACAATCAATTGTAGGGTAATTACCTAATCAAATGAATAGACACTTTCTTAAGTTATTATGAATTGTTTTTATAGACGCTATTTTAGTAATTTCCTTATGATTTTTTATTATAGATTAAAGTGATTAGAGAAAAGTAAAAAAATTCTACTGCTCAATACACAATACAATAGAAGAGGGAAACTTCTGGAGGGAATAAATCAGAAAAGACTTTAGAGGTAATTTTTAAAGATTTCAAGGTGTTAAGAAATTTCTGCAAAAGTGTAGTAAAACAAAGCATTATGAAATCAGCCTTGATAAGCTATTTTGATAAGCTTTGGCTGACCGAGGTAAACTAACCTAATCAATTCTCCCCTTTTTTCTCTATGCTATCCAATTTCTTTTGGGCTATCTTAGCCTGCTCAGATTTGGGTGCTTTCTTAATTACCTGCTTAAACAAAATGCTGGCCTCTTTTGTTTTGCCAATAGCCTGAAAGGAGATAGCCTGCTTAAGCAGGGCCGAGATCAATTTATCTCCCTTAGGATAATTCTGAATAACCTTCTCATATTCCAGGATCGCTTTTTCATATTTCTTCTGATTAAAAAAAGATTCTGCTATCCAA
>Ga0078972_1001199_pt1 | contig 99910 bp, 85 predicted proteins | sample YelNatPaOPGAMG01_FD_67568 | JGI IMG/M metagenome (GOLD analysis project Ga0078972, IMG submission 67568) | Hot spring thermophilic microbial communities from Obsidian Pool, Yellowstone National Park, USA - OP-RAMG-01 (SPADES assembly) (version 2) | ecosystem: Environmental > Aquatic > Thermal... | reverse complement strand
GTACAGATCGATGTCCAGGGCGTTGTGATGCGTGACGAAAGGACGTGCGGCGGCTCCCCCTGCCACGGCGTGAAGCGTAGGGCCCTCGACTTCCACGAATCCCTCGGCCGCCAGGGTACTGCGGATCGACTGGATAATCCGCGTCCGCTTGAGAAACCGCTCCAGCACCCCCTCGGTGTGGATGAGATCCAGGTAACGCATCCGCTGCCGAAGTTCCGGATCCGCAAGCCCTTCGTGCTTGGCAGGCGGCGTTTCAATGGACTTGGTTAAAAAGTGCACCCGTTCGGCAAAGATGGTGGGCTCGCCGGTGCGGGCGGCGTCGAGGTCGACGACGTGGATCCAGGGGGCGCCGCCCTCGGCGAAGCGGCGGGCCACCCCCACCGGGTCGTCGGTGTAGGCGGTCTCCCGGCCGAAGTCGCCCTCGACGAGGCGGACCGCCCGCCCGGCCCGCAGGTCGACCGCAGCGAAGAGGTCCATCTCAGGCCCTCCCGGCCGCGGTCAGCCGACCGACCTCGGCGACGAAGGCGGCCAGGACGGCCAGCCCCACCGCCCCCGACTTCTCGGGGTGGAACTGGGTGGCCCACAGCCGGTCGCGGGCGACCACGGCGGCGATCGGCCCCCCGTAGTCGCAGGTGGCCACCGTCTCGGGCCCGACCGGGGCGGCGTAGGAGTGGACGAAGTAGACCCACGCCTCCGCCGGCGGCGCCAGGCGCGGGCCGGACAGCAGCGGGCAGGCCGGGTCGAGGACCTCGAGGCGGTTCCACTGCATCTGCGGGTGCTTGACCCCGGCAGGCAGCCGGCGGACGACGCCGGGCAGCACACCGAGGCCGGCGCTCCCGGGGCTCTCCTCGGACCCCTCGTAGAGCAGCTGGAGGCCGACGCAGATGCCGAGCAGCGGCACCCGGCGGGCCACGGCGTCGAGGACCGCCCGATCGAGTCCCCGTTGGGCGAGCGCCTCCCGGCAGCGCCCGAAGGCGCCGACGCCGGGCAACACGACCCCGCTCGCCCCGGCGGCGGCGTCGGGATCGGCGACGAGGCGGGCTTCGCCCCCGACGCGTTGGATCGCCTTCTCCGCGGAGCGGAGGTTGCCGATCCCGTAGTCGAGGACCGCGATCATCGCGCCGGGCGCGACCGCGCCGCCAGCGCGACCGCGGGTGTTGCGGTCACAGCACGCCCTTGGTCGACGGGACCGTCCCACCCTCGACGCGCACCGCCTCGCGCAGCGCCCGAGCGATCCCCTTGAACGACGCCTCGAGGATGTGGTGGGTGTTGCGGCCATAGCGCAGGCTGACGTGCAAGGTCACGCCCGCGGAGGTGACGACCGCACGCCAGAACTCCTCGGCGAGCTGCGGCTCGAAGCCCGGGTCCCCGAGCGGGACCGCGCCGTGGGCGAACGGCACCTCGTAGCGCAGGTACGGCCGTCCGGACAGGTCGAGCGCGACGTCGACGAGCGACTCGTCGAGCGGGACCGCGACGGAGGCGAAGCGCCGCACCCCCGCCTTGTCCGCGAGCGCCTCGCCGAGCGCCTCGCCGAGGACGATCCCGGTGTCCTCGACGCTGTGGTGCGCGTCGACCTCGAGATCACCGGTCGTCCGGACGACGAGGTCGATCCCGCCGTGGCGGGCCAGCTGGGCGAGCATGTGGTCGAAGAACGGCAACCCCGTCGCCACGTCGAAGCGACCGGAGCCGTCGAGGTCGACCTCGACGAGCACGTCGCTCTCGCGTGTCACCCGGTGGCGCGCGCCGCGGCGCGCCGGCCGCGGCGCGCCGGACGTCGGCCCGGCGACCGACCGCGGCTGCTCCTCGTTGCCCGACGTCATCGTCTGCCTACCGTCCTCTCGTCGCCCGTCGCCGCCCTCACGACAGCGCCACCGACAGCGCGGCGAGGAACGCGTCGTCCTCCTCTGGCGTGCCGATCGTGACCCGCAGGCAGCCGTCGAGACGGGGGAAGCCCGACACGTCGCGCACGAGCACCGACTGGCGCACGAGCGAGCGCCAGACCTCGCGTGCGTCGCGCCCGGGCAGGGCGAACAGGACGAAGTTGGCGTCCGACGGGTACGGACGCAGCCCGAGCGCGCGCAGCGCGTGGACGACACGCTCGCGCTCGGCGACGACGCGTCCGACCCTGTCGTGCATCTCAGCCACGTGCTCGAGCGCAAGCTGCCCGGCGAGCTGCTTCACGCTGTCGAGGTGGTACGGCAACGTCACGCGGAACAGAGCGTCGACGACCTCGGGGTCCGCGATCGCGTAGCCGAGCCGCAACCCTGCGAGCGACCAGGTCTTCGAGAACGTCCGCACGACGACAAGGTGTGGGTTGTCCGCAAGCAGCTCCGCTGCCGACCACCGGGCAAATTGGCCGTAGGCCTCGTCGACGACGACGAGGCCGGGCGCGGAGGCGACGATCCGCTCGACCATGTCCCGTGGCTCGGCGCGTCCCGTCGGATTGTTGGGCGAACAGACGAACACGACCGCCGGCTCCGCCGCGCCGAAGCGCCCGCCTACGGTGAGGACGCGCGCGAGCTCCGCTTCGTCGATGAGCAGCTCGACGTCCCGCTCGCCCTCGATGACCGTCGTGCCGGTCAGTCGGGCGATGTGGCTGTGCAGCGCGTAGCTCGGCTCGAAGACCGCTGCGGCTCGGCCTGCCCCGCCGTACGCGAGGCAGATCGCCTGGAGCACCTCGTTCGACCCGTTCGCGCAGTAGACCTGCTCGGCGTCGACGCCGTGGAGCGCGCCGAGCGCGCGACGCAGCGCGAGGGCCTCGCGATCGGGGTAGCGGTTGAGCGCGAGCGTGCCGAGCAGCGCGGCGAGCTGCTCGGTGAGGCCGGGAGGCGGCTCGGGAGACTCGTTCGTGTTGAGCCGGACGTCCACCTCGATCTGCGGCGAGTGGTAGCCCGCCATCAGCGCGACCTCGGCGCGCGGCGCCGGACGGCGCGTCCGCGGCGCGCTCACGCCGTGCTCCACGTCGCCTTGCCGACCCGGAGGCGGACGGACTCGGCATGAGCCGGCAGCCCTTCCGCGTCCGCGATTGCCGCGACGGCCGGAGCGACGCGGGCGATCCCCGCTGCGTCGACGCGCACTGCGTGGACTCGTCGCACGAAGTCCTCGACGCCGAGGACGCTTGCGAAGCGCGCCGTCGCGAAGGTCGGTAGCACGTGGCTCGGCCCGGCGATGTAGTCGCCGACCGACGCAGGTGCCAGGGGTCCGACGAACACCGCTCCCGCGTGGCGCACGAGCCCGAGCAGGACGTCCGGCTCCTCGACGAGCAGCTCGAGATGCTCCGGGGCGATCGCGTTCGCGACGCGCATCGCCTGCTCGGGACCGTCGACGAGCACGCAGTAGCCGCCGCCGGCGAGCGTGGCGAGCGTGGCGGCGCGCCGCGGCGAGGCTGCGACGAGGCGCGTCGTCGCCTCGGTGATGGCACGAGCTGCCTCCTCCGACCAGGTGACGAGCCAGGCGAGCCCGTCCGGTCCATGCTCGGCCTGGACGATGACGTCGATCGCCGCCCACTCGGGCGGCGTCGAGCCATCCGCGACGACCACGACCTCCGACGGTCCGGCGAAGGCTGCGGGCACCCCGACGACGCCGCGCACCTCGCGCTGGGCGATCGACACCCACTTGCTCCCGGGCCCGACGATGACGTCGACCTTGGGGATCGACGCCGTGCCGTAGGCCATCGCAGCGATGGCCTGGGCACCCCCGACGCCGTAGACCTCGTCGACGCCGGCGAGGGCCGCCGCGGCGAGGATCTCGTCCGCGATCACGCCGTCGGGACCCGGCGGGACACAGAGCGCGACGGACCCGACCCCGGCGACACGTGCAGGCATCGCCGTCATGAGCACGCTCGAGGGATAGCGCGCCCGGCCGCCGGGCGCGTAGAGCCCGGCGCGATCGACGGGGATCTCGAGGTGGTCGACGGTGATGCCGCCCCGCTCGTAGCGTCCCGGCAACGGTGCCCGGTGGCGGTGGAACGCCTCGATCGCGTCCCGCGCCTCGGTGAGCGCCTCCCGCAGATCCGCAGGGATCCGAGCGAGCGCGGCGTCGAGATCGTCGGCCGGGACACGGATCTCGCCGAGCTCGGCACCGTCGAAGCGAGCGGTCAGCTCCCGCAGCGCGTCGTCGCCACGCTCGCGCACGGCGCGCAGGATGGCGCGTACCTCCTCGACGGGCCCCTCGGCCCCGAGGTCCGGTCGCGGCAGGACGAGCGGGTCGTCCGCCTGCAGGCCGCGCAGGTCGAGCAGTTCCAGCACGTCGGGCTCGTCGGGCATGGCGCAGAGCGTAACGGGCGGCGGCGGGACGTCGCGTCCGTCAAGATGGCGCCATGCCACCAGAGACCGCCGAGCTCTCCTCTGTCGCCACCCAGCTCGACCAGATCATGCGTCGGGTGACTGCGATGGCCGAGCAGGCGACGGCGTTGCACGAGGACGACGTCGCCGCGGAGCTGTTTGGCGTGGAGCGCGCGCTGTCCGGCGCCCAACGCCGAGTCGAACGTCTGGCCAACCCGCGCCGGCCTGGCGCGCCCCGATCCTGAGAGCCCATCCGGGGTGGTGGCGCCGGCAGGTGGACACCGACAGACGACGGCGCCCCGAGAGGCGCCGTCGCCGGGCGGCACGGGCCGCGGAACAACCCGTGTCGCCGTGGAACCGACTGGCGGGAACCGGCTCCGGGCCCAGGCTACCGGGGCGCGCTCGCCTCCGACTGGTCGCGGCGCACGGCTCGAGGCGCGCACGCACCGGTCGGTCGGTCCGGTCTCGGCGCTGAAGCGGTGGATCGGGCGGGCGCCGTCGCGGACGGGCAGACGTCGACGAGCGGGCAGATCTCGCACCGCGGGCGGCGCGCCACGCAGACCTGCCGGCCGAGCAGGATCAGCTCGATGCTGAACGCCCCCCAGCGCTCCGGCGGGAGCAGCGAGCAGAGGTCGTCCTCGACCTTCACCGGGTCGTGCTCCGCGCTGAGACCGAGCCGGCGGGCCAGCCGGCCGACGTGGGTGTCGACGGGTAGGCCGGGCAGGCCGAACGCAACGGAGCGCACGACGTTCGCCGTCTTCCTGCCGACCCCTGGCAAGGTGACGAGGTCCTCGAGAGCGGCGGGGACGACCGAGCCGTAGCGCTCCACGACTCCCCTGGCCATGCCGATCAGGCTCGCCGTCTTCGCGCGGTAGAAGCCGGTCGACCGGACGATCTGCTCGACCTCGCCGGGCTCGGCCGCCGCCAGGTCACCGACTCGCGGGTAGCGTGCGAACAGCTCGGGCGTCACGAGGTTGACGCGGACGTCGGTGCACTGGGCCGACAGGATCGTCGCCGCGAGGAGCTGGTAGGCACCGACGTGGTCGAGCGCGCACAACGACGCGGCGTCGCCGGGATAGAGCTGGCCAAGGCGATCTGCGACCACCTTGGCCCTACTGCGGGCTGCCCGAGGGCGTACCACGCCCGGGAGGCTAGCGGGGGCTCCGCCACCGCACCGACGAGCCGTTAGCCTCCCTCGGGTGCACGACGTCGAGGTGAAGCGCCGGATGGGTGAGGACGACATCGCGGCCGTCGCTGCGCTCGTGCGCGCGGCCGAGGCCGCCGACGACCACGCTCCCCTCGGCGAGCACAAGTGGATCGACCTCGTCCAAGGAGGTCGGTCCGGGTTCGCGGGCTTCGTCGCCCGCAGGCCGGGCTCCACGACCCTCACGGGCTACGCGCAGTTGAGCAGAGGCCACGGCACCTGGGCGGTCGAGTACGTCGTCCATCCGAACGCACGCTCGACCCGGGTGCAGGTCGCCGAAGACCTCGTGCGGGCGGCGCTCGGCGAGATCGCTGCCGCAGGTGGCGGCCATGTCCACCTGTGGATCCCCAAGCCCGACGCCGCGGACGAGACCGTCGCGCAATCGGTCGGCCTCCGGCGCGGTCGGGCGATCCACCAGATGCGCAGGTCCCTCCCTCTCGACGGTGACCTCGCGACGTCCCGCCGCGCCGAGGTGCGTCCCTTCGTCGTCGGCCAGGACGAGCTGGCGTGGCTTGCCGTCAACAACCGGGCGTTCCGCTCCCACCCCGAGCAAGGCGCGTGGGATCGTGCGACGCTCGTCGAGCGGCAAGAGCAGGGCTGGTTCGACCCCGCCGGCTTCCTGCTCCACGAGGAGTCGGGCCGGATCGACGCGTTCTGCTGGACGAAGGTCCACGACGAGGAATCGCGTCTCGGCGAGATCTACGTCGTCGGCGTCGACCCCGACGCGCAAGGACGCGGCCTCGGCCGGGCCGTCCTGCTCGCCGGGCTCGACTACCTGGCGAGCCTCGGCCTCGATGCCGCGATGCTCTACGTCGACGCGTCGAACGTCGCTGCTGTGCGGCTCTACACCTCGATCGGCTTTCGCGTCGACCATCTCGACCAGGCCTTCGTCGGCGACATCCCCGCGGTGGAGCCGTGAGCCGCTACGAGCTGTCGCGCGCCGAGCTCGCACCGCTGCTGGCCGGCACGCCCGACTACCGGGTCGACCAGCTCTGGGACGGGCTCTACCGCCAGCTCCTCGATCCCGAGCAGGTCACGGTCTTGCCCCGGGCACTGCGGCTGCGCCTCGCAGACGAGCCGCTGCTCGCGCCAGCACTGCATGTCGCGACCGTCCAGCGCGCCGACGGCGGCGAGACCGTGAAGTGGGCGGTCGGCCTCGAGGACGGGGCCCGGGTCGAGACCGTGCTCATGCACCACCCGCGGCACTCGACGGCGTGCGTCTCCTCACAGGCCGGCTGTGCGATGGCGTGCTCGTTCTGCGCGACCGGTCAGGCTGGCTACACGCGCCAGCTCACGACCGGCGAGATCGTCGAGCAGGTCGTGCTCGCCGCGCGCGCGGCCCGGGACGCCGGCCGCCGGCTCGACCACGTCGTGTTCATGGGAATGGGCGAGCCTCTCGCGAACTACGACAGCGTCCTTGCGGCCGTACGCCGGATCGTCGGCGACATCGGCATCGGCGCCCGGCACGTGACGATCTCGACCGTCGGGGTCGTGCCGGGCATCAAGCGACTGGCCGCAGAGCCGCTCCAGGTCAACCTCGCGGTGTCGCTCCACGCAGCGAACGACCAGCTCCGCAACAGCCTCGTCCCGCTCGGTCGGCGCTATCCGATCGAGTCGTTGATGGGTGCGTGCGCCGACTACGTCGCGGCGACGCACCGGCGCGTCTCGTTCGAGTGGGCGCTCATCCGGTCGGTCAACGACCGCGACTCCGACGCGGAGGAGCTCGCGGCGCTCGCGCGCACGCTGCGCGCGCACGTCAACCTCATCCCCCTCAACCCCACCCCCGGTGCGCTCGACCTCGGTCTCGTCGGCACGGACCCGTCCGGCGTGCGGGCCTTTCGCACCCACCTCGAGCGCCGCGGCGTCAACGTCACCGTCCGCCGGGCCCGCGGTCGCTCGATCGACGCCGCCTGCGGGCAGCTCGCGACGCGCGCGACCTCCACCGCCCGCAGCTGACACAATGGAGACGTGGCAAGCACAAACCTGACCGAGCGGCGGTGGTTTCCCGCACACCAGCCGCAGACGCTCCAGATCGCCGTCGCGCTCTTGTACTGGAACGCTGCGCTGAGCTTGATCAGCTTCCTCTTTGTCGGCGGGATCAGCCGACTGATCCTCGCGGCCCTCATCGTCGCGGAGGTGGCTGGCGGCTTCGGCATCGCGAACGAGCGCAAGTGGGGCTACAGGACCGCCGTCGCCGCTGCGCTCCTGCCCTTCGTGCTGCTCGTCCTCGGCTTCGTCGGTGGCGGCCTGCTGACCTTGCTGTTCGAGATTGCCCTCGTCGCCTTGCTCGTGCACAACCAGAGCCGGGCGTACTACAGGACCTGGTTCCGCTGATTCCGGCCGAGCGCCCGGACACGGCGCCCGGCACGGTCTCGCCTGGAGCTGGCAACCCGGAGCCCCCCCTTCCACGCGGGAGCGAAAAGGCCGCGATGGTGCGGTCGATGTTCGACCGGATCGCGCCCCGCTACGACCTCGTGAACCGGCTGATGACCTTCGGGCTCGACCAGGGTTGGCGCAGGCGAGCGATCGGCCTGCTCGCCCTCGCACCACCGTCGCTCGTCCTCGATCTCGCCTGTGGCACCGGGGACTTCGCGCGTGAGCTCGCCTCGTCGGGCTTCCGGTCGATCGGCGCTGACGTCTCCTTCGGCATGCTCGCGGCGGCGCGCGTCGACGCCACTCCCCTCGTCGAGGCCGACGGCGCGCAGCTGCCCTTCGCCGACGGTACCCTCGACGGCATCGTGAGCGGCTTTGCAGTCCGCAACTTCGCCGACTTGCGTGGCGTGCTCGACGAGTGCGGGCGCGTGCTGCGGCCCGGTGGCCGTCTCGCGCTGCTCGAGGTCGACACGCCGACGTCGCCGCTGCTGCGCCTCGGGCATCGGGTCTGGTTCACCGTCGGAGTCCCCCGTCTCGGCGCGCTGCTCTCGGACAAGGATGCCTACCGGTACCTGCCGCGCTCTGTCGCCTACCTCCCGTCGCGCGCCGACCTGCTCGCCGGCGTGACCGCTGCGGGTTTCGTCGACGCCCGCCATCACGAGCTGAGCGGTGGCATCACCCAGGTCGTCACGGCGACCCGGCTCGGAGCGCGGCCGCTGTCGGAGCGGCCATCGCGCCCAGGACACGCGTGACGGGCGGCACGAGAGGCTCGGCGACCTCCGGCCAAGGTGACGCGGCGACACCCGGCGCGACGCTGTGCTGGGCGTCGGCGGAGATCGATCCCGGGACCCTCGCCGCCGTCCGGCGCTACGCGCATTGCGCTGGCCGGGTGCTCGAGCGCGACGGGCTGTCCGTCCTCACCTGGGGTACCGCGTGCCACCTCCAGCTCGCCTTCGGCATTTCCGACGCCGCGGCCGTGCACGAGCTCGAGGCCCAGCTTGCTGCGATCCCGCCCGCCCGCCCGGCGGACGGGCCGGCCTCGATCGGGCCCGGCCCGCTGGCAATCGGAGCCCTCGCCTTCGACCCGACGGCGCTCTCGCAGCTCGTCGTGCCCGAGATCGCCGTCGTCGCGGACGGCACGAGCTGTCGGGCCACGACCGTCGGCACCCAGGCCGAGGTGGCACGCGCGCTCGCCGGCTTCCCCTTCGTCGCGGACGCGCCCGCACCGGAGCCGGACGACGGTGCCTGGCCACCGGAGGCGTTCCAGCTCCGCTCTGCCCGGAGCCATACCGACTTCCGCGACCAGGTCGCCCGTGCTCTCGGGGCGATCCGCGCCGGCGGGGTCGACAAGGTCGTCCTCGTCCGCGAGGTGACCGTCGTCGCAGACCAACCGTTTCACCAGCACCACCTGCTCGAGCGCCTGCGCGCGCTCCACCCCTCGTGCCTCGCCTTCGCAGTCGACGGGTTCGTCGGAGCGAGCCCGGAGCTCCTGCTCCGCCGGACCGGTCGAGAGGTCGTCTCCCAGCCACTGGCTGGCACGGTCGCACGCAGCGGCGACCCCGAAGAGGACCGCCATCTCGCGGCCGGCCTGCTCGCGTCCGCCAAGGAGCGGTCCGAGCACCGCATCGTGGTCGACGCGATCCTCGGCACGCTCCGGCCGTCCTGCTCGCACCTCGCGGCACCGGACCTCCCGCACCTGCTCGAGCTCCGCAACGTCGCGCACCTCGCGACGCGTGTCACGGGCCAGCTCGCCGCCCCGACGCCGGATGCGCCGATGCCCGGAGCGCTCGCTCTCGCCGCTGCGTTGCACCCGACCCCCGCCGTCGGAGGCTGGCCGACCGCCGCCGCCCTCGGCTACCTCGCGAAGTTCGAGGAGCTCGATCGCGACCGCTTCGCCGGCCCCGTCGGCTGGGTACGCGCCGACGGCGATGGTGAGTGGTGGATCGGCATCCGGAGCGCCTTGCTCGACGGGCCGCGCGCCCGCCTCATGGCCGGCGTGGGCGTCGTCGAGGGCTCCGATCCCGCAGCCGAGCTCGCCGAGACACAGCTGAAGCTCCAGGCGCTGCTCGCTGCTGCTGTGCGCCCCTGACCGCTACGCGGTGCGCTTGATCTCGAGCCGGCCGCTCGGCGCCTTGCCGACGATCCGCTCGACGCCCCAGAGCGTCACGAGCCGGAGCGCCTCGGACACGGTCCTGCTCGACATCTTCGACGTCCCCTCCCGCCGGTCGACGAAGCGGATCGGCACCTCTGCGATGGCCGCGCCGGCGCGTCGCGCCCGATAGGTCATCTCGATCTGGAAGCCGTAGCCGTCCGCCCGCACGGCGTCGAGGTCGATCCGCCGGAGGACCGATGCCGCGTACGCCCGGTAACCGGCCGTCGAGTCCTTGACCTTCAGCGAGAGCAGGAGGTCGGCGTAGAGGTTGCCGCCGCGCGACAGCAGCCGCCGCGACGTCGTCCAGTCCGGGATCGATCCGCCGGGAACGTAGCGCGACCCGATCGACACCTCGTAGCCCTGCTCGAGCGGAGCGACGATGCGCTCCAGGTCGGCCGGGTCGTGGGAGAAGTCGGAGTCCATCTCCACGAAGCCTTCGTAGCCGCGAGCCAGCCCCCACGCGAAGCCCGCCCGGTAGGCGGGACCGAGGCCGTCCTTCGACGACCGCGAGAGGACGTCGATCTGGCCGAGCTCGTCGGCGACCTCGAACGCGAGCTTCGCCGTCCCGTCGGGCGAGGAGTCGTCGACCACGAGCACGTCTGCCGCGGGGAGGCTTTCGCGTACCTTTTGCAGGACCCGCGCGATCGTCGCGCTCTCGTTGTAGGTGGGCAGAACGACCAGGATGCGCACGGTGCGAACTTAGTCGTCCGGCACCGATCCCGCCTGGGCGCGCCGGCGGCGATCGTCGGCGACGGCACGGCCGAGGACCTGGACCACGCCGGCGCCGGGCACGGCGAGCAGCGCACCGCACAGACCGCCGAACGCCGACCCGACGACCGCACCGATCTCGGCGCCGACGAGCACGGCGAGGAGGATGAGGAGCGGGTTCAGCCGCACTGTCCTGCTCATGATGACCGGGTAGAGGATGTGGTTCTCGATCTGCTGGTAGACGATGAAGACGACGATCGTCACGACCCCGGCGAGCACCGAGTGCAAGAACGCGACGCCGACGGCCGGGATGCCGGCGAGCAGGCCGCCGATCATCGGGAGGAAGTCCACGAGGCCGACCCAGATCGCGAGCACGCCGGCGAAGGGCACACCCGTCACCTGGAGCGCCACGTAGACGACGATGCCGGCGATGACCGAGGTCGCGAGGTTCCCGAGCATGAAGCCCGTGACCTGGCGCACCATGTCGTGGGCCACGCGCCGGACGAGCTCTGCCCGCTCGGGCTGCAACGAGCCGAGGAGCCCCGACGCAAGGCGCGGCGCCTCGAGAAGGAGGAAGAAGCTCACCACGACGATCGTCGCGGCGCTCACGACGCCGCTCACGACCGTCCGTCCGACGGAGAGGGCCGGCTTGCCGAGTCCGGAGATGACGCTCTCGAGCTTCGGCGCGTGGCTCTTGACGAAGCTGAGGAGGTGGAGCCGGGTGACGAGGCGACCGAGCAGCCCCTTGCCGAGCTGGGCCTGGCGGACGAGACCGGGGAGCTCTCGGACGAACTTTGTCGCCGAGCCGATGATCGGGTGGAGGAAGAGATAGACGAGCGCGCCCGTGACGACGATCCCGACGAGGTAAACGGCGCCGACGGCGCTCCCGCGTGACATCTTGCCACGGGCAAGCAGGCGGACGACGGGGTCGAGCAGGGCAGCGACGAAGACCGCGACGAGGAGCAGCAGCACGAGGGCACGCAGTCGCCAGAGCAGGACCGCGACCACGACCGTCGCGAGCGCGACGAGGGCGACCCGCAGCGCCGATCGCACGACGATCCGCTCGATCGCGCGTGCCGCGTCGGGCTGCTCCTCGGGAGCCCACCACGGCCGTCGAGCCGGCCTCGGATCGGGATCGCTCACCGCCACAGTCAAGCCGACAGCACGCACCGAGGTCGGACATAGTACGCAAGCACCCGCCGACCCGCAGGCAACCCGGCCCGCGCACTGCGGTTGCCGACCCCCGTCGGCTCGGGCCCGCGCGCCTGCGAGCACCCGGCCACCTCCGGTCGTGCAAGCATGGAACCATGCGCCGGCCCCGCACGCGCGACACGGCGCACGCGAACACCGAGCCCACGGCCGCAGGAGCACCACCGGAGCCAGGTGAGCCAGGTGGGACGCCACCCGAGCTGAGGCCCGCCCGGGATCCGGCTCTGACGCCCAGCACTGGGCCGACGGCGCGGGCAGCATCGCGCGACGGCCCACCACGGCGCCGGTGGCGCTCCTTCGTCCCCGCGCCGCTGCGGCACAGCGCGGTCATCTTCCTCCTGCTGCTCCTGCTCGAGTACGTCGTCGCGCCGGAGCTCGTCGGCGCGAGCCGCCACCTCTATCTGCTCACGCACATCCACGTCGGCTGGGTCGTGGCCGGCTTCGTGTTCGAGGCAGCCTCGCTCGCGTCCTACGCGTTGCTCTCCCGGTCGCTGCTGCCCGGCACGCGCCCGAGCTACTCGACGATCCTGCGCATCGACCTCTCGGGGCTCGCGATCTCCCACGTCCTCCCGGGGGGCAGCGCAGGCAGCGCCGGCCTCGGCTACCGGCTCCTCACGCGCAACGGCGTCAACGGTGCCGACGCGGCCTTCGCGATGGCAACCCAGGGAATCGGCTCGGCCGTCGTGCTCAACGGCCTGCTGTGGTGCTCGCTCGTGATCTCGATCCCGATCGCCGGCTTCCACCCGATCTACGTCGTCGTCGCGCTCGTCGGCATGCTCGTGCTGCTCGTCGTCGGAGCCCTCGTCTACTCGCTCACCCACGGCGAGCAAGGTGCGATCCGCTTCGCGCGCTCCGTCGGCAGCAGGATCCCCCGGCTCGACCCCGACCGGGTCGAGGTCCTTGTCCGGCGGCTCGGGAGCTCGCTGCGCGACCTCGCCGCCGACCGCAACGTGCTCCGGCGGGCGCTGCGTTGGGCCGTGCTCAACTGGCTGCTCGACGCGGCGTCGCTCTGGGCCTTCGTCGCCGCCTTCGGCATCTACGTCGACCCCTTCGAGCTCTTCGCTGCCTACGGCATCGCGAACGTCCTCGCGGTGATCCCCGTGACGCCCGGAGGGCTCGGCCTGATCGACGCTGCGGCTCCAGCCCTGCTCGTGAGCTTCGGCGTGACGCGCAGCCCTGCGACGCTCGCTGTGCTCGCCTGGCGGCTGGTCAACTTCTGGATCCCGATCCCCATCGGCGCGGCGGCCTACGTGAGCCTGCGCGTGCCGCGCGGCTCGAGCCTCGGGGCGCGCAGCCGTGCGCTGCGCACCATGGCGACGGAAGCGGCCCCTGCCGACCCGACCGTGCCCGTCCCGGTCACCCCGCCACCGACGGCAGGCTCCCGGCAGCCCGGATCCGCGCCGGACGCGCCGCGCGTCCCTCAGGACAGGCCGGCTCCCCCGACGCGCTCGGGGTCGTAGGGCACACGCCCGAGGCGGACCAAGCGCAGGCCGACGTGGCAATCGAAGACCTTCTCGAACAGCTCCTGCTTGCGACGGACGGTCCATAGCTCGAGCTCCACGTCGCCGTGGCCCTCGACGACGAGGTCGAGCCCGAGTCGAGCATCCCCGTCGCCTGGTCCCGTGCCATCCGATGCTCGTCCCGCACGCTCGATCCGGACGTGCTCGACGAGCGACGCGTGCGTCGCGTCGAGGGCGTCGGCCACCCGCAGCAACGCGACGAGGGTCGTCGCCTCCGAGCGATCGGCGTCGTCGAGCGCCGCGAACGGCTCGAAGCTCGCCTTCGGCGTCCCCCGGACGTGGTAGCGGCCGAGGACGGCGAGCTTGCGGATCTCGGCCGGCGAGAAGCCGCGCAGCCCGCCGTTCTCGATCAGGTACGCGGTGTGACGGTCGTGGCCGGTCTTGCTCACGTGCTCGCCGATGTCGTGGGCGAGCGCGCCGAGCTCGATCAGCTCACGGCTGTCGGGCCCGAGCCCGTGGAGCTCGTCGGTCGCGTCGAACAGCTCCACGGCGAGCTGGGCCACCTGGTGCGCGTGACGCTGGCGCCAGCTCGACCGCCGGCAGAGCGCGAGGACCGACGACCGGCGCATCGCTCGTGGGTCGCCCGCTAGCTCGGCGCGCTCGTGCATCCCGATCGCGTCGAGCACGATGCCTTCGCGTAGCGCCCACTCGCTCATCGTCACAGAGTCGAGCCCGGTCGCCGCCATCAGCTCCTCGAGCACGACGACCCCTGCCGGGAGCAGCTCGGCTCGCCGGCTGTCGCAGCCCGGCATCCGGGCGCGCTCGGCTGCGGTCGCGGTGAAGACGCGGCGCGAGACTGCGGCGATCTCCGCGGACGTGACGGTGAGCTGGTTGAGCGTCGAGGGCAGCGGGCCGCCTCGCGCCGTCAGCGCGATCCGCGCGATCGACGTGAGCGTCCCGCTCGAGCCGACGAGCATCTGCGGCTTGGCCGACAGCACCTCGTCCATCACCCCCCCGAGCTCGGACGCGACGCGCGCATGCAGCCGTGCCCGGTCGTCGGCCGACGGTGGGTCGCCGGGCGCGACCTCCGCGGTCAGCCGGCCGACACCGAGCCGGAGGCTCGCGGCGAAGACCAGCCCCGACCGGTCACCGACCGCGAGCTCGAGACTTCCGCCACCGAGGTCCGCGACGAGGGCGGGGCCGGGGTCGATGAGCACGCTCGATCGCACGGCAGTGAAGATCAGCTCGGCCTCCCGCAGGCCGTCGACCACCTGGATCTCGATGCCCACCTCGTCGCGCACCCGGTCGACGAGCGCGACGCCGTCCGTGGCCTCGCGCAGCGCCGCCGTGCCGAGCGCGACGATCTCGTCCGCGTGCTGGGCCTCCGCGATCGTCCGGAACCGCCGCACGACCTCGACAGCACGCACCGTCGCTTCCTCGCCGATCGCTCCCGTCCGGGCGACGAGGTCGCCGAGGCGGAGCATCTCGCGCTCGCGCGCGAGCGGCACGAAGCTCCCGTCGAGGCGCGCCTCGACGACGAGGAGGTGGAACGAGTTGCTCCCGAGGTCGAGCGCCGCGATGCGCACTGCGCCGAGCGCCGCTCAGCCGGCGATCTCGGGCGAGCGGCGACGGCGCGAGCGCTCGAGGGCGAGATCGCCGAGCATGCGCTGCGCGTCGACGCCGCGCCGTGTCTGCACACGGCGCCACGTGCCGCTCGCGTCGAGTGACCACGCGTGGGTGTCGTCGGCGAGCACGAGCTCGAGCGCCTCCTCCAGCCGCGCGCAGAGCTCGACGTCCCGGACGGGCACGATCGCCTCGATCCGACGGTCGAGGTTCCGCTCCATCAGGTCCGCCGAGCCGACGAAGTAGCGGGCCGGACGCGAACCGGCCGGGCTCTCGACCGAGTCGACGCCAGACGGAGTCGCCGTGAGCGCGCGCACCTGCGCGGTCGGCGCTCCGAAGCGGAAGATGCGCGAGTGCTCGAGGAAACGGCCCACGACGGAGCGGACGGTGATGCGATCGGACAGACCGCCGACGCCGGGACGCAGCGCGCAGACGCTGCGCACGACGAGGTCGACGCGCGCTCCGGCGGTCGAGGCCCGGTAGAGCGCGTCGACGACCTCCGGGTCGGTGAGGCCGTTCACCTTGATCGTGATCCAGCCACCGCGGCCAGCAGCCTCCTCCGCTGCGATCTGCTCGAGCACCCACGGTCGGAACCGCTCCGGCGCGAGCACGAGCGAGCGCGTCCGGGCGGGGCGGGAAAAGCCGGTGAGGTGGTTGAACAGGTCCGTCAGGTCGGCCCCGAGATCGGGGTCGCAGGACAACACCCCGACGTCTTCGTAGACGCGGGCCGTGCCCGAGTTGTAGTTGCCGGTCCCGATGTGGCAATAGCGGCGGATGCCGTCTGGCTCGCGCCGCACGACGAGGGCCGTCTTCGAGTGGGTCTTCAGCCCGACGACGCCGTAGACGACGTGGACACCCGCCTGCTCGAGCTGGCGGGCCCACACGATGTTGCGCTGCTCGTCGAAACGCGCCTTCAGCTCGACGAGGGCGGCGACCTGCTTGCCCGCCTCGGCCGCGCGCGCGAGCGCCGCGACGAAAGGCGCGTCGCCCGACGTGCGGTAGAGCGTCTGCTTGATCGCGAGCACGTCGGGATCGGCAGCGGCTTGCGAGATGAAGGCCTCGACCGAGCTCGCGAAGGAGTCGTACGGGTGCTGGACGAGCACGTCACGCTCCCGGATCACGCCGAACAGGTCGACGGGCTCGTCGCCCATCGGAGCGAGCCGCGGCTGGGTGGTCGGCGTCCATGCAGGCTCGTGGAGCTCGGGTCGGTCGAGGTCTGCGATGGCCCAGAGCTGTCCGAGGTCGAGCGGACCGGTCGTCGGGTAGACGTCGTCGGGCCCGAGCTCGAGCTCACGCTCGAGGATCGCGAGCACCTCGCGACCTGCCGCTGCGTCCACCTCGAGGCGGACCGCCCGCCCGAAGCGCCGGCGACGGAGCTCGACCTCGACCGCCTCGAGCAGGTCGTCCGCCTCGCCGTCGTCGAGGTCGAGGTCCGCGTTGCGCGTCACGCGGAACGCGTGCCACGCGCCGATCTGCATCGCGGGGAACAGCTCGTCGAGATGCGCGGCAATGACCTGCTCGAGAAGGACGAAGCGGACCTTGTCGCCGAGGGGCACGAATCGCGGGAGCAAGGGCGGCACCTTGACCCGCGCGAAGCGCTGCTCGCCCGACACCGGGTCAGCGACGAGGACTGCGAGGTTGAGCGAGAGGTTCGATATGTACGGGAACGGGTGCCCGGGGTCGACGGCAAGGGGTGTGAGCACCGGGAAGATCTCGCTGTCGAAGATGGCGCGCAGCTCGTCTCGAGCAACCCGGTCGAGACTGGCGTAGTCGACGACGCGGATCCCCGCATCGGACAGCACCGGGACGAGCTCGTCGACCACGATGCCGGACGCGCGAGCGACGAGGCCGGTCGCGCGGGCCCGCACGGCTCGAAGCTGCTCGCTCACCGTCCTGCCGTCGGGCGAACGGGACCGGAGCCCGGCAGCGTGCTGGTCTTTCAGGCCGGCGACGCGGACCTGGAAGAACTCGTCCATGCCCGTCGAGAAGATCGCGAGGAACTTCGCACGCTCGAGCAGTGGCGTCGCCGGGTCGTGCGCGAGGTCGAGGACCCGGTCGGCGAAGTCGAGCCAGGACAGCTCCCTGTTGACGAACCGCTCGGGCCCGATCTCCGACGGCTCGACCCGCCCGTCGATCACGCGGGCCTGCTCTCGCACGTCCACGCCGGTCGTACCTGCGAGAACGTCACCGGCCATGACTCTTGAGGCTAGCTGTCCGACGGCACCGACCGGCGGAGCGCGACCGCTAGCCTTGGCGCCGTGACGGTGGCCGCGGACGCGCGACGACTGCCCCGGCGCTGGCAGGTGCTCGGGCTGCCGAGCCGGTGGGCTCGTTCCCGCCGTCGGAGCGAGCTCGGCCTGCTCGTCGTCGGAGCAGTCTCCGTGCTGTTCGCGGCGCTCCTCGTCTCGCTTGCGACCAGCAACGCGCTGCCCCGGAGGTCCGTGCTGATCGTCGGGGCGATGGTCGGTATCGGGCTGTTCGTCCAGGTCGTCCACCGTCGCTACGCCCCGGACGCCGACCCGATCCTCATGCCCGTCGCCCTCGTGCTGAACGGCATCGGCTACGTCATGATCGTCGCCCTCGACCCTACCGAGGCCGGCCAGCAGTTCGCGTGGCTTGCGATCGGGCTCGTCGCCTATGCCGTCGTGCTCGCCGGCGTCAGGCACTCACGCGACCTCGAGCGATACCGCTACCTGCTGCTCGCGGTCGCACTCGTCCTGCTCGTCGCCCCCCTGCTCCCCGTCATCGGCCGCAGCCCCGCGAACCAGAACGCCTACGGCGCAAAGCTCTGGGTCTCGTTCCACTCACTCTCCTTCCAGCCCGTCGAGGTCGGCAAGCTCCTGCTCGTGATCTTCTTCGCCTCGTACTTCGTCGAGAAGCGCGAGCTGCTCACGATCCCGACGCGGCGCGTCGGCGACCACCTCCTGCCCGACCTCCGAGCGTTCGGGCCCGTCGCGGTCGCGTGGGTCTTCTCCCTCGTGATCATCCTCGCCGAGCACGACATCGGCTTCTCGCTGCTGCTCTTCGTCGTCTTCCTCTCGCTGCTCTGGGTGACGACGGGCAGGTGGACCTACGTCCTGGTCGGCCTCGTGCTGTTCGCCGCGGGCGCGTTCCTCGCGTCGCACCTCCTCGGCCAGGTCAGCGAGCGGATCAGCGTGTGGCTCGACCCGTGGACGTCCCCGACTGCTGCCGGCTACCAACCGATCCAGGGCGAGCTCGCGTTCGGGCGCGGCGGACTGTTTGGCTCGGGGATCGGGCTTGGGCTCGTCCAGATCAGCAACGCCACTGAGACCGTCCTCCCCGTCGCGACCAGCGACTACATCTTTGCCGCGATCGGCGAGGAGCTCGGGCTCGCAGGCACCGTCGCCGTCCTGGTCGGCTACGTCCTGCTCGTCGGAGCCGGGCTGCGCGCCGCCCTCGGCGCGCGGTCGGAGTTCGCGAAGCTCGCCGCCGTCGGCCTCACCGTCACGCTCGGCTTCCAGGCGTTCGTCATCATGGGAGGCGTGACCCGCCTCATGCCCGACACAGGCATGACGCTTCCCTTCGTCTCCTACGGGGGGTCGTCGCTCGTCGCGAACTACATCCTGCTCGCTCTCGTCATGCGCATCTCGAACGAGGGCAACCAGGTGACGTCGGCCAGACCCTAGGAGCCACCGCCGTCCGGGGCTGCGCCGTCCGGGGCTGCGTCGCTGCTGTCGCCGATCACCTGGTCGCCGCGAGCGTCGTCGACGGGCGCGTCGTCGACGGGCGAAAGCTGCTCGATCCCGACCGCGTCGAGCACTGCGGGCGAGACGACGATCGGCGCGCCGAGTGCCTGGCGCAGGGCGAGGGCGATGCCATCCGACGGTCGGCAGGCGAGGGTCCGGCTCCCTGACGGCCCCGAGACGACGAGCTCGGCGCTGTACGAGCTCTGGTGCACCTCGGTGATCCGCAGGTACTCGACGGTCAGGCCATGTGCGGCGAGGATCGAGACGACGAGCTCGTGGGTGAGCGGCTTCGGCGTCGCGATGCCCTGCGCCGCGTAGGCGATCGCCACGCCCTCGGGCAGGCCGATCGGAATGTGGAGGAGCCGGCAGGGAGGCGACACCTCTTCGAGCACGACGACGGGGTTGGTGCTCGGGAGCTCGACGACCACGTCGACGAAACGGACCTGCTCGAACGTGCGCGGGATGTCACGCAGCTCGCGTGGCAGATCCACGCCGGCCTCGACGGCACCGGGCCCCTCGGGGATGGCTGGTTCCTCGGGGATGGCTGGTTCCTCGGAGGTCGTGGTCATCGGGCCCGGAAACGTCGCATCTCGACATTCAACACGAGTCCGACCGCAGCGAAGAACACGATGATCGCCGACCCACCATAGGAGATGAAGGGCAGGGGGATCCCCGTCACCGGCATGAGGCCGATGTTCATGCCGATGTTCTGGAACACCGAGAACACCACGAGAGCGAGCACGCCCGTGCACAAGAGCCGGCCGAGGCCGTCCCTTGCCGACTGCACGGCTCGCAGGATGCGCAGGGACATGATCCCGAACAGCCCGATCAGCACGGCAGAGCCGACGAAGCCGAGCTGCTCGCCGACCGTCGCGAAGATGAAGTCCGTCGACTGCTCCGGCAGGTAGTTGAGTGTCGTGACGATCCCGCCAAAAAGCCCGGTCCCCTTCAAACCGCCGGCACCGATCGCGATCTTCGCCACGTCCTCTTGGTAGTTCGCCCCGAGCGCACCCGTGCTCGGGTGGAGGAAGCTCGTGAGGCGCTGGATCTGGCTCGCGTGGATGAGGTGGAGGTGCACGCCGGCGACGAAGCCGAGAGCGCCGAGGACGACGAGGAGCAGCAGGTAGCGAAGCCGGACGCCGGCGACCACGAGCATCGTGAAGGTCACGACGACGATGACGATCGCCGTCCCGAGATCGGGCTGCTTGACGACGAGGAGGAACGGCACGCCCACGAGGAGCAGCGCCGGTACGAGCCGTTTCGGTCCGAGGTCCCCGCTGTGGCCGTTGAGATAGACGGCGAGGACGCCGACAAGACCAAGTGCCGCGAACTCCGAGGGCTGTAGCTGGAACGGACCGAGGTTGATCCAACGCTGTGCGATGCCCGACGCCGTCGCGCCCGTGCCCGCCGTCACGGACTTGCCGATCACGAAGACCGCGAGCAGGGAGAGAACGATCGCTCCGAAGATCACGTACGCCCACTGCTCGAGCCGCCGGTAGTCGATGAAGGCCACGGCTGCCATGACGCCGACGCCGATGACCGAGAAGACGATCTGCCGCTTCAAGTAGTAGGTCGGCTCGAAGGCGTAGACGGTCTTCGTGGCGGAGTAGACGACGATCATGCCGAGCGCGGAGAGGGCGAGGGTCGACGCGAGCAGCACGACATCGAGGTGACGGAGGGCTGCGAGCACACCGCTCTCCTCGCGCCTCGATCGCACGCGCGCTCCCCTGCCGAGCAGGTGGGCAGCCACGACCGCCTAGCCTACCGGCGCCGAGCCCTCGGTAGCCCTGCGCGCGGCCTCGAACAGCACCTCGAGCGGTGCGTCCTCGCCGGTCCACAAGACGAGCTGGCGCGCCGCCTGGTGCACGAGCATCCCGAGGCCGTTACGCACCGTCGCCCCACGCGCGCATGCCTCGTCGAGAAAGCGCGTGGTCGGCGGCGAGTAGCGCATGTCGACCGCGATCTGGCCGCGTCCGAGGGCGGCGCCGGCTGTCGCTCCGCTCGAGGGCGAGACGAGCTCGACGGGCGTCGCGTTGACAACGAGGTCTGCCTCGGCGACGTCCGCCAGCGTTCCGACCCGACCCGAGCGACCGGCGAGCAGCGCTGCGCTCTCGGCCGCCGCGGCCGTCCTGTTGACGACGACCACGGACGCCGCCCCACGCTCGGCGAGGGCGAGGACGACCGCGCGAGCAGCTCCACCGGCGCCGAGCACGGCACAGCGCGCGCCCGCTGCACCGAAGTCGAGCGCGCGCTCGAGGTCGTCGAGCAGCCCGCCGCCGTCTGTCGAGTGGGCAACCGTCACACCGGAGCGCACGACGATCGTGTTCGCGGCTCCGAGGCGTTCCACCGCGACGGAGCGCTGGTCCGCCCCGCGCGCCGCAGCCTGCTTGTGCGGCATCGTGACCGACAGGCCCTGGACCCCGAGAGCGACGGCACCGCGCACCGCCGCCGCTGCGTCGTGGGCGGCGACGGGGAACGCGACGTAGACCCAATCCAGCCCGAGCGCCTGGAACGCCGCGTTGTGCAGCGCAGGCGAGAGCGAGTGCCGGACCGGGTCGCCGATCACCCCGGCGACGACCGTGCGCGCGCTGATCTGATCGCCACGGCGACGGTCAGCGTCCAGTTGGTCGCTCACGGTCGCTCCCGGTGCGCGTCGAGCCATCCCTGCAACAGCACAGACGCCGCAGCGTCGTCGACGACAGGGCGCCGGCGGGCCCGACTCGCCCCGTATGCCGAGCCCCGTCGCGCGCCGCGTCCACCCCGGCGGACCGCGTCGGCGAGCGCGACGGCCTCGATGCGCCGACGCTCTGCCTCCACCGTCGTGAGCCGTTCGTCGACCGTCTCGACCGGCACGGAGAGTCGGGCCGCAAGGCTCGACGCGTCATCGAGCGCCGCCCGTGCAGCGGTCCGCTCCCGCCCGTCGAGGGCAAGGGGCAGGCCGACGACCACGGCCGTCGCACCGGTCTCGGCCACGAGGGCTGCGACCTGCTCCCAGTCCCGGTCCGGTGTCGGCCCGCGCTCGAGCACGGCGTAGGGCGAAGCAAGAGAGCGCGCAGAATCCGAGACTGCGACCCCGATCCGGCGCGCGCCGAGGTCGAGGCCGAGGACGCGACCGGGCCCGCGCGACACCGCTCAATGCGCGGCGAGCGCCGCGCGGAGCAGCTCGGTCGCGTCCGCCGCCCCGTCCACGTCGCGGCCACCGGCCGTCGCGAGCTCCGGCGAACCACCCCCGCCGCCACCGACAGCACGCGCCGAGGAGGCGATCGCAGCGCGGGCGTCGAGGCCCGAGCGGTGGGTCACCGCGACGACGAGGGCGACGCGGCCCGGGCCGGTGACGCTCACGAGACCGACCGCGTCGATCCCGTCGCGGTCGCGCAGCGCGAGCGCTAGCTCTCGAAGCTGCGCAGGGTCGAGCCCGTCCCGGCGTGCGACGACCCGCCCGTCCTCGACGCCTGCCGCGAGCTCGGCGGCCTCGGACCGCAGCTCGGACTTGCGCAGCTCGCGCAGCTCTGCCTCGAGCAGGTGCTCTTGCTCGAGGAGACGCTCGAGGGCGTCAGGTACCTCGGCGGGCGTCGTCCGGAGCTCGCTCGCCGCACGAGCGAGGATCTGCTCGTTCAGGCGGACCTGGCGGAGCGACGCGGCCCCGGTCGTCGCCTCGATCCGGCGGGTGTTCGCGCCGATCGACGACTCCGAGAGCACGCGCAGGGGACCGATCATGCCGAGGGCGTGGACGTGGGTGCCGCCGCACAGCTCGACGGAGGTGGCGCCAGCCTCGACGACCCGCACGACCTCGCCGTACTTGTCGCCGAAGAACGCCATCGCACCCGATCGCTCCGCCTCGGCTCGCGAGGTCTCGTAGACGCGGACCGGCTCGTCGCGCAAGATCGCCGCGTTGACGAGCTCGTCGACGCGGGCGATCTCCTCTCCGGTGAGCGGCGCGAAGTGGTGGAAGTCGAACCGCAGGCGGTCTGGCGCGACGAGCGAGCCCTGCTGCTTGACGTGCTCGCCGAGGACCTCCCGGAGTGCCCAGTGCAAAAGGTGCGTCCCGGTGTGGTTCCGACGGATCGCTTCCCGTCGCTCCGCGTCGACGGCCGCGCCGACCTCTTCCCCGGCCTCGAGCGTGCCGGCGAGGATGTAGCCACTGTGGAGCACGATCGCGTCGAGCACGCGGGTGGTGTCGAGGACGCGCATCCGGCCCTGCGGGCCCTCGATCGTGCCGGTGTCGCCCACCTGGCCACCGCCCTCGGCGTAGAAGGAGGTGGCGTCGAGCACGACGTCGACCAGCTCGGCACCGTCGGGCGCTGCCTCTCCCTCGCTGCTACGCAGGGGTGCCACACCGTCGCGCGCGTGGACTGCGAGGACACGACCCTCCGCCGTCGTCGCCTGGTAACCGAGGAAGCGGGTCGGGCCGAACTGCTCGAGCACCTCCCGGAACACCTCGAGGTCCGCACCCTCGCTCGCGCCCTTCTTGCCCGCGCGGCGCGCGCGCGACCGCTGCTCCGCCATCGCCTCGTCGAAGCCGATCCGGTCGACCGCGATGCCCTGCTCCTCGGCGAGCTCGACCGTGAGGTCGACCGGGAACCCGAACGTATCGTGCAGGCGGAACGCAACCTCCCCGGAAAGCGTGCGCGCGCCGCGCCCGAGCTCCTCCTCGAGCAAGCTCGTGCCCGCCCGCAACGTGCGGCGAAACGCCTCCTCCTCGTGGCCGACGACCGTCTCGACGAGCGCGCGGTCCCGGACGAGCTTGGGGTACGCGGCCCCCATCGTCTCGACGACGCTCCCGACGAGGTCCGGGGTGACGAGCTGCGCGACGCCGAGCTGGTGGGCCCGCAGCACGGCCCGTCGGACGACGCGTCGGAGCACGTAGCCACGGCCTTCGTTCGAGGGGAACACGCCGTCGGACACGAGGAAGGTCATCGCTCGCGCGTGGTCTGCGAGGACCCGCAGCGCGACGTCGCTCCGGTCCGACGCGCCCAGGCGCTGGCGCGTCGCACGCGCCGCCTCGTCGACGACCGGGAGCATGACGTCGGTCTCGAACAGCGAGTCGACACCTTGGAGCAAGGTGAGGATCCGCTCGAGACCCGCCCCGGTGTCGATGTTCTTCGTGGGGAGCTCCTCGAGCGAGCCGTCGGGCCGCTGCTCGTACTGCATGAAGACGAGGTTCCAGATCTCGACGAAGCGGTCCTCGCCGCCGTGCGCAGGACCCCCGTCGGCGCCGAAGCGGGCGCCCTTGTCGAAGTAGATCTCCGAGCACGGACCACAGGGACCGGTCGGTCCCATGCGCCAGAAGTTGTCCTCCCCGAGGGCCTGGATCCTCTCGGCGGGGATGCCGGCCGCCTCGCGCCAGATGCCCGTCGCGTCGGCGTCCGAGTCGTGGACCGTGACCCAGAGCCGATCGGGATCGAAGCCGAGCACGTCGGTGACGAGCTCCCAGGCGAACGGGATCGCCGACTCCTTGAAGTAGTCGCCGAAGCTGAAGTTGCCGAGCATCTCGAAGAAGGTGTTGTGCCGGGCGTCGGTGCCGACTAGCTCGATGTCCACGGTGCGAAAGCAGGGCTGGATCGTCGTCGCTCGCCGGACAGGTGCCGCCACCTCGCCCGTGAAGTACGGCTTGAACTGCACCATGCCGGCGATCGTGAAGAGCACCGACGGGTCGTGTGGGATCAGCCCCGCCGCCGGGAGCGCGCTGTGGCCGCGCTCGACGAAATAGCGCGTGAAGGCGTTCCGCAGCCCGTCCGCGTCCATCGCCATCTGCTAGCCCTCCTCGCGGGCACCGTCGTGCCGGCCATCGTTGTCGCCCCGCAAGCGGGCGAGCCGCTCGGCCACCTGGCGCTCGGCGCCATGCTGCGACGGCTCGTAGTAGCGGGCACCTGCGAGCTCGTCCGGCAGGTACTGAGCGTCGACCCAACCGCGCGGGTCATCGTGAGGATACTCGTAGCCGGTGCCATGGCCGAGTGCCTCGGCCCCCGGGTAGTGCGCATCGCGCAGGCGCGCCGGGACTGCTCCGGCGGGTCGTGTCGCCACGTCCTGCTGGGCGCGCCAAAGTGCCGCTGCGGACCGGTTCGACTTCGGCGCAGCCGCGAGGTGGACGACCGCCTGGGCGAGGTTGAGCGCCGCCTCGGGCAGGCCAACCCTGTCGAGAGCGCTCGCTGCCGCGTCGGCGACGAGCAGCGCCGTCGGGTCCGCCATCGCGATGTCCTCGCTCGCGAGGATGACGAGGCGCCGGGCGACAAAGCGCGGGTCCTCCCCGGCGGCGAGGAGGCGTGCGAGCCAGTAGACGCCGGCGTCGGGATCGGAGCCACGGATCGACTTGATCAGTGCGCTCACGATGTCGTAGTGCTCGTCTCGACCGTGGCGCAGCGCCCTCGTCGTGCGCGCCGCCTCGACGTCCTCGATCCCGACGACAACACCGCCGGCACCGCCGCCCTCGGCACCGCCGCCCTCGACACCGCCGCCCTCGACACCGCCGGCACGACCCGTTGCGCCAGTCGCCGGGGTCGGGGCCTCGGACACCGACGCAGCAGGCTCTTCGGCGCGTGCGCGCGCCCGTGCGAGCGCGACCGCCACCTCGAGGGTGGTGAGCACTGCTCGTGCATCGCCTTCTGCGAGGTCGACGCACGCGGCGAGCGCCTCGTCCGCGATCCGTGCGTCTTCGAGGAGGAGCGCCCGGCGAGCGACCTCGACGAGATCGGCGGTGCCGAGCTGGTCGAAGCGCCAGAGCGTCGAGCGCGAGAGCAGCGGTGCGTTGATCGAGAAGAAGGGGTTCTCCGTCGTCGCGCCGATGAGCACGATCGTGCCGTCCTCGACGCCGGGCAGGAGGGCGTCCTGCTGCGAGCGGCTGAAACGGTGGATCTCGTCGAGGAACAAGATCGTGCCCATCCCGTGGCGGCCGAGGCGGGAGCGCGCGGCGTCGAGGACCTCGCGCACGTCCTTCACACCTGCGCTCACCGCCGAGAGCTGGACGAGCTCCTTGCGTGTCAGCCCCGCAGCGAGACCGGCAACCGTCGTCTTGCCCGTGCCCGGCGGTCCGAAGAAGATCGCGGACGACAGGCGGTCCGACTCGAGCAGGACCCGCAGGGCTGCGCCGGGAGCGAGAAGGTGCGCCTGGCCGACGACGTCGTCGAGGGTTCGCGGTCGCATGCGCGCCGCAAGAGGTGCGCGGCGGGCGAGCTCCGCGCTCGCCGCGGCCTCGAACAGGTCGGGGCCCGACTGGCCGGTCCGGCTCACGCCAGCGCCTCCCCCGCGAGCGCGGGTCGGTCGACGTCGGCGCCCGGATGTGCCCGTGCCACCGGCTGCGCACCTCGAGCGACGCGCTGCACGCTCAGGGCTCGACGAAGCGGATGCCGAGCTCTTTCAGCTGGCGGGCCGACAGCTCCCCGGGTGCACCGGTCATGAGGTCGCTGCCGGACTGCGTCTTCGGGAAGGCGATCACCTCGCGGATGTTCTCCTCGCCGGCGAGCAGCGCGACGAGGCGGTCGATGCCGAAGGCGAACCCCCCGTGCGGAGGAGCGCCGTAGCGAAACGCGCCGAGCAGGAACCCGAAGCGCTTCTGCGCCTCCCCGTCGTCGATGCCGAGCGCTGCGAACACCTTCCGCTGGATGTCCGCCCGGTGGATACGGATGCTGCCGGATCCGAGCTCCCAACCGTTCAGCACCAAGTCGTAGGATTGCGCACGCACGGCGAGGGGCTCGGTGGCGAAGAGCTCGAGGTCGTCGGGGTGCGGCATGGTGAACGGGTGGTGCGCCGCCTGCGGCCGACCCTCGTCGTCGGTCCCGTCGAACAGCGGGAAGTCGACGATCCATACAAAGCGCCGGGGACCCGCGTCGACAGCAGGCCGACCGAGGTCGAGGCGAAGCTGCCCGAGCACCTCGCAGGCGGTCCGGTGCGCGTCCGCCACGACGAGCACGAGGTCGCCGAGGCGGGCACTGGTGCGCGCGACGATGCCGCTGCGCTCCTCGCTGGAGAGGAACTTCGCGATCGGGGACGCGAGGTCGAGCGTCCCCTCGGCCTCGCTGCCCGCCTCCCCCTGCACGGCACGCATCCAGACGAGACCCTTCGCGCCGAGCCCGCGCGCGCGCTCGACGAGCGCGTCGAGCCGGGCACGGCCGAGATCCGCTCCGCCCGGGAGCACGATCGCCTTGACCGCAGGCGCCCGGAAGGCCGTGAACTGCGTCGACGCGAGCACGGGTGTGACGTCGACGAGCTCCATCGCAAAGCGTAGGTCCGGCTTGTCCGACCCGTACCGGTCGATCGCCTCCGACCAGGTCATCTCCGGGAACTCCTGCGGTCGCTCCCCTGTCGCGGACTCGGTCGCCTCTGCGACGGCGTCCGAGACGAAGGCGCGCACGTCCCGCTCGCCGACAAAGGAGGCCTCGAGATCGAGCTGGGTGAACTCGAACTGCCGATCCGCGCGCAGGTCCTCGTCCCGCATGCAGCGGGCGATCTGGTAGTAGCGGTCGACGCCGCCGACCATCGCGAGCTGCTTCGCGATCTGCGGGCTCTGGGGCAGCACGTAGAACGCGCCCCGCTGGTGGCGCGACGGCACGGCGAACTCCCGGGCCCCCTCGGGGGTCGGGGTCCACAGCAGTGGCGTCTCGAGCTCGAGGAAGCCCTGCTTGTCCATCGAGCGCCGGATCGCCGCGTTCACGACCGCTCGCAGACGCAGGTTGGTCTGCATCCGCTCGGTGCGCAAGTCGATATAGCGATAGCGCAGGCGCACGGCCTCGTCGACCTGGCCGGGTGAGCCGAGGACGAACGGCGGAGGCTCGGACTCGTTGAGCGTCTCGACGGCACAGTCGCCGATCTCCACCTCGCCAGTCGCGAGCTGGTCGTTCGCCGTACCCTCCGGGCGGCGCCGCACGGTGCCGGTGATCCGCACGACGTACTCCGGGCGGAGCGCGCTCGCCCCGTCCACGACGCACTGCACGACGCCGGTGTGGTCACGCACGTCGAGGAAGGCGAGATGCTCGCCGTGCTCGCGCCGGCGGGCGACCCAACCGCAGACGCGTACCTCCTTGCCCACGTCCTCCACGCCGACGAGGCCGCAGTAACGCGTGCGGAGCCCCGCAGGTGCCGGGGGGACGACCGTGTTCATCGGACCTCGTTCATCTGAGCCATGCGCCCAGTGTTGCAGCAAGAGCGCCGCGCGCGATCCGCTCCTGGCCGGCGCCCGCGAGGGCATCGGGCGGGAGGCGGAGCCGCCGGAGCGTCACGGTGGCCGTCGCGAGCTCCTCCGGTCCGACGATGCACGCGACCCGGGCCCCGGAGCGGTCTGCTTGCTTGAGCTGGGACTTGAGCGAGCGGTCGTCGAAGCCGCGGTCGACCGAGAAGCCGGCCCGGCGAAGCTCGCCGGTGATGTCACGCGCCTGTCCGCCACCGGTGAGGTCGACGACGAACACCTCGAGGGGTTGCTCGCCGATGGTCGCGAGCTCCTCGGCCTCGCAGGCGAGCAGGACGCGCTCGATGCCCGAGCCGAAGCCGATCCCGGGGGTCGCAGGACCCCCGAGCTGCTCGACGAGCCCGTCGTAGCGCCCGCCACCGCCGATGCCGTTCTGGGCAGCGTCGAGAGCGAGCGAAGCGAACTCGAACGTCGTGCGCGTGTAGTAGTCGAGGCCGCGCACGAGGAAGTCGTCGCGCCGCCAGCCGACGCCCAACGCGTCGAGGCCCGCCGTGACGCGTGCGAAGTGCTCCGTGCACGGCGTGCAGAGCGAATCGGACAGTCGCGGCGCGCCGGCTCGCACGGCGATGCACGGCGCGCGCTTGCAGTCGAGCACGCGCAGCGGGTTACGCTCCCAGGTTGCCTTGTGCTCGTCGCAGAGCTCGCCGGCGCGGGCGCCCAGGTACTCGGCGAGCAGGGACCGGTAGCCCGGCATGCACGTCGCGTCGCCCATCGAATTGACACGCAGCTCGACACGCGACAGCCCGAGACCCTCGTACAGGCCCGCGAGGAGCGCGACGACCTCGACGTCGAGGTCGGGATCGGACGAACCGAGAGCCTCGACGCCGAGCTGGTGGTGCTGTCGGTACCGACCCGCCTGGGGCCGCTCGTAGCGAAATGCCGGCGTCACGTACCAGACCTTCCACGGCACGACCGGCCGATGCTGGACGAAGGCACGCACGACCGATGCCGTGCCCTCGGGTCGCAGCGCGAGGCTGCGGCCGCCTTTGTCCTCGAATACGTACATCTCCTTCGTGACGACCTCGGAGGCCTCGCCGACCCCACGGCGGAAGACGCCGACGTCTTCGAACATCGGGCTCACGACGAGCCCGTACGCCGCGAGGTGGGCGAGCCGCGCGAAGCGGGCGACGAGCGCCTCGAAGCGGGCCGCGTCGGCGCCGAAGAGATCGCGTGTGCCCGTCGGCGCCTGGAACGTGCTCACGAGTCGCCTAGCGCGCGCACGCCGCCCCGACCGGGGAGCAGGCGGTATGCGTCGTAGACGCCTTCGAGGTGCCGGATCGCGCCGAGGAGCGAGGACAGGTGCGCAGCGTCAGCGAGCTCGCACTCGAAGCGCATGCGCGCGACACGGTCGGCGCCCGACTGCGACGACGAGGACAGGATCGAGACGTGTTGCTCCGCGAGGACGTGGGCGACGTCTGCGAGAAGCTGCGAGCGGTCGAGCCCTTTCACCTCGATCCCGGCGACGAAGACCCCTGGCCGACCGGCGTCCCACTCGACGTCGATCAGGCGCTCGCCGTCCTCGCCGGCGAGGGCGAGCGCGTTGACACACCCCTCGCGGTGGACCGAGACGCCACGTCCGCGGGTCACGAAGCCGATGATCTTGTCTCCAGGTACAGGCGTGCAGCAACCAGAGAGCCGGACCATGACGTCGTCGAGCCCTTCGACGTAGATGCCGACCGAGCCCGGGCGCCGGGTCGAAGCCCGTCGGGGACGGAACGCCGTCGTGGCCAGCTGGAGCTCGCCCCCGAGGACATCGCGCTGGAGCCGCTGGACTGCGCCACGGGCAGAGACGTGACCCTCCCCGACCGCCGCGAACAGCGCGTCGAGGTCTGCGAAGCCGAGCGCTGTGGCGACCTCGACGAGCGACGACGAGGCGGCGAGCTTCTGGGCGGGCAGGCCCTCGCGGCGCATCGCCTTGACGATCTCCTCGCGCCCGGTCTCGATCGCGTCCTCGCGCCGCTCACGCGAGAACCACTGGCGGATCTTGTTGCGCGCGCGGGGTGACACGACAATCTGCAGCCAGTCCCGCGACGGCCCGGCATTCGGCACCTTCGAGGTGAAGATCTCGACCGTGTCCCCGCTCTGGAGCTTCGCGTCGAGCGGGACGAGCCGCCCGTTCAGCCGGGCCCCGACACAGCGGTGCCCAACCTCGGTGTGGATCGCGTAGGCGAAGTCCACCGGCGTCGCCCCCGACGGCAGGGTGACGATCGCTCCCTTCGGCGTGAAGATGTAGACCTCGTCCTGCTCGAGGTCAAGCTTGAGCGTCTCGAGGAACTCGATCGGGTCCGGCGTGTCGCGCTCCCAGTCCACGATGCGCTGGAGCCACTGGATGTCCTCGGTCGAGTGGCTCGAGCCGGCCCGGCCGGTCGCCTCCTTGTAGCCCCAGTGCGCTGCGATCCCGTACTCGGCCCGCCGGTGCATCTCGTGCGTGCGGATCTGGATCTCGAGCGGCTTTCCCCGCGGACCGACGACGGTGGTGTGGAGAGACTGGTAGAGGTTGAACTTGGGAGAGTTGATGTAGTCCTTGAACCGCCCCTGCACAGGGGCCCACAGAGCGTGGACCGAGCCGAGGGCCGCCCAGCAGTCCTTCTCCGAGTCGAGCACGATCCGGATCGCAACGAGGTCGTAGATCTCGTCGAACTCCTTGCCGCGCAGCACCATCTTCTCGTAGATGCTCCAGAGGTGCTTCGGGCGGCCGGTCACGGTCGCCGCCACGTCGAGCGCCGCGAGACGGCCCCGGAGGACCTCGATGACCTGAGCCAGCTCCGTCTCGCGCCGCGGCGCGCGCGTCGCGACCATCTGTGCGATCTCCGCGTAGCGCTTCGGGTGCAGCGCCTTGAACGACAGGTCCTCGAGCTGCCACTTGATCTCCTGGATCCCGAGGCGGTGCGCGAGCGGGGCGAAGATGTCGAGCGTCTGCTGGGCAGTCCGGCGCTGCTTCCACTCCGGCATGGCGTCGAGCGTGCGCATGTTGTGGAGCCGGTCGGACAGCTTGATGACGAGGACTCGCCAGTCCTTGGCCATCGCGACGAGCATCTTGCGCACCGTCGCCGCCTGTTGCGCCTCTTTCGAGGAAAAGTGCAGACGGTCGAGCTTGGTCACACCGTCGACGATCGCCGCGATCGTCGGCCCGAACTCGGCCTCGATCTCCTCGAGGGCGACCTCGGTGTCCTCGACGACGTCGTGGAGCAGCGCCGCAGCGGCGCTCGTGCCGTCGAGACCGAGCTCTGCGACGATCGTCGCGACTGCGATCGAGTGGGTCACGTACGGCTCGCCCGACAGCCGGCTCTGCCCCGCGTGGGCACGCGACGCGAGCGCGTGGGCACGCCGCACGAGGCTCCAGTCCTCCCCAGGGTGGTGCGACTCGAGCACGGCGATCAGGGGCTCGACGTCGGTCCCCGAGACCTGCGCTGCGGCGAGCGGGTCGACGACGGTCATGCTCCAGGCTATCGCCGCGCCGCGCCGGGCTCGCGACGCGTCGGCGCTGCGACCAGGCGCCGGGCAGAGCACCGCTGGGCTGGGCTGGGCTGGGCTGGGCTGGGCTGGGGGCTAACGTCCTAGTCGAGCAACCGGTCGAGGAGGTCCCGACGTCGCCCCGAGCAGAGCAAGCTAGCCGCCACCCGACCGGACGGGACCCGAGAGACCCGGAGACCGCGCACCCGACCGTGCCGGACGCCAGCGGATCCGATCCCGACGGGGCCGTGCTCGTCACCGCCGTCCGGCCACGGCTTGGCCCGGCGCTCGTCGTCGTCGCGTGCGTCGCCGTCGTTGTCGTCGGCGGGTTCGCCGTCGCCATCGCAGGAAGTGGGAACAAGGCTGTAAGTGGTCCTGTGCTCGGACGCCTCCAAGGCGTGGCGTTCAGTGCACGACCCGCTGCACCGATCCTGCGGCGCATCACCCAGGGTGGAGAGCCTCCTGCCGACGTCGCGAGCGCCCTCGTCGTGCCGAGCGGGTCGGTCGTGACCAAGGCGACGCCGCCGAGGCCCGCTCTCAGCCTCTACAGCGGCAGCTTCACGATCACCGTCGACCATCCGGAGGCTGCGGTCGCGACATTCTTCGTCGACGAGCTGCGGCACGACCACTGGTCGGTCCTGGCGTCGGACGCCACAGCGACCGGCGACGGCTCGAGGATCTACGCGAAGATCCCGAGCGCCGACGGCTTCTACTGGGAGGTCGGCATCGTGGTCAAACCGACCTCCGTGGCGATCACGCCGGCGCTCAGCGGAGGCGGGGCGAACGGCCCGACGAGCACGGCGTCGGTGACGGTGTTCGAGGTCGACGACGCGGACTGAGCAGCCGCGAGCTCTCGACCGCCCGAGCCGCGGGCGAGCCGGCGCGCCGTCATGCCGTCGAGCAGGTACGCCCAGATGAACATGTTCACCGGGTAGATGAGGTAGCCGAAACGCGTCGCGGGAGCGAGGAGCGTGGCGAGCGCCATCGCGAAGCCGGTGAAGCGCAGGACAGCGGCTGGCGTCCGCGGCCTGTAGCGGACGAAGGAGCCCAGCACGACCGCCGCGCCGACGACGACGAGGCCGGCGGTGATGAGGACCTTGTGGCGAGGGTCGGCGCTGACGAGGACTTGGCCGAGCAACGGGCTCGCCGCCGGGGAGTGCACTCGGGTGAGCCCGAGCGGGAATCGCACGACGTTGTCGAAGAACGAAGCCGGATCAAGGAGCACGCCGACGCCGAGCACGGGCGCGACGACAAGGGTCGCGGCCAGCGCAAACCGGATCGGTGCCGGCCGCTCCTCGCGATCGCGCACGGCGAACAGCATGAGCACGAGCAGAGGCCATGCGGTGAACTTGAGCGTCCCCGACAGACCGAGCACGATGCCCGCGAGGACCGGTCTTCGCTGCTCGGCGAGGACGACGCCGAGGAGCATGAGGGCGAGCACGGGAAGGTCGTCACCACCGGTCACCATCGGGAGGGCACCCGAGGGGAGCACGACGAGGAACTGCAGCGCCCGACCGCGCCGTCCGAGGCTGGCGTCGCTCCACAGCAGCGCGACGGCGCCGACGACGAGCGTGAATCCCGTCAGCGCGACACGCGCGTCCTGCAGCTCCGCCGGGAGCTTGACCGCGTTGACGAGCCCGAACGGCACCATGCCCGGCAGGTACGGAAAGAAGGAGCTCTCGTCGACCTTTTTCCCGTCGGTCTGCGGCCCCGTCCCGACAGTGGTCGGGTGCGCGAGGTAGGGGTCCTCGTTGTGCGCCACCCGGTCCCCGGCGCGTTCGACGACCGCGACCTCCGGCTGCGCATGCTGGCCGGGCACGCCCTCGGCCCGCCAGACGAGCTGGGCGGCGAGCGGCGCGAGCACCGCTCCGCCGAGCACGAGGACGAGGACCGTCCTCCGGGCGATCGCGGACACCCGCGGCGGATGGCGCGTGCCCTGCGCGAACCTCGCGACGGCGAAGCACACGAGCGCCGCTGCGCCGTAGGTGATCGACGCGATCTCGCCCCAGCCTCGGTAGTCCGACGACCCGGCAGCGACGGCGGTCAGGCCGGCGAAGGCAGCGGAGACCAGGTAGAGCCAGCCGTCCTGGACGATCGCTGGCAACGCGCACAGACGCTGCCAGGCGATAAGACCAACTCGGCGCACGCGTTCGACAGTAGCCGGCCCCTGGTCGGCCTCGGCGGCGGCGAGAGCCACGGGTCTCGAGCCTCCGAGCGACCGGCTGCGCCAGGCCAGCCGGCGCGGCGGCTGACCTGGCGTCCGGCGTCTCAGCGGTCGGGCTGGGGCGTGAAGCGCAAGTACGGCTTGACCGTGCGGAAGCCCTTCGGGAAGCGCTTGGCTGCGTCTTCGTCGTTGATCGCCGGCGCGATGATGACGTCCTCGCCCGCCTGCCAGTTCACCGGCGTCGACACCGAGTGGTTCGAGGTCAGCTGGAGCGAGTCGATGACCCGGAGGATCTCCGCGAAGTTCCGCCCCGTGCTCGCCGGGTAGGTGATCGTCAGCTTCACCTTCTTGTCGGGTCCGATCACGAACACGGAGCGCACGGTCAAGGTGTCGTTCGCGTTCGGGTGGATCATCCCGTAGAGGTTGGACACTGTGTGGTCGGGATCGGCGAGCAAGGGGTAGTTCAAGGCGTTGCCGGTCGCGTCTGCGATGTCACCGACCCAGCCTTGGTGTGACTCGAGCGAGTCGACGGACAGGCCGAGCACCTTGGTGTTGCGCTTGTCGAACTCGCCTTTCAGGCGGGCGACCTCGCCGAGCTCGGTCGTGCACACCGGGGTGAAGTCCTTCGGGTGCGAGAACAGCACGCCCCAGCCGTCACCGAGATAGTCGTAGAAGTGGATCGTTCCCTCCGTCGACTCGGCCGTGAAGTCGGGGGCGACGTCACCCAGCTGTAGTGCCATCGGGCTGCCTCCTGTGCTCGTCAAATCGGCGCGCCTCGTGCGCCGCATCGCGTCGATGCGGGGCCCAACGGACCCTCCGTGCCTACCATAGCCCGTCGAGGCTCGATAGGCGACCTTCAGGGTCGGGATTCGACCTTCTCGTCGACGTGCTCTCCCCGCTTCGCGACGAGCTCCCGGTGCTCGCGCACGCGCCGACGCACCTGCCAGGCGACGAGCAGCACGACGGCGGCCACGATGATCACCGTCGACGCGATGCTCGCGTCCGACAGGACCTTCTTGTACGACAAGCCGACCGCATAGCCAGCGAGAGTGTAGGCAACGCCCCAGATCAGGCCGCCGAGCGCGTTGGCGAGGAAGAACTGCCGGTACGGCACGTCCGACATCCCTGCGATGCCCGGGATCAGGGCACGAAAGACGGCCGTGAACCGGCCGAGGAACACCGCCACGCTCCCCCGACGCCGGAGGAAGTCGCGAGCTCTGTCGACACCGGGTCGGTCACGGAGCAGACGATGCCGGAGCAGCGCGGGACCGAACCGCTTGCCCACCGCGTAGCCGACGCTGTCGCCGACGATCGCGGCGACCACGACGAGGACGAGCATCGCGACGAGGTTGACATGGTGCTCAGAGGCGAGCACCCCGCCGAGGACGACCGCCGTCTCCCCGGGAAGGACGAAGCCGAGCAGCACAGCAGCCTCGCCGAAGCACAGTGCCGCGACGATCACGTACGCCGCGGCGCCGTGGAGGCCGAGCAACGGCGCGAGCAGGGAGCTCACCAAGACAGACGCCCGTCCACGACGGAATCGTAGGCTCTTTGGACTCCGACGGCTGACCGAAGCGCCGGCCACTGGGCTGTAGCGTCGCAGAGTGCCCAGGACGCTCGCAGGCGGGCCTGCCCGCTCGCTGGTCCGCCGCGCCCTCGACACACCCGGTGACCGCGTCGCCCTCGCCGTCCTCGCCGCGGCGCCGATCCTGCTCTACGTGCCGATCTGGCTGGCAGGCAGGCCGATCGTGCCCGGTGACGACCTCACCCAGAACCTCCCGCTGCGCGTCCTGGTCGGCGAGGTGCTCCGCTCCGGTCACCTCCCGGGATGGAACCCCTTCATCTGGAGTGGGACGCCGCTGCTCGCAGGGTGGAACGCCGGGGCGCTCTTCCCCGGTACCTGGTTGTTCGTCGTTCTTCCCGCCGTGGCGGCCTGGACTGCAAACCTCGTGCTCACAGGGGTGTTCGCCGGCGTCGGGATGCACGCGCTCGCCCGCCGGCTCCGGTGTGGGCCGCTCGCCTCTTGCCTCGCGGGGCTCGCGTTCGCCGACACGGGCTTCATGAACGGCCAGGTCGTCCACATCGGGCTCGTCGAGGGCACGGCACTGACGCCGTGGATGCTCCTCGCCGTGGAGGTGCTCGCCCGACCCGACCGGCTCACAGCGCGCGCCCGGGTCGCGACGGCGGGCCTCCTGGCCGTCGCTGGCGCCTTGGTCGTGCTTGCCGGAGACCCGCGCGCGGTCACGACCGCGGTGATCGCGACCGGCGTCTACAGCCTCGGATGGTGCTGGCGCGCGCCCCGTCAGACGCGCCAGCTCCTCGGCACCCTCGCGGCAGCGACGGTGCTCGCCGCGCTGCTGTCCGCTGTCCAGTGGCTCCCCGGCCTCGGCTTCGTCCACGTCTCCCAGCGGGGCCAGAGCGCATACAGCTTCTTCGGCGGCGGCTCGCTCCACCTCGGCGAGGTCGCGACCTTGCTGACGGTGCCGTTCGTGCTCGGGACCAACGGCAACCTCGGACAGCCCTTCTACGCCGGCAACTACAACCTCCCCGAGGTCACGATCGGCGTCGGACTGCTCGCGCTGGTCGCGGCGTGCGCATTCCTCCCGGGCCTCGCCGTGTCGGCGCTGCGACGCGTCCGGGACCACGCGCCGGGCGCGTGGCGGCGCGCCTCGACCGGCGGTGCAGGCTCGGATGGCCCATCCCACGCCACGGCGAGCAGCCCGGCGCGTCGCCCGCTCGGCGTCTGGTACGTGCTCGTCGTCGTCGGCGTCCTGCTCACCCTCGGGTCGAACACCCCTCTCGGCCACGTCCTCGTCGAGATCCCGCTCTACAACGGCCAGAGGTTGCAGAACCGCAACATCGCGCTCGTCGACATCGCGCTCGTCGTCCTCCTCGCGTTCTTCCTCGACGACCTGCTGCGGCACCCGAGTGACCGGTGTGCACCAGCGCGCACCGGGAGAGCTGCGCGGCCTCTCGACGACCGGGTCTCGCGCGCCGCCGCCCTCGTCCCGGTCACCTGGCTCGTCGCCGTCGTCGCCTGGGCGTGGGCCGCGCCGGTGCCACTCGAGCGCTTCGTCGGCGTCGTCGAGCCGACACCGGAGCTCATGGCCGCCCTGACGCCCTACCTCGTCACGACGCTCGTCCTCGGCCTCGCAGCGGGCACGCTCGTCGTCTGCTGGGGTCGCGCCCGGCAGCGCGCACGCACGATCGCCCTCGTCACGCTCGCGCTCTGCGACATCGCCATGTACGTCGTGAACAGCGGGTTCGCGACCGTCCCGGCGAGCCTGCTCGGGTCGAGCACGAGCGCAAGCGCCCCGCTTGCGCGCCTCGTCGGCCGCAACGGTCGCTTTGCGCTCTACGACCCGTCCGACGCGACGGTGCCCGGGCCGTCGGCTGCCGAGCTCGACGCCATCGGCGTCCCGGACCTGAACGTCTTGCGCCACCTGCCGAGCGTCCAGGGCTACGGCTCGATCGTCGACGGCGCCTACGACGCCGCGACCGGCACACATGCCGTCGCCGGTCTCGACGCCGGCGAGCTCGCCGGCCCGACGTTCGACTCCCTCGACCTCCGGGCGCTCCTCTTGCCGCCAGGCTTCCTCGTCCAGGCGATCCCTCCGGACGGCTCCGTGTCGGTCCCCGGCGGCCCGACGGTCACCGCGCTCGGGGCACCAGCCGCCACGTCGTCGCACACGGTCCGCGCCACCGGGGAACGGGAGCTCGGCCCGCGGGCGTCGTCGACCTGGCTCCTCGCAGACCGCTCGCGGCTCGTCCGGGTCACGGTCGTCGTCGTCGGGCGGGATCCCACCGCGGCAAGCCTTGCCGTCTCCGTCGGCGGCGACCACGGTGCAGCGCACCAGGCGCGGGTCGTCGCGATGCACGACGGCGTGGCGTCGTTCGTCGTGCCCGGTGCCCCTCGGTCCGCTCTGGTGCACGTCGAGAACCGCGCGGGCATCGCGGTACGGGTCGGAGCGGTCGTCGCCACCTCCGGCGAGCCCGGCACGGCAGTCGTGCTCGACGGCGCTCTCCAGCGCGACCTCTCGCCGCCACGGTGGTCGCTGTCGGGCACGATCGACGGGCTCACGGCGTTCACGAGCACAGCGGCGCGCGGTCTCGCCTGGCTCGAACCTGCAACGAGCACGTCACCTGACGCGCGCCGCCTCGTCGGCAGCGCGGTGTCGACGGGAGCGGCGCTCGAGACGGGCTCACAGACCATGCACGTGACCGCCACCAATCCCGCGCTTCTCGTACGGAGTGAGGCCTACTCTCCGGGCTGGACAGCCCGCATCGCACCGCGTGGTGGCGGACCGGTCATCGTCGAGCCCGTCCGGCCGCTTGGCCTCATCCAGGCGGTGCGCATCCCGGCTGGCACGTACACCGTCACATGGCGCTACGCGCCAGCCGAGATCCTCGAGGGCCTCGTCGCGAGTGGCGCCGGCCTCGTCCTGCTCGCCGGCGCCCTCGTCTGGTGCACGAGCGGGCGACGCCGACGGTGAGCACCGGATCGGCCAGAAACTAGTGGCGGTTGCTTGAACATTGCGCAATGGTCGCTCCCGCTCATCGTGCGCGGCTGCGGCGCGCATCGTGGCAGTTGCACGTGCTGTATCGTTAGGCCATGGCAGTCAAAAAAGCCCAGGCCGTCGTCCGTACCACGAGCGGTGCCGTCGGCGAGACGGTGCACACCGACGGGCGGCGCGCCCGTGGCGAGCGCACTCGCCTCGCCGTGCTCGACGCCCTGCTCCACCTCGTCGAGCAAGGCGAGCTGCGTCCGACCGCCCAGGCGGTTGCCGAAGAGGCCGGCGTCGCGTTGCGCACGGTGTACCACCATTTCGAGGACGTCGAGGCGCTGCGCCGCATGGCTCTCGACCTCCAGCTGCGGCGCCACGGCGAGCTGCTCGCTCCCGTCGACCCCAAGGCCGACCTCGGCGACAGGATCCATCTCGTTGCTCGACAGTGCCGCAAGCTGTTCGAAGCGGTGACGCCCATCCGACGCGCCGCGATGTTCGACGAGCAGAGCTCGCCGGACATGGCGGAAGGACTTCGCCGCGCGCGCCTCGTCCGGCGCAACTTCGTGACGGCAGCCTTTGCCACGGAGCTCGCGAAGCGGTCGGCCGACGGTCGCACACTGCACGACGCGATCGACGCGGCCACGTCGTGGGAGTCGTGGTACTACACGCGCTCGAGCCTCGACCGTTCGGCTGCCGCAGCAGAGAAGATCCTTGCGCTCACGCTGCATGACCTGCTCACGGGGCGATCGACGTCAGGACGCTGATCGCCGACAGGGCGCTTCGTCTGCCCCGTCGACCACGGCGACGCGACCGGACCGGACAGCGGACACGCCGGTAGGACCGGCGAGATGTCGGCTACCTAGCGTCGCCGGGCGTGGAGCTCGGCTGGCAACCCGGAGCGTCGGCACGGCGCCGCTGCACCGTCTGCCTCGCACAGACCCATTCGGGGTTCCGGCACTGCCACGGCTGCGAGGTCGTGCGACGCCAGCTCGGCGGCAGCCTGGTCCGCGTCCGACCAGTCCGGCTCGCGCCTCGGGGCGGCGACCTCCACCGGCACCTCGTGGCGTACAAGGCCGCTCCAAGCCGAGCCGTGCGGACAGAAGCCGGCTCCCGACTTGTCGAGCTGCTCGTCGCCTACCTCACCGCGCTCGTCGCGCGCTCCTCCGCCGGGTCGCAAGCAGCCCCTCGTCCGTCGATCGTCCTCGCAACCGTCCCGTCGTCCGGGACCGGACGTCGCTCCTGGGACGGGACCCACCCGCTGGTCACCGTCGCCCGCGCAGCCTGCGCGCGCTTCGAGCGCGGCGACATCGCCTGGCACGGCACCGTCTGCTACGCCGCCGACCTCCTGCGACGTGGACCCGGCCCGCTCGGTCACCTGTGTGCGTCGACCGACGGCTACCTCGTCACACGCCCCGATCGCGTGCAAGGAGGGCGGTTGCTCGTCGTCGACGACCTCTATGCCTCGGGAGCCCGAGCCCAGAGCGCCGCCTACGCGTGCACATCCGCGGGCCTCGCCGTGCTCGCGATAGCCCCGCTCGGTCGTCTCGTCGAGCGTGACGACAACGGTCCGCCAGGCGCGGGCGCCCCGGGCACACGCGTCACGGCCGTGCGCTCGCCGCAGCCGGCCGGTCGTGCAACAACCGCCGCCGGCCGGACCACTAGCCTTACGGCGAAGGACCGATAGGCAGTCGATCCCGTGCGCCCGTCGCAGCTATCTCGCCGGCGCGCACCTCGACGCAGTGGATCACCGACGAATGGAGCCTGGATGAACAACGACGAACGCACGGCTGCAACAGAACTCGCGCGCCAGCTGCGCGTCGACTCCATCCGCTGCAGCACCTCGGCGGGCTCGGGGCACCCGACGTCGTCGCTCTCTGCTGCCGACCTCCTCGCCGTGCTCGCCACACGCCACTTGCGCTACGACTGGGAGCATCCCGAAGTCCCGACGAACGACCACCTCGTGTTCTCGAAGGGTCACGCGTCACCTCTGATCTACGCGCTCTACCGAGCCGTCGGCGTCGTCACCGAAGACGAGCTGATCGACACCTACCGCCGCTTCGGCGCCCGCCTCCAGGGTCACCCGACCCCGATCCTGCCGTGGGTCGACCTCGCGACGGGTTCGCTCGGGCTCGGCATCGCGGCTGCAGTCGGCATCGCCCTCGCAGGCAGCCGCCTCGACAAGCTCGGGTACCGCACCTGGGTCATCTGCGGCGACAGCGAGCTTGCAGAGGGCTCGGTCTGGGAAGCCCTCGACAAGGCTGGCTACTACGACCTTGCCAACTTCACCGCGATCGTCGACGTGAACCGGCTCGGTCAGCGGGGTCCGACCGAGCTCGGCTGGGACCTCGACGCCTACGCAGCGCGCGTCCAGGCCTTCGGCTGCGTCCCGATCGTCGTCGACGGCCACGACGTCGAGGCCATCGACGACGCCTTCGCGACCGCCGCTGCGACGACGCGCCCGACCGTCGTGCTCGCGCGCACGCTGAAGGGCAAGGGCGTCGCGGAGATCGAGGACAAGGAAGGGTGGCACGGCACCGCCCTCAAGCCCGACCTCGCCGAGCGCGCCATCGCGGAGCTCGGCGGGACGAGCTCGATCCACGTGACCTCGCTCCGGCCGCCCGCAGGACAGGCCGCGATCACCCCTGCGCCCGAGACGCCCGTCGAACTGCCGCGCTACGAGCTCGGGTCGAGGGTCGCGACGCGCAAGGCCTACGGCGACGCGCTCGCAGCGCTCGCAGCACGACCCGAGGTCGTCGTCCTCGACGCGGAGGTCGGGAACTCGACCGGCTCGGAGTCGTTCCTGAAGGTCGCCCCCGAGCGGTACTTCGAGACCTTCATCGCCGAGCAGCTGATGGTCGCTGCGGCCGGCGGGCTCGCCGCGCGCGGCTACGTGCCCTTCGCCGCCACGTTCGGTGCCTTCTTCTCACGGGCCTTCGACTTCGTACGGATGTCCGGCATCTCGGGGCTCCGCATCCGGCTCGCCGGCTCGCATGCCGGTGTCGAGATCGGCGCGGACGGACCGTCGCAGATGGCTCTCGAAGACCTCGCCTCGATGCGCGCCGTCCACGGCTCGGTCGTGCTCTACCCGAGCGACGCGACCTCCGCCGCCGCCCTCGTCGCCGCGATGGCCGACGCGCCGAGCGTGGCCTACATGCGCACGACACGCGGTGCCTATCCCGTCATCTACGGCCCGGACGAGCAGTTCCCGATCGGTGGCGCCAAGGTCGTCCGCTCGTCCCCCGACGACGCCGTCACGCTCGTCGGAGCAGGGGTGACCTTGCACGAATGCCTTGCGGCGGCCGACATGCTCGCCGGGGACGGCATCGCCGCCCGCGTGGTCGACTGCTACAGCGTGAAGCCCGTCGACGCGCAGACCATCGGCGCGGCATGCAGCGCGACGGGCGGGCGCATGGTCGTCGCCGAGGACCACTACCCCGAGGGCGGGATCGGCGAAGCGGTCCTGTCCGCCCTCCAGCGGGCCGGCACGCCCGTGCAGCTCGCACATTGCGCGGTGCGCGGGCTGTCGAGCTCGGGCACGCCCGAGGAGCTGCTCGACGCAGCGGGCATCTCGGCGGTCCACATCGCCGACGCTGCGCGTCGGCTCGTCACCACCTGAGAGCACCGGACGCGACGCGGCCCGGGCGGGGGGTGCCCGGGCCACGCGCTCTACGACCTCGCGACCACGTTCCTGGGGGGGTCGGAACAGTCAGCGGAAAGGTCTGATGTGAGTGTACGGCGCGAACTCCGGTCTGCGTGAGGTTTGAGCGAAGAGCAACACAGCCGTAACAGCAGGTCACCCAGCTCTGTGCAACCGTTCACCGATTCGTCATCTCCGGCGGCCCGTCAGACGGCCGCGGGCGGCTCAGCGGCTCAGCGAAAGACCACGGTGGTCGCGCCGTTCAGCATGACCCGGTGCTCGACGTGCCAGCCAACCGCTCGAGCCAGCGCAGCGCACTCGATGTCCCGACCGATCGCGACGAGGTCCTCCGGCGAGTGCGAGTGGTCGACCCTCGCAACCTCCTGCTCGATGATCGGCCCCTCGTCGAGCGCAGCCGTGACGTAATGCGCCGTCGCACCGATCAGCTTGACACCCCTCGCGTAGGCCTGGTGGTACGGACGAGCCCCCTTGAAGCTCGGTAGGAACGAGTGGTGGATGTTGATCGCTCGGCCGGCCAGGGCATCCGTGAGGTCTGGCCCCAGGATCTGCATGTAACGTGCCAACACAACGAGGTCTACGTCCAGCTCGCGGACCAGCGCGAGAATGCGTCCCTCCTGCTCGGCGCGGGTCGCCGGCGTGACGGGGAGGTGGTGGAACGGCAGGCCGAACGAACCGACGAGGTCGGAGAAGTCGGGGTGGTTCGACACGACGGCCGCTACCTCCGCGTGCAGGGACGCGGTGCGCACCCGGTAGAGCAGGTCGTTCAGGCAGTGCCCGAGCCGGCTCACGAGCAGGAGCAGGCGTGGCTTACGCGCGGCGTCGTGGACCTCGTAGTCCATCTCGAGCGCAGCCGAGAGCTCACCGGCGCCCTCGCGCAGGTTCGCCACCGAGCCACCTTGCGGCAACGTCGCGTGCACGCGCATGAAGAACCTGCCTTCCGGCGAGACGAACTGCTGGCTCTCCTCGATGTTCACGTCGCGGCCTGCAAGAAATCCCGCGACCGCGTGGATGATGCCGACCCGGTCGGGGCACGACAGGGTGAGGACAGCACCGGCGTGCTGGCGACTGGACCTGCCGGCGGGTCCCGGCGGGGTCCGCTCGTCGTCGACCAAGGTCAGTAGCGGTACTGGTCGGACTTGTACGGACCCTCCAGCTGGACGCCGATGTACTTGGCCTGGTCCGCCGTGAGAGCCGTGAGGCGGACGCCGAGGGCGTCGAGGTGGAGGCGGGCGACCTTCTCGTCGAGGTGCTTCGCGAGCACGTGGACGCCGAGCGGGTACTGCTCTCTCTTGGTGAACAGCTCGACCTGCGCGAGGGTCTGGTTGGAGAACGAGCACGACATGACGAAGCTCGGGTGCCCCGTCGCGTTGCCGAGGTTCATCAGTCTGCCCTCAGAGAGCACGATGACGGCGTGACCGTCCGCGAAGCGCCACTCGTCGACCTGGGGCTTGACGTTGACCCGCTCCACGCCGGGTAGCGCGGCGAGGCCCGCCATGTCGATCTCGTTGTCGAAATGGCCGATGTTCGCCACGATCGCGAGGTGCTTCATCGCCGCCATGTGCGCTGCCGTCACGACGTGACGGTTGCCCGTCGCCGTCACGACCACGTCTGCGATGCCGACGACGTCGTCGAGAGTCGCAACCTGGAAGCCCTCCATCGCAGCCTGTAGGGCGCAGATCGGGTCGATCTCGGTGACGATGACCCGCGCTCCCTGGCCGCGCAACGACTCCGCACAGCCCTTGCCGACGTCACCGAAGCCGCAGACGACGGCGACCTTGCCGCCGATCAGGACGTCGGTTGCGCGGTTCAAGCCGTCGATCAGGGAGTGCCGGCAGCCGTAGGTGTTGTCGAACTTCGACTTCGTGACCGAGTCGTTGACGTTGATCGCAGGGAAGAGCAGGGTGCCGGCGCGCTCCATCTCGTAGAGGCGGTGGACCCCGGTCGTGGTCTCCTCCGACACGCCCTTGATGGAGGCCGCCGCTCGCGTCCAACGGCTCGCGTCCTCGGCCAGCGACTGCCGCAGCACCTCGAGCAGCTGGATCACGTCTTCGGGGTCGTCGATCGCCGCGTCCCGCACCTTTCCCGCTGCCTCGTACTCGACACCTTTGTGGACGACGAGGGTCGCGTCGCCGCCGTCGTCGAGGAGCATGTTGGGGCCCTCGCCGCCCGGCCAGACGAGCGCCCGCACCGTGCACTCCCAGTACTGTGCGAGCGTCTCGCCCTTCCAGGCAAATACGGGGACTCCGCTCGGCTGCTCTGGCGTGCCGTGCGGGCCGACGACGACCGCCGCCGCCGCGTGGTCCTGGGTGGAGAAGATGTTGCACGACGCCCAGCGGACCGACGCACCGAGCGCGACGAGCGTCTCGATGAGCACCGCCGTCTGGATGGTCATGTGGAGCGAGCCGGTGACACGGGCACCGGTGAGTGGCTGCGCCGGACCGAGCTCACGGCGCAGCGCCATGAGCCCAGGCATCTCGTTCTCGGCCAAGTCGATCTCCCGCCGGCCGAGCGCCGCGAGACCGAGGTCGGCCACCTCGAAGTCCGCTGCAGAGAGCACCGTCGCGTCGCGTCCCATCACCCGGTCATCCTTCCTCGTGCCCCGTCGGCAGGCAACCCTCGAAGTCTAGGACGCCTCGAGGTCGGCCCTCGCGCCCGAGCCGAGGTCGACGCGGTCGGGGACGAAGAACACGAGCGGCGTCGTCACGAGCAGGAGGACGGCGAAGGCGACGAAGCTGTGCGCGAGAGCGGTGCCCTCGTGGGCGCTCCGAGCGACATAGGACGTGACGAGCGCGACGGTGAGGATCGCTCCCGCCTGGCGCACCGCGCCACGCAGGCCGGAGATCGCCCCAACGTCCTCCGGCGACAGCTCGAGCGAGGCGTTGTTGGCAGCCGGTGCCGAGCCACCCGTGCCGAGGCCGGTGACGGCCGTCGCGAGGGCGAGCCAGCCGTAGGGTCCGAGCACGGGAGGATGCAGGGCAGCGAGGACGAAGCCCGCCGATACGAGCGTGAAACCGACGATCATCGGCACGCGGTAGCCGGTCCGGCGTAGTGCGAGCGACGACGCGACGGCGAGCACGATCTCGCCGACGCCGCGCGCAGTCAGCAGTGTGCCCGCTTCGAGGGGCGCTAGGCGGTACCGGCTCTCCGCGTAGAGGGGCACGAGTGCTCCGAGCCCGATCACGCAGCCGCCCCAGACGAAGTTCACGACGTTCATGACGACGAAGACCCTCCCCCGCAGGAGGTGGACCGGGATGAGCGGGTCGCGGACCCGGTCCGCCCGGCGGACGAACCAGACAGCCGTGGCGAGCGCGACCGCGAGCGGGAGGAGGAAGCCTGCCGACAGGACGCTCGCGTGGCGATAGCCCAGATAGGTGACGGCAAGCATCGCCGCGAGGATGCACAAGCCCATCTCGAGCGCTCCCGGGATGTCCGTCCGCCCCCCGGTCGGCCGCGACTCGGGGAGGTAGCGGACGGCAAGGACCGTGAAGACGATCCCGATCGGGACGTTGACGAGGAACACCCCTCGCCACGACCACCCCGCGATGATGACGCCGCCGATGACAGGACCGACGAGGGCCCCGATCGGGAAGATGCTCGAGAAGAGACCGATCGCCCGATCTCGCCCCGCTCCGAAGGCGTCCGAGACGATGCCGGTCGCCGAGGGCATGAACGCGCCTCCACCGATCGCCTGGACGACACGCAGGGCGACGAGCAGCCCCACGTTTCCCACGAGACCACATGCGAAGGACGACGCCGTGAACAGCACGGCGGAGCCGACGAAGACACGCTTTCGGCCGAGCTGGTCGCTGACTCGTCCCGCGACTGGCATCGCCACGACGAGGCCGAGCTGGTACCCGGTGATCGTCCAGCTCGCCCAGTTGAGCGGGGCATGCAAGGCCCGACGCAGCGTCGGCAACGCCGTCGCCACGATCGTCCCGTCGACCGAGGACATGAAAAGAGCCAGAGACACGATCGCGAACACGAGCCAGCGCGAGCTCGCCGCAGCGTTCCCATCGTCGATTGTGCCGTGTGCCGTCCGCCGAGCAGCTACCGCGACGCCCCCCGTAGTAGGTCAGGACATTCTATCGACAACCCTCACAGCCGGCCGAGCCACGTCTCGCCGTGACGGAGCCGGGACGCGAGCTGCGACGTCGTCGCCTCCGTGACGCGGGCGAGGCCGGCGAGGCGGTTGAGCTCCGCGTTCACCTTCGCGTGCGACCAACCCGTGCGGCGGGCGAGCCGTCGGGCGATCTCGCTGTTCGCGGCGCGCAGCTCGTCGCGCAGCTCTGTGCGTGCCATCCCCTCGGGGACCGCCGGACCACCTCCGGCCAGTCGACCGAGAGGCGGCGGTGCGCCGAGGTCGAGCACGAGCAACGGATCCTCGTCGACGTGCGACGGATCGTCCGCCCCCTCGTCGTCTACGTCGACGGCGTGGGTCGCGACGGCGGAGATGACGCTAAACAGCGAGAGCTGCTCGGCAGGGACGCCCTCCTCCGGCGAGTCGGCAGCGTCCCAGTCGCCTTCGACGGGGGCCTCCCGTCCCGGTCCCCCCCCGCGCCGCAGGCTGTGCCGGCGCGCCTCGGCGATGCGCGCCGCACCGGCACGGAGCCTCGGGTCGTCGGGGATGAACACGTACGCCGCCTGGCGCCCGATCCCGGGAAGCCAGCGGACGAAGCGACCGACGGCCTGGCGGAAGAACAGCTCCGTCGTCGTCGTCGTCGCATAGACGCCGACGCGAAGCCGCGGGATGTCGACGCCTTCCGACACCATGCGCACGGCGACGAGCCACGGACGGTCCGAGCGGGAGAAGGAAGCGATCGTCGCCGTCGCGTCGGGGTCGTCCGACGTCGCGACCTCGGGCTTGGTGCCGACGATGCGCGCCATCAGCGCGGCGATCCCCCGGGCGTGGACCTGGTCTGTCGCGATGACGAGCCCGCCGGCGTCGGGCTGGCTGCGACGGATCTCGGTGAGCCGTCCATGGGCGGCGACGAGCACCTCCGCCAGCCACTGACCTTCGAGCGAGAGCGCCGTGCGCAGCCGTTGGTTCGCCTGGACGGTGCCCAGCTCGTCGTCGAAGGTCGCGGCGTGCAACGACCCGTCGGGAGCCGACCATTCCATGTAGCCGTTCGTACGGGGGAAATAGACTGGTCGCACGACCCTACGCTCGGCGAGTGCCTCGCCGTAGCCATACTCGAAGTCCGGGCGCGCTTCGTCGAGCTCGTAGTGGACGAACGGGATCGAGCGGGTGTCGGAGCGAAACGGCGTTCCCGACAGGGCGAGCCTGCGTCGCGCGCCGCCGAAGGCGAGGAGCAGCGCCTCGCCCCACGCGCGATCCTGGCCGGCGTGGTGGACCTCGTCGAGCACGACGAAGCCCCCGCGCACGACCGACGCGAGCACCGTCGCGGCAGTCGCGACCTGCTGGTAGGTCGTCACGATCCCGTGCATGTCCGCCGGCAGGCGCCCGTCGGCCGGCGACCAGGCTGCGTCGAGGTGCAGGTCCAGCGCAGCGGCCGCGCGTGCCCACTGGAGCTTCAGGTGCGCGGTCGGCACGACGACGACGAGCTTCGACGGGGCGCGCGCCAGCTCTGTCCGCGCCGCAGCGAGCGCGAAGGTCGTCTTGCCCGCTCCCGGTGTTGCGACAGCGAGGAAGTCGCTGCCGTCGGCAGAGAGGAACGCGTCGAGGGCCGCGCGCTGCCACGGGCGCAGGTGGATCGTCCGCGTCATCTCGCCGGTGACCGTAGCAACGGGGTCGGGTCGGCCCGGACAGCTTGCGCGCGCGGCGACCGTGCGAACGCAAGCACCCGACGGCCCGTCGCACTCGCCCACCGGTAGTCTCGACCCGTGTCCGGCACCCCTGCTCCCTGGCAGCGCACCATCTCGCGCGCGGCTCGCCGGACGGGGGTCACGATGGGCGCCCTCGTCACGATCGACCTCGTCCTCGGCGTTGCGGCCCTGATCGCCGTGCCCTACCACCGCCACACGGCAGTCGTCCCCGCGCACGGCAGGATCATCTACCTCGCGCACGGCGTCCTCGGCGCGCTCATCGGTCTCGTTGCGGTGGCGGTCATCCCCCGCGCACGTCGCATGGAGCGCGTCGTGTGGGTCGGTGCGGTGACGGGCCTCGTCGGCGTCGGCGTCGCGGCCGCCGGTGGGATGCTCGCGATCGTGCAGTCGACACGTCTCGTCGGGATGGGGCTGATGCTGCTCGGCGCCGTGACGGCCGAAGCCGGGTACCTCATGCCGCTTATCGACAGCGTGCCGCACGACCAGCCGCCCAGCTGACTGGGCTGTCCGACGCGCCGCCGGTCCGGCGGGGTCGGTCGGCCACTCCGCTCCGCCATGACCCCGGGAGCGGTGCGACCAGCCTTCTAGGTGCTCAAGCGGTAGCGGTGGACGGCCAGCGGGGCGAGGACGAGGACGATCCCCACGGACCAGGCAACGCTCTGCCAGACGAGCGACGTCGTCGGTCCGCCCACCATGAGGGCGCGCGCCGCGTCGACAACCACGCTGACCGGCTGGTGGTTCGCGAACCCGCGGAGCCAGCTCGGCATCGACTGGACGGGCACGAACGCCGAGGATGCGAAGGTGAGCGGGAAGAGCACGGGGAACGACATGACCTGTGCCGTCTCGCTGTTGGGCGCAAAGAGCCCGATCACGGCAAAGCCCCAGGACAGAGCGTAGGCGAACACGAGGATGAGGCCGACACCGGCGAGGAAGGCGAGGACGTTCGTCTGGATCCGGAAGCCGACGGCGAAGCCGACGGCTGCGATGAGGACGGCGACGACCACGTTGCGCAACAAGTCGGCCAGCGTGCGCGCGGCGAGGACGGACGAGCGCGCCATCGGGAGGGCACGGAACCGCTCGATGATCCCCTTCTGGAGGTCTTCGGCCAGCCCGATCGAGGTGTTGACCGCCCCGAAGGCCATGGTCTGGACGAAGATCCCGGGTATCAGGTAGTTGACATAGCTGACGCCGGGCGTGCGGATCGCTCCACCGAACACGTAGCGGAAGAGCAGGACGAACATCACGGGCTGGACGCTCGAGAAGAACAGCGACTCCGGGATCCGCACGTACTTGATGAGGTTGCGCCTCGTCAGGACCAGCGTGTCGGAGAACATCCAACCAAGGCGCGCGCCGATGCCCGGTGCGCGCCCCGCCTCGGCCGGCTCGCGCACGACCGGCGCGGGCGCGCTCACCGGCGTGCCTCGCCGTTGCGGCCCGCGCGCTCGGGCGCTGGCAACCCTGCAGACGTCGGCGCCGCGTCCTGCTCGGCACTGCGACCAGTCAGGGCGAGGAAGACGTCGTCGAGGCTCGGCTCCCGCAGCACGAACGTGACCGGCTCGATCCCGAGCTGGTCGAGGACGCGCAGCGCCTCCATCGCGACCTTCGGACCACCGTCGACCGGTAGCTCGACCGACGCCCCCGACAGGTGCGGGCTCTTGTCGCTGAGCGGTGCCAGCGCACGCTCGGCCCGCTCCGCCGTCGCTGCGTCGTGCAGTCCGACCGCGAGCACCGTCGCCCCGAGTGCCGCCTTCAGCTCCGCCGGCGTCCCCTGGGAGATGACGCGGCCGTGGTCGACGACCGCGACCCTGCTCGCGAGACGGTCCGCCTCCTCGAGGTACTGGGTGGTGAGCAGGACCGTCGTCCCCGCGCCGACGAGGTTTTCGATGACCGCCCACAGCCCTGCCCGGGACTGCGGGTCGAGGCCAGTCGTCGGCTCGTCGAGGAAGAGCACCCCAGGCCGGGTGACGAGCGCCGCCGCGAGGTCGATCCGCCGGCGCATGCCGCCCGAATAGGTCTTGAGCGTCCGGTCCGCGGCGTCGACGAGCTCGAACTCCTCGAGCAGCTCGAACGCGCGGACACCCGCGTCGCGTCGCGTGAGGTGATTGAGCCGCCCGACCATGACGAGGTTCTCCCGACCGGTCAGGTTCTCGTCGACGGCAGCGTACTGGCCCGCCAGGCCGAACAGGCGCCGCACGAGGTCGGGATCATGGCCCACGTCGTGGCCGAGGACCTGCGCCCATCCGGAGTCCGCACCGAGGATCGTCGTCAGGATCCTCACGACGGTCGTCTTGCCGGCGCCGTTCGGACCGAGCAGGCCGAAGACCGTGCCCGGCTCGACGGCAAAGCTCACGCCGTCGAGGGCGACCACACCGCCTTTGAACCGCTTAGCCAGCTCGTGCGCCTCGATTGCGTACGCCATTGCCCACGGACCTTCCCTTGTGAGGGAAGCATCTTAGGATATAAGGTAAATTCGTGTCAAACGAAGACGACCGGGTGGCGGACCGCAGCGCAGCCCAGGACGGGCCGTCCCCGGATGCGAAGCGTCAGGTGCTACGTGAGCTGCGCGATGCGCTCATCGACTACCAGAGGGCGGCGAACGCGTACGACGACGCGGCGAGCGAGTGGCTCGAGCTCAACCGCACCGACCTACGCTGCCTCGGCCTGCTCGAACGACACCACCCGATGACGGCAGGCTCCCTCGCCGAGGCGAGCGGGATCACCACCGGGGCGATGACCTTCGTCCTCGATCGCCTCGAGAGCACGGGGTTTGTCCGGCGCCACCGTGACGACGGCGACCGCCGGAGAGTCCTCGTCGACCTCGAGCCCGAGGGTGCCATGCGCGCTCTCTCGGCCCATGCGCCCCTCGTCGCGGAGGCCCGCGAGGTCGCGTCGCGCTTCGACCTCGCGGAGCTCGACGCCGCGCGGCGGTTCCTCCACGCCATGAGCACGGTCTACGACCGCCACAGCGCAGTGCTGCGAACCGGCCCGCATGACGCACCGGCTGCGAGCGAGGCGAGTCGACGAGCGACCGGACCGGCTCGCCGCTCGGGCGCAGGCCGTCAGCCGAGACAGACCTGATCAGACGTTGGCGGCATCGGGCATCGTCGCGCCATCCGATGCGACCCCCAGTCCGACGCCCGGTCGGCGGCGTCAGGTCGCAGGCGCCGCGTCCGGCGCAATCGGACCGGGAACCTCCGCAGCCACGCCGACGCCGCTCTCGGGACGACGAGCAAGCGCGATCCCGCCGGCGGCGGCTGCGAGGCACGACACGCCGCCGACGACGAGGCCGACCCGCGGGTCCGACGCTGCGATGATCCAGCCGATGAGCGGGCCGCCGATCGGCGTGGTGCCCTGGAAGGCGACCTGCCAGAGAGCGATCGCACGTCCACGCATCTGTGGCGCCGCAGCCAGCTGGATCGTCGAGTTGCCGATCGCGATGAACGACACGCTCGCCCAGCCGACGAAGAGCAGGAGGAGGTACGCGAGGGCGAGCACCGGCGCGACGGCAGCGAGCAGGATCGCCGCGCCGAAGCCCACAGCGGCGACGACCATCGGCCGCAGCCCCGTCCGCCCGCGCGCCGCGGTCACGAGGCCGCCGACCACCGCTCCGACGCCCATCGCGGCGGTCATGAAGCCGTACGCGACGGCTCCGCCGTGGAAGGTCTGCTTCGCGAACACCGGGAGCGACACCTGGAACTCGTACGCGAGCGTGCCGACAACCGTCATCATGACGAGCGGGACGGCGATCTCGCGCGTCCGCGCGACGTAGCGGAGGCCCTCGCGCAGCTGGCCCGCCGAGCGGATCGCCGGAGGAGCGGGCTGCAACGCGGCCCGGTCCATCGCGAGCAACGACGCGACGACGGCGACGAAGCTCGCCGCGTTGACGAGGAAGCACGCGCCGACCCCGGCGGTCGCGATGAGGACACCGCCGATCGCCGGACCGACCGCGCGTGCGGCGTTCACCGTCACGGAGTTCAGCGTCACGGCATTGCGCAGCTCGTCCTTGCCGACCATCTCCCGGACGAAGGCCTGCCGGGAAGGGGTCTCGAACGCATTGTTCACGCCGAGGACGACGGCGAGGACGCAGATGTCGACGTAGGTGACGGTACCGAGGACCGTGAGCAGACCGAGGACCAGCGCCTGTAGGCCCATCGCGCTCTGGAGGGCGATCATGAGCCGCCGCTTGTCGACGCGGTCGGCGACGACGCCGCCGTAGGGACCGAGAAGGAGGACCGGCAGTGTCTGCAGTGCGACGACGACGCCGAGGTCGGTGCTCGAGCGCGTCAAGGTGAGCACGAGCCAGGACTGCGCCGTCGCCTGCATCCAGGTCCCCGCGAGGGATACGGACTGCCCGGCGAAATACAGGCGGTAGTTGGGAACCTTGAGCGACGAGAAGGTCCTGCGAGCGATCTCTCCTGGAGCGGACCTCACCGGTGCTCGCAACCGGCAGGACAAGTACCGACAGGACGGGGACTGACGGGACGAGTACCGACAGGACGAGTACCGACAGAGCAAGGACGGGGAGAGGACGACGAGCGCGCTATGTCTCTACGATAGATCCCGCTCGTGCCGCGTCCCGTAGAAGAGGTGATGGAGATGGCACGCCCCCGCTCGGCCGGCAACGACGAGGCACCAGACGAGGCGCTCCTCGCGGGAATGGCCGTCGGGGACGAACGAGCCGGCGTCGTCTTCGTGCGGCGCTACCAGCGCCGCGTGTACGGCCTGGCCCTCGGCATCGTCGGCGACGCGGGTATGGCCGAGGACGTCGCACAGGAGGCCTTCGTCCGGGCCTGGGCACACGCGTCGATCTTCGACCCGCGGCGCGGTGGAGCCGGCACATGGCTCCTCACGATCACGCGCAACCTTGCGATCGATGCCCTCCGGGTCCGACGCCCCGATCCGACCGACCCGGCTGACCCCGCGCTCACCTCGATGGCGAGCGGCGACTGCCCACCCGAGGACGCAGCGCTCGCGGGCGAGATGCGGGCGCGCCTGGCCGGCGCCCTCGCGGAGATCCCCGAGGCCCAACGTCGGGCCGTCGCCCTCGCTGCGTTCTACGGCAGGAGCGCCCAGGAGATCGCAGCGCTCGAGCGCATCCCGCTCGGGACGGCAAAGAGCAGGATCCGGATGGGGCTCGCCAAGCTCCGTGACGCGATCCACGTCGAGGAGGCGTCGTGATCGACGACGAGGGTCCGTGCCCGGGCTATCACGACGCGCTCGCCGAGCTGGCGCTCGGCACGCTCGCCGGCCACGAGCGCTCGGACGCGCTCGAGCACGTGGGTCACTGCAGCACGTGCGCACGGGAGCTGGCCGAGCTGGCGAGCATCGCTGACGACCTGCTCGAGCTGGCCCCGGTCGCGAGCCCCCCGGTCGGCTTCGAGCTGCGCGTCGTCGAGCGAGCACGGGCGAGCGGCTCGGCGACGCCGGCGCGGCATCCGCTCCGTCGCAGACGGCACCGCCGGATCGGTCGACGCCCAGCCTCGCGCCTCGTCGCAGTCGCCGCGCTGGTCGCCGCCGTGGTCGGAGCGGGAGCCGGCGTGCTCGCGAGCCGTGCGGCTCCGCGACCGGTCCCATCCACGGTGGCACCACCGGCAACGCTCTCCGCTCTGCTCGTCCACCGCGGTCGGGTGGTCGGCGACGTGCACGTCTCGACAGGGCGCACGCCCTGGCTGTTCATGACCGTCGACGACCACGCCGCCGGAGCACGCTCGTGGCTGGTCGGCTGCGAGGTCGCCCTGTCAGACGGTTCGACCCGGCGGCTCGGGACATTCCGTCTCGACGCTGGGCGCGGATCATGGGGCGTGGCCCTCACCGCTCCGGCCGCCGCCGTGCGCGGTGCGTTGCTCGTCTCGGAGAACGGCACCGTCCTCGCGAGCGCCCGGCTCTGAGCGGAGCCAACGCGCGGCGCAAGGCACGCCGAGTGCCCTCGGCGTGCTCGACACCAAGCTCGCAGTAGGGGCGGAGGATCTCAGCCCTGCCGAGGTGCCGCTGCCCCGCAGGAAGAGCAGCGGCCGAGCACGGCGAAGTGGCGCGGGTCGATGACGAAGCCGTAGCGGCGGCGGGCTTCGACCTCGAGGGCGGCGAACACCGGCAGTGGCACCTCGATCGTCGCGTCGCACACCTCGCAGACGAGGTGGCCGTGGGTCTCCGAGGCGAGGTGGTACGTGGCCGGACCATGTCCGAGGTGTGCATGGACGACGACACCCAGCGCCTCGAGCTCCTCGAGGTTCCGGTAGATGGTCGAGAGGTGGACGTCGGGCGCGACCTGTTGGACCACTCGCGCCAGCTCGTCGGCGGTGCGGTGGTCCTCGCCCCCGAACAGCGCCGCGATGAGCACGCGCCGCGATGTCGTCACCCGCCCACCGCGCGCGCGCAGGAGATCGAGGACCTCCTCGACCGGATCGGAGCGCGCAGCGGGCGGCGCTCCGGCCGACCTGCCCGCGGCCAATGCGTCACCGGTCCGTCCCATCGTCGGGCACACTAACCCGCCCCAGGTCCAGCTGGCACGACGGGTGGCGCGACTCGCCAGGCCCTCGGCTACCGTCGGCTCCCAGCCCGGTCGTCCTCGGGCAGATGTGCGACGCCGGACGGGCCGGCGGACGAGGAAAGGGTGGACCGATGCTGACGGGGCTCAAGAACTTCCTCATGCGGGGCAACATCATCGTGGCGGCCGTCGGCCTTGTCGTCGCTCTCGCGTTCAGTGGGCTCGTCACCGCGTTCACGACAGACGTCGTCGACCCGTTGATCGCCCGCTTGCAAGGCAGTCACTCGATCGGCCTCGGCGTCCAGCTCGGTGCCGGCGGCGACAAGGCAACGTTTGTCAACCTCGGTCAGCTCATCTCCGCGATCGTCTACTTCGTCGTCTACCTCACGGTCGTCTACGTCGCGATCGTCCTGCCGTACAAGAAGATCTCCGCACGACGGGGCATGGTCGTCTTCGGGGACCCGCCCGCGACCAAGACGTGCCCGGCATGCCTGTCGAGTGACCTCCCGGCTGCCGCATCGAAGTGCCTGCACTGCGGGAGCGATCAACCCGTGCCGGTCGCCGACCCGGCCGCGCCGACGGCCGGGTAGCTCCGGGCGTCCGGCTCGACCTGCTCGACGTGGCCGCTCCCGCCGCCGATCGAGGCCGAGCTGCGCGGCCACGAGACGACGAAGCGCGCCCCTCCGTCCGGTGACGACCCGACCTGCCAGGTCCCACCCGTCGCACGCACGACGGTGTCGGCGATCGCGAGGCCGAGCCCTGCTCCTGCGGTCGAGAACGACGCCCGGTGGAACCTCTGGAAGATCCGCTCGCGCTCGTGCTCCGCGATCCCCGGGCCACTGTCGTCGACGATGAGCGTCGGCCGGGCGTCTCGCAGCCGCACCCCTACGACGACCGATCCCCCGGGCCTGCAGTAGCGGCACGCGTTGTCGACGAGGACCGACGCGAGCCGGTCGAGCCACTCCGCCGGAGCGGACACGACTGCGTCCTCGTCGTCCCTGGCCGTACGCAGCACGATGCCGCGCTGGCGGGCGACCGCTGCGAACCGCTCGACGCAGCTCTCGGCGATCACCGCCAGGTCGACGGGCTCGCTGCGCGCCGGTGCCGGGAGCGCGTCGAGGCGCGCCAGCCAGAGCAGGTCTTCGACGATCGAGCGGAGCCGGCGGGACTCCGTCGCGACGCGACCGAGGGCGATCCGGTAATCGGCGGCCTCACGCTCGACGGACAGCGCGAGACCGACTTCGGCCTCGATGACGCTGAGCGGCGTGCGGAGCTCGTGCGACGCGTCGGCCGTGAACTCGAGCTGGCGCTGGCGGGCCCGCTCGACCGGCAGCGCAGATCGCCGACCGATGACGTACGCGACGATGAAGAAGGTGCCGAGGACAAACGGGAGCAGAGCCGCCTCGGTCGCGAGCAGCGTCGTCTCGAGCGAGTCGAGCTGCTGCTCGCTCGTCGCGGCAACGATCCTGCCGCCGGCCGTCGACCGCGCGAGTAGCCGGAAGGGCCGACCGCCGAGGTCGACGACCACGACGCCGCGGCTCGCCGTGTCGACGAGAGGCAGCGAGGGGGCACCGAGGTCGACGGCCACAGGGCGGCGCGTACCGGCGGCCAGCCACCAGCCGAACACCGGAGCCTCGTCGATGTCGTCGTCACCGCCGCCGTCGCCGTCGCCGTGCTGCGCCAGCACGGGGAGCGGGCGGGCAGGTCCGACGGTCGGGACGCTGCCCGCGCGACCCGCGCTGCTCGCGAGCTCGGCGAGGCGGTCCGCGAGACGGGCATCGACCGCCTCCGACGCGTGGCGCAGCACGACGACGTCGGCGACGATCCCGACGAGCAGGTAGACGACGAACACGACGGCGGTCGCCCCGAGCGCGACACGCCGCGCCGGACCGAGGAAGCGCCTGCTCGTTGCCCAGCGTCGCAGGTGGCGGGAGCGCCACTCGCTCACGGCGGCACCATCTTGTAGCCCGAGCCGCGGATCGTCTCGATCACCGCGTCGGAGCCCGAGATCTTGGCGCGCAGCCTGGCAATGTGCACCTCGATGGTGTTCGACCCGACGGCATCGGCCTCCTCCGGCCAGGCGTGCAGTGCGATCGAACGCCGGACGACCACGTTGGGCGCGCGCCGGACGAGAAGCTCGAGGATCGCGAGCTCACGCGGCGCGAGGTCGACGAGCCTCCCGCCGATGCGCACTTCCCTGCTTGCGGGATCGACCTCGAGCGAGCCACAGCGCAGCACCGGTGCCCGCTCCCCCGACGGTCGGCGCAGGAGCGCGCGGACCCGGGCGAGGAGCTCTTCGTAGTCGAACGGCTTGACGAGGTAGTCGTCGGCCCCCGCGTCGAGGGCACGAACGCGATCGGCCGGAGCGTCTCGTGCCGTGAGCATGAGCACCGCCATCCCGAGCCCTGTCCGGCGAGCCCACTCGAGGACCTCGAGGCCCGAGCGCACCGGCAGCCGCCAGTCCGCGATGCACAGGCCGTACTCGTAGACCCCGAGGTAGGAGATCGCCTCGTCGCCGTCGCACACGGCGTCGACGACGTAGCCCGCTTCACGCAGGCCGCGCGCGAGAACGTCGCGCAGCGCGTCGTCATCCTCGACGAGCAGGAGTCGCACGACTTGATTCTCTCAGCTCAGACGGTGGGGTTGCCGGCGCCCAGCGGCAAGTCCAGAGCGAGCGTCGTCCACCAGCGAGCCACCCGGAACGAGCCGTATAGTTGGGCGGCATGGACACGGTCCCTCGGTGGGTGGGGTCGCGCCCGTCGAGCGGTCGGGTGACGCGCGAGACCGCCGACGCCGTTCTCGACGCCGACGGCGCCCAGCTCGAGGGCTCGGCGACGCACGTACGTGCCGGTGCCGGGGGCCAGACGCTGTCGGTCAGGGCACTCGCGATCTGGCAGGCGGTCCGCTGGCCGGTCTGCATCTACGGAATCTCGAGGCTGCTGCTGCTGCTGCTCGGCGTCGTCGACAGCGCGCTCCAGCACTGGGGACTTGCCTCCGAGCTGTCGAACTGGGACGGCGTGTGGTACCTCGCTCTCGCGCAGCACGGCTACCCGACGCACGTCTCGCACCTGCAGACCACGCTCGGCTTCTTCCCGCTCTACCCGATGGTGATGTGGCTCGTCGCCCACGTCCTTGACGCGCCAATGGTCGCGGCCGGACTCGTCGTCTCGGGGCTCGGTGGTCTCTGCGCGACGATCCTGCTCGAGAAGCTCGCGACCCGCTGGTGGGACGCGGACGTGGCGCGACGAGCAGTCGTGCTCTTCTGCGCGTTCCCCGGCTCGGTCGTCTTCTCGATGGTCTACTCCGAGGGCGTGCTCCTGCCGCTCGCCATGGGCTGCCTGCTCGCACTCGCGAGCAAGAGATGGCTGCTCGCCGGGATCCTTGCTGGTCTCGCGACCGCCGTCGGCCCCGACTCGGTCGCGATCGTCCTCGCCTGCGCGGTCGCCGCCTTCGTCGAGATCCGGCGCCTCGGCTTCCACGACCGCGCAGCCCGTCGCTCCCTCGTCGCTCCCGTGCTGTCGCCGGTCGGCATCGGCGCCGTCGGCGCGTTCTTCTGGGCCTGGACGGGCACGCCGCTCGCGAACTTCGACGCCCAGCGGTACGGCTGGGGGGAGCGGACGACGCCATTCGCGCTGTGGCGCGAGGTCAAGACGCTCTCGCAGGAGATCTCGCTCCGCCACTTCGACTACCACCTCGTCAACCTCAACTACGTCGTCGGCCTCGCCGGCGCCGTGCTCCTCGTCTACGCACTCGTGCTGCTCGCCCGGCAGCGACATGCCGTAGCGCCCGAGGCCCTCGCGTGGACGCTCGGCATCGCGTTCCTGTCGCTCACCTCGCAGTACACGCCGCCCAACCCACGCCTGCTCATCACGGCCTTTCCCGTCGTCGCAGTCCTCGCCTACCGGGTACGCAACCGGCGGTTCACGTGGCTCGTCGCAGCGAACGTGGTGCTGCTGGTGGTCTTGAGCGCGATCACCTACGTCGGGATCGCCCTGCGCCCCTGACAGCGGCTCGCGCACGTCGCACGATGTCCACGACGTCGGGTTCCACGACGACGGGCGACGCGACGGCGGGAATGCGAACCGTTCCTGAACACTCAGCGGAACGGAGTCCCGCCTTGCGGGTGGCCGCGAACGGTCTTGGGTCACCTGGCCTACCGGGGGTTCCCCTTCGGCCGGTCGGGTCTTGCGCCGCAGGTGCGGCTGCCCTCTGGCCTTACGGGTCCCGGTATCCCTCTTTCGCTGCTCGGACAGGACCGCCGGTTGCCCGGCGACCGTGGGCCGCACGACCGGATGGGTAGCTCCCTTTTCCTCATGCTCTGCTGAGGGCGAAATGCTCTGCCGAGGGCGAACGTCAACGCGTCAGGAGCTCGACGCGGACCGGGCTCGCCCAGCCGTAGGACCGGACACGCCACGAGGCGTAGCTGTGCTGGACATCAGCGACGAGCGCGACGAAGCGCTCGTAGTTCGCCCTCGAGGTCGCGGTCCCGTCCGGCTGTCCGGAGTGGCTCGTCACGAGCCACAGCCGCGGGCAGGTCCGCTCGACCCGGACGAGCTGGCGCGCGCCGAGCGACACGTAGTCCTCGACGTAGGTCCGTACCTCGTCGAACGGCGCGCTCGGCAGCACAGGCCGCGGAGCGCGCCGCATGTCTGCTCGCGTGTGACCGAGGTAGTAGTCGAACGCCATCCGGCCGTCGGAGGGGTAGAAGGCGATGCAATCTCCCGGTGCCGTGTGCTCGAGGACGTCGCTCGTCGCGGCGCGCCAGTTCTCCGGTGAGACGCCGTAGCTCGGGGCGACCTGGAGCCCGCGCAGCACGAGCAGGAGAGCGAGCGCCGACCATCCGACCGGACGCGGCACGCGAACGTCGGTGAGCCCGGCTCCGAGCAGGACGGCGACGGCGGGAACGCACATGAGCAGATTCCGCGGCACGAACGTCGACGGACCGACGAAGGACTCGACGAGGTCGAGCACGACAGGCACGACGAGCCACGTGCACACAAAGACATAGGACCACCTGGTCCGGCCCTCCGAGCCCAGTGGATGCCTGGTCGGCGCTGGGTCGAGCGCCGGCACGCGGACGCTCATGACCGGTCGGGCGGGACGGCTGAGCCCGAGCGCACCCGCGAGAAGAACGAGGACGCCCGTCAGCACGAGGAGCACGTCACTCGTCGCCGTCAGGTGGAAGTTCGGCAGGACGGCAGACGACGCGAGGTAGCCGGCGAGCTGGTCGAGGCCGGTGACGGTCGGACGCACCACCCAGAAGAGCTGACCGGAGCCTCGGCGCGTCGCGAGCAGGGCGAGTGGGACGCAGGCCACTGCTGCGGTCCCGAGCGCCGTGACGACCGCGCGGACCGTGCGCGAGCTCGGGCGAACCACGAACATCGCGGCGAGCTGGGCGGGAACGACGAGCACCGTGACGAAGCTCATGTAGCAGCCGAGCACCGTCGTCAGGACGTACGCGATCCAGGGCCACCTCGATCGCCGAGCGCCTGCCGCGTCGTCGACGAGGTCGAGGAACGCGAGGTACGAGGCCACGACGAAGGTGACCATGAGCGCGTACGACCGGGCATTCTGCCCCCAGAACACCAGCGGGAGGCTGACGGCGCTCAGCAACCCCGCTGCCAGCGCCGCACGCGTGGAGAACAGCCGGAGCGCAAGGAGCGCGACGAGGCCCGCGCTCGCTGACGTCGCGACGGCAGACGGGAGGCGGACCACGAGCTCGCTGTCTCCGAACGCGCCGACGAGCAGGTGGAGCATGAGGTAGTAGACGAGCATGTTGCCGCCGTCGTGGGCAATCCCTGCGACGAGCGCATGGCCGTGCTGGGACGCGATCGTCACGCTCGCGGACTCGTCGATCCAGATGCTCCGGCTGGCGATGCCGTGGACGGTGAGGACGAGAGCGAGGGCTGCGGGGAACAGGACGACGAGAGATCTGCGGCAGGCCGTCACGAGAGCGCAGTCCGGTCGCTCGCAGAGACCGCCTCCACGTCTCGACGGACGTGACGCCGGAGGTGACGCCACGCGAGCAACCCGAGCACGACGTAGACGACGAGGACCGCGGGGGCCGTCGAGCGGGCGAGGGCAAGGATCCCGTCGGGCTTGACCTCGACGGCGAGGACGCAGATAGCACCAGGGAGCAGGCGGGACCGCTGTGCCGCCGGGAGCGCTGCAGCAAGGGACAGGCCCCAGCTCAGGTACCACGGCCAGGTCGCTGGTCCGAAGAACGCGCTCACGAGCAGGACGACCGAAAGACAAGGGACGAGGGTCGCGAGCCGGACGCGCCACGCGAGCACGACCACGACGGCAGCGGTCCCGGCGAGCGAGATCGCCGCGAACACCGACTCGAGCACCTTGACGTGCCATCCTGCCCCGACGCCATGGAGGACGTGCCCGAGGCTGTAGCCAAGGGCGGTCGAGGGCGTCACGGCGAGGTGGACCTTGCCGGGATCGGCGAGCACTGCCGGCGTGAGCCAGGCGAGACCTGCCCCGGTCCCGACACTGACCACCGCGACGACGCCGATCGTCACGACGAGCGACGCCCCGAGCACCCGCGCCCGCGCCGCGCCGTCGTGCTGCGCACGCAGCCAGCTGATGACGATGAACGCGACGGCGACGCCAGCTGGAGCCTTGACCGTCGCGGCGAGGGCGCAGAGCGCGAGACCGGCCAGGGGGCGGTGCTCGAGCGCGAGCACGACCCCGGCGACCATGAGGCCCGTCATCAGCGCGTCGTTGTGCCCCGCAGCGAGGAGGTCGAACAGCACGAGCGGGCTCGTGACCGCAAGCCAGGTCGCACGAGCGGGATCGCTGCCGAGCACGCGTGCGAGGCGCGGGACGAAGACGGCGAGGAGCGCGCATCCCCCGAGCTCGACGACCCGCTGGAGGACCACGCCGAGCACGAGGCGCGTGCTCCCGACCGCGCCGTCGACGAGGCTCACGATGCCGAGGAAGAGCGGGCCGTAGGGGGCGGTGGTCCGGCGCCAGAACGGCGACACCGCCTCGACAAGGCGCGGGCGACCGACGCGCGCGAGCGCGACGGGAGCGACGTGGTAGGGGCTCAGGCCGAGATGGAGCAGCATGCCCTGGGCGAGGTAGCTGTAGCTGTCACCGCTGAACAACGCAGGACCGACGACGAGGGGGGCCGCCCACAGCGCTCCCGCGGCGACGACGTGCACCGGCTTCACGTCCGCGAGCCGCCGGAGCCGGAGCCCGACCCCGAGCCACGCCGCGACCACCGCGGCGACTCCGAGGTAGAACAGGGCCATCGACCCGGCGTGCGCTCCGGGCACCTCGATGTCGAACCACCAGCTGATCCCCGGCCCGTCGACGAGGCCGGGGCCCGCGACGGTCAGCGCGATCGAGCCAGCAGCACCGAGCACCGGCCACCACCAGCCCAAGCCGCCCAGCCCGGCCGGTGCCGCCCGGCGGGGACCGTGCGCGCGGAGCCAGCCGCGCCCAGTCAGTCCGGTCGGCTCGGGTCGAGCGCGCACCTACTCCCCCGGCTCGCCGGCAAGGGACTTCGCGAGCACGACGAAGACGAGGTCGGCGACGCGCGGCACGCCGAAGCGACCGCCGACGTGCGGGAACGGCCTCGTCTCACCCGTCGCCGTGAAGCCACGCCGGCCGTAGAACGCGATCAGCTCGTGACGCTGCGCGAGGACTGTCATGTAGATGCGCGAAGCGCCGAGCTCCTCGAGCGCGCGGCGCTCCGCGTCGTCGAGCAGACCCGCGCCGATCCCCCGGCCCTGGACGTCCGGGCGTACCGCGAACATGCCGAAATAGGCCGACGCCCCGAGCTCGCGCCGGAGGTGGTAGCAGCCGACGAGCCCGCCGGCCTGCTCGGCCAGCACGAGCAGGGCGCCGGGTGCCGAGACGAGCTCGCCGACTGCGTCCGCGTCAGTGCGGCGACCGTCGAGCAGGTCGGCCTCGGTCGTCCAGCCCACCCGGCTCGCGTCGCCACGGTACGCAGACTCGACGAGGTCGACGACGGGGTCGATGTCAGCCGGACCTGCCAGACGCAGCCTGAGATCGCCGGGCAGACGCTCAGCCACGAGGTGCGACCCTAGCCGGAGCATGCCCAGGCCTGCCCGACACCCGCGCGCGTCGGGTCGCCCCGGCGACTGGCCCCGCACGACGAGAGGTTCGGTTCCTAGAGTGGGAGCGGTGAGCTCACTGCTGGTTCCCCTGCGCAGCCGGGCGTTCAGCTGGCTGGAAGGCACCGCTGTGTTCGCGAACACCGGCGTGTGGATGATCGCCATCGTCGGCGGCTACATCATGGAGCGGCTGACCACCTCTCCGGTGCTCGTGACGCTCGCTTCGTCGGTCAGCCCCCTCGCGGGGATCTTCGCCGTGCTGTTCTCCGGGGCGGCAGCAGACTCGCGGGACCGGCGCGCCGTCCTTCTCGTCGCGAAGATCCTCCTCGTCGCGTCGGTGACCTTCCTTGCCCTGCTGTCCTTCACGCACGCGCTCACGCCGGCCACGCTTTTGGTCGGCATCGCCGGCATGGGCCTGTCGAGCGGGACGTCGTCGCCGTCATGGTGGACGACGGTCGCGAGCCTCGTCCCACCCGAGGTCGCCTCCGTCGCCCTCAGCGTCGACAGCTTTCAGTGGAACATCGGACAAGTCGTCGGCCCGATCCTCGGGGGCGCGATCCTCCACGCAGAGGGGACGACGACCTTCTTCCTCGTCTGCGCTGTCGCGATGCTCCCGCTCGTCGTCTTCCTCATGATCTGGAGGGGCCGGAGCGACCTGCGGCTCTCGACGCCCGGCGCGACCGCAGCAGAGAGCCTTGTCGGCGCGATCTCCTCGGGATGGCGCTACTTCTCGAACACCCCAGGCTTGCGTGCCGTGACTGCGCGCACGGCCCTGTACGTCTTTCCCGCCGCAGCGCTCGGTCCCCTGCTTCCGCTGTTCGCCGCCCGCTATCTCCACACGTCGGCCTTCGGCTACGGCCTCTACCTCGCCGTCGCAGGAGTGGGCGCGATGGCGGCCGCCACGCTGCTGCCCCGCCTCCAAGGTCATCTCCACCTCGACGCGCTCGTCGCCGTCGCAACGCTCGCGAACGGCATCGCCGTCGCTGCGCTCGCGATCTGGCCGAACCGGTGGACGACCGTTCCCGTCCTGCTCGTCACCGGAGCGACGTGGGTCTGGGCGACGATGGCGTTCATCATCGCCGCGCGCGAGATCACGCCGGCATGGGTAGAGACGCGGTCGCTGTCGATCTACTACGTCGTGCTCCAGGGCCCCCTGGTCCTCGGCGGCCTCGGCTTCGGCGTCGTCGACACCTTCCTGCCGTTACGGACGACGCTGCTGATATCGGTCGTCGCGTTCGTTCCAGGCATCCTCGTCATCCCCCGCTTCGGCCTGCCCACCGTCGACCGCTCGACGCTCGAGCTCGTCGTCAGCCCGACGCTCGCCGTCGGTCCGCACGTCCACGCAGACGACGGACCGGTGCTCATCCTCGTCGACTACCGCCTTGCCGAAGAGGACGTCGACGACTTCCTCGCCGCGATGGCCGAGCTCCGGATCGTCCGACGACGCCTCGGCGGCACGCGTTGGGGCGTGTTCGAGGACGTCACCGAGCACGGCCGCTTCCTCGAGACCTTCCTCGTCCCCTCATGGCGCGGCTACCTGCTGCAGAGAGAGCACTACACCCAGGCCGACATGGAGGTCGAGGCGCGCGCGTTCGCGTTCCACCGCGGTCCGGGCGAGCCGACGATCACGCGGATGGTCCACCCCGACACAGTCGAGGCGGCCCGCGCCCGCTCGGCGTGGCGCCGGGAGATGCTGCGACTGCTCACAGAGCGGACCTGAGCCGGTCCGAGCGGGAAGGTCGGACCGCGCCGTGGCTCGACCTTGGGCCATACTCGCGCGGTGAGCGATATCAACGTGCTCGGCACCCGACTCGAGCCGTGCGGGCAGGACCCGATGACGGGGTTCTTCCGCGACGGCTGCTGCTCGACCGGGGTCGAGGACGTCGGAAGCCACACGATCTGCGCGGTCGTCACCGCGGAGTTCCTCGAGCACCAGAGGCGGATCGGCAACGACTTGTCGACGCCGGTTCCCGCCTACGGCTTCCCCGGTCTCGCACCCGGAGACCGCTGGTGCGTCACAGCTGCAAACTGGCTCCGGGCGCATCTCGACGGCGCGGCCTGCTACGTGGTGCTCGCAGCGACCCACGAGCGCGCGCTCGACGTCGTCCCGCTCGACGTGCTGCGGGAGCACGCCGTCGACGTCCCCGAAGGGCCCGGCTCGCTGTCGGGCTGAGACGGCTCGTCGTCGGGCTCGACTTGAAGGTCCGAGCCGGTGCGGTGCGCGCGTCGGCGCCCGGGTCGTGCGCGCTCAGCCGCGCCGCAGCTGCTCGGCGATCTCGATCAGCTCGTCGCCGTAGGCCTCGAGCTTGACCTGCCCGATGCCGCTGACGGCGAGCAACCCGGCTTCGCTCGTCGGCACCCGGGCGGCAAGCTGGCGCAAGGTCCTATCGTCGAACACGACGTAGGCGGGCTTGCCCGTCGCACGGGCGCGCTCCGCCCGCCACAGCTTGAGGCGCCGCATCGCCTCCTCGACGACGGGATGCGCGAGGAGCGCCTCCCGGCCCTCGACGGACACGACCGTGCCGAAGCGCAGCCGGACCTCTGCCCGACCGCCGTGGACGACGGCACGGACGGACTCGGCACCGACCTCGACGACGTCGTAGTCGTGACCCGCGTAGGAAAGGCGCGTGCCGGGCACGACGGCGCGCGCGTCGGGATCGCCCGTCGCCGACCGTGCAGCGCGTGCCCGACCCTCCCGCGCCCCGCGTGACGTCGTGGACGCGGGTCCGCGCGCCCCTCCACCGGCGGTCACCGGCCGCCGCGCAGGTCTCGGCGGGCTGCCTGCAGGCTCGTCCGGGGCGAGTGGCGCGCGCAGCTCGACGAGGAAGCGCGACGGGGGGTCTCCGGGCACGATCGCCACGCTCGATCGGCACCGGGTCAGTCCGACGTGGAACACCCTCCGCTCCTCCTCGACGTCGTCGGCGAGGCGATGCGGCAACAGCCCGTCGGTCACGTGGTGGAGCACGACGTGCGGCCACTCCCGGCCCTTCACCGCGTGGATCGACGCGAGCGTGACGCCGCCTTGCTCGCGTCCGCTCTCCGTCGATCCGAGCTGCTCGGCGAGCCATCGACCGAACCGCCCCGGCTCCGGCTCGAGGTCGGCAAGCTCGGCGAGGGCCTCGAGATCGTCGACGTGGGCGGCGATGGCACCCTGGCTCCAGCTGTCGAGAGCCGTCGCGCTTGCGTCGAGGCCGCCGTCACCCACGCGGTACCGCACGGCGGCGAGCACCGACGACGTGGTCCCGCCTGCTGCGACGCCGCGCACGAGCGCGACGTCCGCAGCGAGGTCGCGGACCTTCGCTGCGTCGTTCCCGCTCCCCTTGGCGTCGAGCCAGCTCGCCAGGCTCCCGAGGGCCTCGACCGACGCCTGCTTCGCGACGAGGTCGAGCAGCGACGCGCTCATCGCCCTCTTCGGCCGCCGAGCCGCTTCGCGCAGGATCGAGCCGGGTAGCGCCCGCGCCGGCGCGGTCGCGACCTTGAGCCAGGCGAGGGCCGCCCGGACGCCGCCCCGCTGGAGGAAGCGCCCGTCGACGCCGCCGTCGACGGCGACACCGCCGTGCCCGAGGAGAACCTGGACCGGAGCGAGCGACGCGTTGACCCGACAGAGCACGGCTATGTCCTGCGCCCGTGCACCGTCGGCGAGCAGCGCGGCGACGTGGTGTGCGGTACGCGACGCAGGACCCCCGGGACCGTCGAGGACGACGAGCTCCTTGCCAGGCCCCGTACCGCCAGGCCCCGTGCCCTCGGGCCCCGGCGCCGGGCGGATCGCCTTCGCGACCCGCAACGTGTTGCGGCTCAGCACGTTGGAAGCAGCCGTGACGACCGGAGCCGGGCACCGGTAGTTGACCTCGAGCACGTGGGACGCGGAGCCAGGGAACCACGAGTCGAAGTCCACGAGCCAGCGGGGGGTCGCGCCGGCGTAGCCGTAGATCGTCTGGTCGTCGTCGCCGACGCCAAACACCGATCCGGCAGGACCGGTGACGAGACGTATGAGCAGCATGTGCGCGGGCGTGAGGTCCTGGAGCTCGTCGACGAGCAGGACGCGCGCGTAGCGCTGGCTCCGCCGGCGAAAGCCGGGGTCCGTGAGAAGTCGCTCGATCGCCGCCGTCACCTGCTCGTCGAAGTCCACCTCGTCCCGGCTCTCGAGATCCTGGCGGTACGCGCGCGCGACCTCGTCGAGGCCGGAGACGTCCGGCTGCTCCGACTCGACGACAGCGGGATCGCACAACCCGAGGCGCACGCGCGACAGCGCAGCGATCCATGGAGCCGCCGGGTCGCTCTCGGCCCGGCGGGGGAACGTGACGAGGCTCGCCAGGCGCCGACGGACCTCGGCTTGCTCGATCGTGCTCGACCGACCGCACATCCGCAGGCCGAGCGAGTTCAAGGTGCGGATGCGTACCCCGGGGACGTCGAGGAGGCGCTCTCGCATCTCGCCGGCCGCACGCACGTTGAACGCGACGAGCGCGACGGCCCGCGCGGGCAGGTGCCACGAACCGATCAGGAGCCGAGCCCTCTCGGTAAGGACCCGCGTCTTGCCCGACCCGGCCGGCGCGATGACGCGCGCGCCGGCGTGCGGCTCGCCGACCGCCGCCTTCTGGTCGGGCGCGAGTGCGAGGCCGCTCGCGTCGTTCGCGCCGAGGGGGGCGAGCATGCCGTGCTCGAGCGCGATGCGGTGGACGACCGGCATCCCGATGCGCGCTGCGAGCCCCGCATCGAGCGGACCGCCGTCGCACACGACGGGACGACCGTCGGGAAGCAGGGCATCGTGCGATCCGCCGTGCCGCACAGCAGGCTCGACGGCTCCGAGCTCGCGAGCCAGGTCCGCCCACTGGTAGCGCAGCCGACCGGGCCCACCTCTCGCGTCGACCGCATTGGCCCACACGCCGTGATGGAGCCGCTCGCCGACCAGGTCGAGCGCGACGGACCACTCCCACGGCTGGCGGTCGGCCACGACCTCGGGCGGCGGTGTCGCCGGGTCGTCGAGGCCGATCCCCGCGGACAGCTCGACGACGAGCGAGCGCCGGGCGCGCCACGCAGACGTCAGCTCGTCGGCGGTCTCCGAGTCGATCGCGTCGACCCGCACGCGCTCACACGATGCCCATCGGGCAGGTGCTGCCTCGCCTGGGGACACGACGACAGAGCGTCCGAGCTCGCACGGATCGGGCGGCTCGGCGTACGGCTGACGAGCGTCGGGCACCGCCCGATCATGTCAGCACCGCACGCGCTCCAGCTACCATCGGCATCGGGTCCGTCCAACTGGACCAGACGGGGGCACCGTTGAAGATCACCGACGTCAAGGTCTTTCTCGTCCACGACAGCGAGCGGCCGACGCGCAACTACACCTTCGTCAAGATCTACACCGACGAAGGTCTCACCGGTCTCGGCGAGGCTGGGGTCAACGGCAAGGAGCTGGCCGTCAAGGGTCTCGTCGAGACCTACCGCCCGATCCTCGTCGGGCTCGACCCGTCCCGGATCGAGCACATCTGGCAGACCCTTTGGCGCGGCCAGTTCTTCCGCGGCGGGCACATCCACTCCGCAACGGTCGCCGCGATCGACATCGCTCTCTGGGACCTGCGCGGCAAGGCCCTCGGCGTGCCCGTCTACTCCCTGCTCGGTGGCAAGACCCGGGACTACGCCCGCTGCTACTGCCACGTCCAGCGCTCGGGCTCGGCGGCGGGTCTGCGCTCGGGCATCGACGAGATGGTCGCCTACGCACGAGAGCAGGTCGCCGCAGGCTGGCAGTTCGTCCGCTTCGGCGTCGGCGAGGGTGACCGCATGGTCGACGACGGGATCTACGAGCAGGCCTCCGCCCTGCGCTGGACAGTCGACGCGTTCGGTGCGCTCCGCGACGCGCTCGGGCCGCAGATCGAGATCTGCGTCGACTTCCACCAGCGCACCACGCCCGCCTATGCCGTCCAGCTCGCCAACGAGCTCGCTCCGATGCGCCCGTTCTTCGTCGAGGACCCTCTCCGGGCAGAGAACCCGGGCGAGTTCGCCCACCTGCGCAAGCAGGTCTCCGTGCCGATCGCGACCGGCGAGCAGCTCGCGAGCAAGTGGGAATGGCGCGAGCTGGTCGAGCAGGACCTGATCGACTACTGCCGCGTCGACCTGTGCATCTGCGGCGGCCTGACCGAGAGCCGCAAGGTCGCCGCGTGGTGCGAGACCCACTACATCGAACAGGCACCACACAATCCTCTCGGTCCTGTCTCGACGGCCGCCTGCCTGCACTTCGACCTCTCGACACCGCTGTTCGCGGTCCAGGAGCTGACGTGGCGCCCAGAGATCCTCGCGAACGTGGTCCGGACCGACATGACGCTCGAGGGGGGCAAGCTCTACTCGGGGGGCTCGCCCGGGCTCGGGGTCGAGCTCGACGAGCAGGCCGCCGACGAGCTCACGTTCCAGCTGCCCGGCCTGCGCGTCCTGCACCGCGAGGATGGGTCCGTGTCGGACTGGTGAGCAGGAGTAGCGGGGATAGGGCCCCGGGGACGGAGCATCGGGGATGGGGACGACGGGGAAGCGGTCGGCTAGGGGACATGAGTCGATGAGCGACGACGACGCGAGGGGCCCGCGCTTGCACCTGCCGCGCGACGTCGTCGAGGAGCTGACCGTCCACCCGGGGTCCCCGGCGGGTCTCGGCAAGCGCAGCACGACGGAGACGCATGCCGACTGGCTGCGCTCCGCTGGTCTCGAGCGACCGCACGACGTTGCGGAGCACGATCTCGTCGCGTTCCGCGAGGGGCTGGCACGAGCACAGGAGCTGCTCTGGGCGAGCAGCACCTGGTCGGTCCTTCTCGTGCTGCAGGCCCTCGACGCAGCCGGCAAGGACGGCACGATCAAGCACGTCATGTCCGGGGTCAACCCGCAAGGATGCACCGTCGCGTCCTTCAAGCAGCCCTCTGCACGCGAGCTTGCCCACGACTTCCTCTGGCGCTGCACCGCCGAGCTGCCCGAAAGCGGCCACATCGGGATCTTCAACCGCTCCTACTACGAAGACGTCCTCGTCGTGCGCGTCCACCCGGAGCTCCTGGCAGGTCAGCACTTGCCGCCAGGGTCTCCGACGGGCAGAGATCTCTGGACGCAGCGCTTCGAGGAGATCAACTCCTACGAACGGCACCTCGTGAACAACGGCACGCGAATTGTCAAGATCTTCCTCCACGTGTCCAAGCGGGAGCAGAAACGGCGCTTCCTCCAGCGCCTCGACGAGCCGGAGAAGAACTGGAAGTTCTCGAGCGCCGACCTCGCTGAGCGAGCCTTCTTCGAGCAGTACCAGCAGGCCTACGAGGAGGTGATCACGGCCACCTCGACACCGTGGGCGCCCTGGCACGTCGTACCTGCCGACCACAAGCACGCAATGCGCGCTCTTGTCGGCGGGCTCCTCGTCGACGCCGTCGAGCGACTCGAGCTGCACCCACCGTCACCGGGTCACGAGGAGCAACAAGCGCTCCGGGCAGCGCGCCTGGCACTCGAGTCGGAGCCCGATTGACGACCGAACGCTCCGACGGCGCAGCGTCGCGCGATCGTTCGCCGGCGCGTCGCCGGCGCGTCGGAGCCGTGCGCTCGTGACCGCCCGGGACGGCCGACCGACGCACGCGAAGCGGCGGGCGACCGTGACCTGGCTCCGGGCGACGTCTCGCGAGCTCGCCGGCGCAGAGGCGGCGCTCGGCCTCGCGGCGATCGGCTGGGCGCTGTCGTCGGACACCCTCGCGCTCTTCGGCTGTCTCGGCGCGCTCGCGATCCTCACGCTGCACTTGTGGCAGCGCTACTGTCTCGACGGCATCTCCTACGTCCGTCGGCTGGACCAGTCACGGGCACGCTTCGGCGAGCTGGTCGGCTTGTCGATCGAGATCGTCAACGACAAGATCCTCCCGCTCTCCTACCTCGAAGTCGACGACGAGGTTCCGCTCGGGCTCGAGATCGACGGTGGCGTCGTCGTCACCGGCCGCGGTCGCTCGGCAACACTTGTCCAGATCCTGCCCCTCCTTCCCTACCAGCGCGTCCGACGGCGGCTGTTCATCCACTGCGACAGGCGCGGCGAGCACCACATCGGTCCGGCGACCCTCTCGAGCGGCGACCCGATCGGCCGGCGTGTCCGATCGGTCCAGCTTCCCGACGAGCAGCGACTCCTCGTCTATCCGAAGATCCTCGCCCTGCACGCACCGGGGCTTGCCTCGCGCCTGCTCGTCGGGGACAAGCGTGCCCCGGCCGAGATCGTGGCCGACCCGAGCAGGACCGTCGGCGTCCGTCCCTACCAAGCGGGTGATCCTCTGCGCCACGTCGACTGGCGGGCATCGGCGCGGAGCACGGGCCTGCTCGTCCGTCACTTCGAGCCGACCGTCAACCCACGCATCGCCGTCTTCCTCGACGTACGGGTGCCGCAGTTCCTGAGCTGGCGTCCCGAGCCCGACGAGCTCGAGTTCGCGGTCGCGGTGGCGGCATCGCTCGTGAGCGCTCTCGTGGACGCGGGGATCGCGGTCGGGCTCTACGCGAACGGCACGAGCGCAGGGGCACCCGTCGCGCACGACCCGAGCAGCGCGTCGACAGCTCTCGCACCGATGCTCGAGTCCCTCGCGCGGCTCATCCCCTACGGCCCACTGTTCGTCTCGGGCGTCCTCGAGGAGATCGGAAGGTCCCTGCCACGCCAGACGAGCATCGTCGTGCTCGCAGCGGACTTCGCCGAACCGACCCTTGCGGCCCTGGCCGACCTGCGCCGGCGGCATGCCGTCAGCGCGCTGCACATCGTCACCGGCGCCGGCAACCCACCACCGCGCGCCAGTGTCGACACGCTCGGGAGCATCGCCTACGCCGACGACTGGCACGACCACGACACGCTCGACGTCTCTCTCTAGCGCGCTCGTCCCTGCGGTCCTCGCAGCGACGGAGGCGACGTGGGCCTCCCTTGTGCTCGAAGCGCTCGTGCGCACCGGCAGCGACCACCGCGACGTGCCGTTCCTCGCGCTCGCCGCTCCCGGCGCGCTCGCGGGCCTCGCCACCCTTGCGGCGACGCGCCGGTCCACCGACCCGGGGCGGGCCGCGCTCGCGCTCGGCGCGCCACTGCTCGCGCTCTGGTTGTGCAGCGCCGCCGTCTACGACGCAGCAGTGCTACACGCCGGGCTGCTCGACGCCTTCCATCCCTGGAGCTTCTCCGGCTCGGCGGGATCGGCGACCGTTCTTGCACTGGCCGTCACCGGGGTCGCCGTGGCCCGGGGCATCTGGATCGGAGCGAGCGAGCCCGGGCTCTCCGCCGTCGTCTTCTCCGTCGCCACCGGGGCAGTCGCCTTCCTCGTGGTGTTCAGCGTCGCCGCCCTGCACGGCCACGATGCCTTCGCACACGCCATCGCGCACGACGCCGCCACGCTGCTGCTCGTCGCGTTCCCCGGCGCGATCGCCACGCTCGCCCTCGTGCACGAGCGAGACCTCGAGCGCGAGAGCCTGCGGCGCCCGCCTGCCACACCGAGCACCGGTTGGCTGCTCGCGATCGGTGCACCGATGGCGGCCGTCGGCGGCCTCGCGGTTGTCGTCGTGTTCGTGCTCGCTCCCGTCGCGCCGGTGGTCGGACGCCTCGTCGGCGACGTCGGCCGGGGCATCGCCGCGCTGCTCACGGCGATTGCACGGCTCTTCGGCCACCTCTCGATCCGCGGGCACTCCTCTGCGCCACGGGGCATCGGCCCGGCTCTTGCCAAGCTGCCACCGCTCGATCTCCGCCCGGCGCACGTGCCTGGCTGGCTCGTCGTCGTCGGCGTGCTGCTCGGCGTGCTGCTCGGCGTCGGCGCGTGCGTCGTGCTCGTTCGCCTCTGGCGCCACCGACCTCGACGACCGGGAGTGAGGGGGCGCAGAGCCACGGCGTCCCCGGACGAGCAGCGTGACTCTGTCTTCTCCTTCGGCCACGTACTCGACCAGATCCGCGCCGCGCTGGCCAGGATCGCGGCACGCAGCCGCGATGCGGCGGCGCTCGACGCTCGCGAGGACACCGACAGCGAGGACACCGAGCCGCTATCCGTGCGACGCGAGTACCGCCGGCTGCTCCGGGCCGCGCGCCTCGCAGGGCAAGCCCGCCGTCGGGGCGAGACGCCCCTCGAGCTCGCCAGCCGCCTCGTAGCCGACGGCGGCGGGGAGCTTTCGCCCGCTGCGAGCTTGCAGCGCCTCACCGACCTCTACGACGACATCCGCTACGGCGACGCGCCCGAGCACGCGCGCGACAGCGCCGCTGCGTCCGAGCTGGTCGACGTCGTCGTCTCCGTGCTCGTCGGCTCGCAAGACGACGACGCCACGCCGATCGAGGCGAACCCCCCTCGCTCCACTTCGTGAGCCAGGTCCAGGTGCCAGGTGCCAGGTCCCCGGTGCCAGGTCCCCGGTGCCCGGTGCCCGGCAGACAACGGGTCGTGCGACCGTAGGCGACGACCTCGGTGCAACCGATGGCGACCGTGGCCCAAAGCGCCAGGCACGCCGTCTCGCTCAGCGAGCCCGACACCGGAGCACGGCGCCTCCCGCGCACCTCGGCGGCAAGCCGTCAACCCTGTCGATCGTCAACCCTGTCCACGACCACGGAGACCACCTCGCCGCAGACCGCGCCGAAGGGGCTAGATCGAGAAGTCCTCTCCCCGCCAGACCCCCGACAGCGACGGTCGGATCTCCGGCACGGTGATATGGCCGGTCAGCTCCTTCTCGAGCTGTTCGACGCGCTCTTGGAGCGAGCTGATCTCCGCTCCGACGACGTCGGGCAGGGCCGTCGCGTCGAGGTCGAGCGGAGTGGCCGCGCTGCGGTGGCGGCTACGCGCCACCACCTGGCCGGGGACGCCGACGACGACCGAGTCGGGCGGGACGTCGTGGACGACGACTGCGTTCGCCCCGATCCGGCTGTCGTGGCCGACGACCAGAGGACCGAGCACCTTCGCCCCGGCACCGACGATCACCCGGTCCTCGATTGTCGGGTGACGCTTGCCCGGCTCGAGACTTCGCCCACCGAGGGTGACTCCCTGGTAGATGGTCACGTCGTCGCCGATCACCGTCGTCTCGCCGATGACCACACCTGTCGCGTGGTCGATGAAGAAGCCCGCACCGATGACCGCGCCGGGATGGATGTCGACGCCGGTCAAGGTGCGCACGAGCGCGCCGACAACCCTGCCGGCCACGCCATGACCGTTTGTCCAGAGCCAGTGACTGACTCGGTAGCCCCAGACCGCATGGAGGCCGGGGTAGCACAGCACGATCTCGAGATCGCTGCGGGCGGCCGGATCGCGCTGCTTGACCGCCGCGAGGTCACGTCGCAACGCGGCGCGCATCGTCAGTCGCCGAGCCCGTCGAACAGTGCCGTGCTGAGGTAGCGCTCGCCGAAGGACGGCACGACGACGACGACGAGCTTGCCGACGTTGGCAGGTCTGCGCGCGACCTCGAGCGCCGCCCAGATCGCAGCACCCGAGGAGATGCCGACGAGCAGCCCTTCCTCGCGCGCCATGCGTCGGGCCATCGCAAGCGCGTCGTCGCTGTCGACTGTCACGATCTCGTCGAGCAGTCCCGTGTCGAGGACCGCGGGCACGAAGCCTGCTCCGATCCCCTGCAGGGGATGCGGGCCCTTCTCGCCCCCCGACAGCACGGCCGAGGCAGACGGCTCGACGGCGACGACCTGCACTGTCGGCTTCCGCTCCTTCAGGACCTGGCCGACTCCGGTGATTGTGCCGCCCGTCCCGACCCCAGCGACCAAGATGTCGACGAGACCGTCGGTGTCCGACCAGATCTCCTCCGCGGTCGTCGCACGGTGGATCGCGGGGTTGGCCGGGTTCTCGAACTGCTGCGGGACGAAGAAGCTGCCCTCGCCCTTCGCGATCTCCTCGGCCTTCACGATGGCTCCCCCCATGCCGAGCGGTCCCGGCGTGAGGACGAGCTCGGCGCCGTAGCCACGCAGGAGCATCCGGCGCTCCCGGCTCATCGTCTCCGGCATCGTGAAGATGCAGCGGTAGCCGCGCGCTGCACAGACCATGGCGAGCGCAATACCGGTGTTGCCGCTCGTCGGCTCGACGACGACGGTCCCAGGACCGACCAGACCGGCCTTTTCGGCGGCGTCGATCATCGCGACGGCGATGCGGTCTTTCACGCTCCCGGCCGGATTGAAGAACTCGAGCTTCGCTGCGACCTGCGCACCGGCGCCCTCGGTGACCCGCCGGAGCTTGACGAGGGGGGTGTTGCCGATCAGCTGGGTGATGTCGTCCGCTATTCGCACGCTGCCGCCCTTTCCACGCCGCCACGCCCGCTTCGCGCGGGCTCATTCCCGACACAAGCTATCGGGAATCGTGGCCGAGCCGTCCGGTCGGGTCGGCCTGGGTAGGGCGCCTGCGGCACTGCTCCCGGACAGCCGGAACCGGTGGTGCCTAGGGCGCGTCGGGCGCGTCCTCCCGTGTTGCGGTCGCGTCGGCGAACTCCTGGAAAGCGGCGAAGGCACGCGGGCCGTAGGTCGTCGCCGGACCGCCGGCCATCATCATCGCCACGGACAGCACCTCCGCCACCTCGTCGGTCGTGGCCCCACGTCGGGCGGCCGCCTTCGCGTGGTACGCGATGCACCCGTCGCACTGCTCGACGACGGATATCGCGAGAGCGACGAGCTCCTTGACGCGTGCCGACACCACGCCGTCGGCCATCGCGGCATCGTGGAGCGCGTCGAAGCCCTTCCAGGCCTCCGGTGCTGCGCGGCGCAACCCGCGCGTCGGTCCACGGAGCTCAGCGATCAGATCGTGATTGGATGCCATGGCTAGATCGTCGCCGACCCTTCCGGATCGGACCAGGGTCGAACGACCCTGTGTCGCGATCGGCCGGCTCAGGCGGCGTCCGAGCGCCTCGCGCGCGCCTCGGCCGACGCTGCCCGGGCGAGACGCTCGACTGCGTCGTCCGGATCGACGTAGCAGGTGGCGATCCCTGCCAGCTCGTAGCCCGAATGGCGCGCGCTGCGCGGCGTCACGTGGACATGGACGTGGCCGTCGAGGTGGAACAACAGGTTGTAGGCGACCGGGCCGGTCACCGACCACAGCGCGCGCAGGGCGACACCGACGCCGCGAGCAACCGCTCGGGGATCCCAGACACCGTGCTCGTCGAGCCGGACGGTCTGCTCGAAGTCGACTGTCGGTGCGACCGGCATCTCGATCGCGACGCCGTCGAGCTGTGCGACGAGCGCTCCGTCTCGCACCGGCACGCAGAGCACGCAATGCCCCTCTGCAAGCGCAGGCAGCTCGCGCACGGCCAACGGGTCTCGCACTTGCAGACCGAGGACCTGGCCATGAGCGTGCGGCTGCGAGGACCCCGCATTGACGCCGTGGTTGACGAACACGAGCGGGTGCAGCCCCCTGCGGCGCTGCGCCTCGGCGCGATCGCCGAGCAACCCGACCGCGACCTCGGCGTCGTCGAGTGACATGTCGAGCAGATGGCGGCCGTGGTCGTCGGAGAGCACGACCACCTCCGCGGCATCGGGATCGGTCGTGTTGGGCCAGCGGTTGCGCAGGGACATCGCAGACCATGGGCGACCATTGCCGTCGTCGCCGGCGCGTGCGGTCTCCTCGCCGGCGCGTGTCGACGGGTCCTCCATCTGCTCCGGGCAGAACGGGCAGGGCGTCGAGCCGGGCGGCAACTCGAGCGGGACCCCGGCAGGGTTCGCCGCCTTCGCGACATCCCAGCGCGGCACGACGAGGCTGGTCGCCGCCGTGAGCGGATCCTTGCGCACGTCCGCCGGCGCCGCCGCGTCTGCAGTTCCTCCCAGCGCCTCCGCGCGCCTCCCACCGATCGATGCCACCACATCTAGGTTACGGTCGTCGAGCGCTCGCGTTGCAGCATCTCGTCGACGCGCGCCGAGGCTGTGCGGCCACCCCTCGCGGCCGCCGCGGCGCGCTCGCTGCTGTCTCCCGTCGACCCAGATCAGCTGGGCGCGAGATCGGTGACCTGCGCGGACCTGCCCCACTGGACAGACCGGCCGTCCCGTCGCATCGTGACGACGAAGCCGTAGATCGAGCAGAAGATCGCACCGGCCGTGAGCAACCAGGTCACAGCGGTGCGCTCGAGGACGAACGCGCGGACCGACGAGCTCATCAAGAGCCAGACGACGACGCCGGTGTTGACGAGGAGCACCCCTGCCCACATGAGCGAGATGCGGACGAAGAACTGCTGGACGCGCGGCTCCGCGAGCAGCTCTGAATCGAGGGGACAGAAGTCGTGCGCGAAGCGCTGCGTGAAGGGCCGCCGGCACGCCGCGGACGCGAGCAGCACGATCGCGATCACGACCGACCCGGCGAGCGGCTGGGCAAAGTAGACGAACGCGCTGCCGGTCACGAAGGCCACGGCCGTCCGCAGCGTGATCAAGACGGTGCCGAGGATGAGCAGGGTCGAGATCGTCTCGCCTCGCACCACGCGCCGTGCGGTCGCGAGGTAGGACCAGCACAGCGCGGCGACGAGGGCGACCCGGAACCCTCCGAGCATCAGCGACAGGTAGAACAGCCCCATCGGAGCTAGGGCCCCCTCGAACACGACCGGGACAGCGTGACGTAGTGCTGCCCTCGGCTCGGGCATGTGGACGATCGACTCGCAGCAGTGGATCGAGAACGGTGCGGCAAGGCGCACAGGACCGGGACCGGCGCAGGCAAGCACCGTCTCGTCGATCTTGGCGGCCACGGCGCTCCCTGCTCTCTCGGTCCGACCGGCACTGCCGTCGCTCGCCACGGACAGACACGGGCATGCCGCACGTGCTCGGCGCCGCTGGCGCCCTCGACCGCCGGCATGAAGCACGATGCTCGCCTCCCTGCACACTAGGTCATCCGAACTGCAGGTGCTCGTCGCCCCCGTCGCCCGAGCGGAGCGTGCTGCCACTCGCCACTGTCTAACGCCAACCGTGCACCAGAGTGGACCCACAGAACAACGGCTCGCGGGTTGCGGCCACCTGTTTCTCGAACCGGCCTCTGCCGTTAGTGCCGCGACCGGCAAGCTGTCGCAACTCTGTAATCTGAGAGCAATCTATGTAACAGGAATGGCATGATATGAGCGTGAGGGTATCGGGGGTCCGCCACTGGATGCCGCTGGTCATGGCCGGTGCCGCTCTCGTCGGCATCGCAGCCGTCCCGTCGGCGGTCGTCGCGTCCCAAGACGCCGCTCGCCCCGCACGCACGCCTCCCGCCCCGACGGTGGCCGCGCCGTCTGTCGTCTCGGTGCCGACTGCGGCCGTCATGCGCGGGCGACACGCGACCGGACGGTGCGCCTGGCTCGACCGGGCTCTCGCCGACCACGAGAGCCCCAGGCAGCTCGCAGAGCTCGTCGTGTCGCGGATGACCATCACCCAGGAGCTGGCCGTCGTCGATCTGTCCGCGGGAGGCGGCTACGAGAACCGCACCGCCGGCGTGCCGAGCCTGTGCATCCCGCGCCTCACGCTCGAGGACGGCCCAGCCGGGCTCTCGGCAGGGGATCGGGGCGTCACCCAGCTGCCCGCGCCGCTCGGAGTCGCCGCGAGCTTCGACACCGCTTTGGCGCACGCCTACGGCGCCGTCGAAGGTACCGAGGCGCACGGGCAAGGCATCGACGTCGTGCAAGGACCCAACCTCGGCATCGACCGCGTCCCCGAGGCGGGACGCGCGTTCGAAGGCTACGGCGAGGACCCGTTCCTCGTCTCGGCGATGGGTGTCGCCGACATCGAGGGGATCCAGTCCACCGGCGTGATGGCGGACGCGAAGCACTACGCCGTCTACACCCAGGAGACAGACCGGCACACGATCGACCAGATCGTCGGAGCTCGCGCGCTCGCCGAGGTCTACCTCGCCCCATTCCAGGCCGCGGTCACACAGGCGCACGTCGCCTCCATCATGTGCGCGTACGGACTGGTCAACGGCGTCCCGGCGTGCTCGGACGGCGGACTGTTCCGCGTGCTGTTCGACAGCTGGCACTTCAGGGGCTTCGTCCGCTCGGACCTCGGAGCCACGACGGCACCGGTCCGCTCCTTCGTCGCCGGCCTCGACGCCGTCAAGCCCGCCGCGGGAGCGCAGCTGCGCGCGGGCATCGCGGACCACCGACTCTCCGCAACCGATCTCGACCGGGCAGCCGAACGCGTGCTCGCCGCGATGTTCGCTTACCACATCGTCCTCCACCCGCTCCCCGGCCGGCCCGGCCGGCCCGTCGACACCCCCGCCCACGCCGCGTTCGCCCTGCGTGCCGCAGAGGAGTCGATGGTGCTGTTGAAAGACACCCACGCAGTGCTCCCCCTCCCTCGGCGCGCAACGCTCGCCGTGATCGGCGCAGACGCTGCCGGCGGAGCGATGACAGCCGGCTTCGGCAGCGCCCGGGTCGCACCGCCGTTCATCTCGACCCCGCTCGCCGCCCTGCGCGCCAGCCTCGGGGGCGTGAGGGCGGTCCACTTCGCCCCAGGCGCGAGCGGCATCGTCGAGCTCCCGCCCATCCCGGCCAGGGAGCTGAGCGCGACGGCAACGGACGAGCCAGTGACACCGACCCTCGCCAGCGCGGCCGTCACGCCACGCGGACGTGCGGCGCGCCCCGACTTTGTCGATCGCCTCGAGCGATCCGGGGCCGCGGCGACCGGGTCGATCCCCACCTCGTCCCTCGGCCGGCTCGCGACGTGGAGCGCGACCCTCACGGTGCCGCACTCGGGCATCTACACGATGTCCGTCGCCGACAGCGGAGACACCTGGCTCGAAGTCGGCGGACAGTACCCACTCGTCCAACGGGGTGAGAGCGAGGCGACGTACTGGACGGTCGCGCTCGCCCTGCGGCGCGGCGTCCACTACCCGGTGCGCGTCGCCTGGTTCCCTCAGCCGGGACGCGCCGCACCTTCGATCGGCCTCGAGTACGACACGCCGGCGATCACGCGCGCTGCGGCGCTGGCCCGGTCGTCGACGACCGCCGTCGTCTTCGTGAGCGACCGGAGCGGCGAGGCCTGGGACCGCCCGACCCTGTCGCTCCCCGGCGACGAGAATGCCCTTATCACCGCCGTCGCCCGAGCCAACCCCCGGACCGTCGTCGTGCTCAATACCGCAGGCCCGGTCCTCATGCCCTGGCTGAGGCAGGTGGCCGCAGTCGTCGAAGCGTGGTACCCGGGCGAGCAGGACGGGCGAGCGACGGCAGCGATCCTCACCGGTCGCGTCGACCCGGCAGGTCGGCTCCCGGTCACCTTCCCGGTGAGCCAGGCACAGACGCCTGTCCACACCCTCGCGGAGTGGCCCGGCGTCGCCGGCGCGGTCCACCTCGCCGAGGGGCTCGACGTCGGCTATCGCTACGACGCAGCGCACCACCTCACCCCCCTGTTCCCCTTCGGCTACGGACTCGACTACACGACGTTCGCTATCAGCGGACTGTCGACTGTCCGGACGAGGAGTGCCCTCACGGTCCACGTCGTGGTCCGCAACACCGGGTCACGTGCCGGTACGGAGGTCGTCGAGGCCTACCTCACCTACCCCCGTTCGGCGGACGAGCCTCCCCTCGAGCTCAAGGGCTTCGTCCGTGCCTGGCTCCCGCCGAGCCGGACGACGACGGCGACAATCGTCCTGCGGCGGAACGACTTCACGAGCTACCTCGGGGGTCGCTGGGTCGTGCCGCGGGGTCGCTACGTCCTCCACGTCGGCACCTCGTCGACCGACCTCCCGCTGGCGGCAGTGCTCGACGCGCCACAATGATCGGCGACATGCGCCTCTCGATCCTCGACCTCGCGCCCATCCGCCCCGGTGAGTCTCCTGCCGACAGCTTCGCGGCAAGCGTCGATCTTGCACGGCAAGCGGAGCGATGTGGCTATGTGCGCGTCTGGTACGCCGAGCACCACAACATGGCGACGATCGCCTCCTCGGCACCGAGCGTGCTCGTCGCGCACGTCGCTGCGCACACGACGACCATCCGCCTCGGAGCAGGCGGCGTGATGCTGCCCAACCACGCACCGCTCACCATCGCCGAGCAGTTCGGCACGCTCGAGTGCCTGCACCCGGGCAGGATCGACCTCGGCCTCGGGCGCGCCCCGGGATCGGACAGGGTCACGATGCGGGCGCTGCGCAGGAGCCCGACGTCGGCCGACACCTTCCCCGACGACGTCCTCGAGCTCCAGGGCTACCTCATGGGCGAGAGCCGGATCCCCGGAGTCGGCGCAACCCCTGGTGCCGCCACCAACGTCCCGCTGTACATACTCGGCTCGTCGACGTTCGGCGCGCGCCTCGCCGCCACTCTCGGCCTGCCGTACGCGTTCGCGTCGCACTTCGCCCCGGACCTTCTCGAGCAGGCGATCGCGCTCTACCGCAGCGCGTTCCGGCCGTCGCGCCAGCTGTCGCAGCCTTATGTCATAGCGGGCTGCAACGTCGTGGCCGCGGAGACCGACAGCGACGCCAAGGAGCAGTTCGACGAGGCCCGGCGACGCCGCGTCGTCTCGATTCTCGCGCGTGGCGAGACCCACAACGACGAAGCAGCCGACGCCCTGCTCGCCTCACCAGCAGGCCAGCGTGTCCAACAGATGCTCGCCTACAGCGCCGTTGGCACTGCCGGAGCCGTCGCCGACTACCTCGAGGCCTTCGCGACGCACGCGCACGCCGACGAGATCATCACTGTCCACCACTCCCCGACGGCAGCACAGCGCCTCCGCTCGGTCGAGCTACTCGCCGGTGCTGTCGGGCTCGCCGGCGCTGCCGTCGGCGGAAAGGGCGAGCGATAGAGGGAGAGTCGAGTCACCTCGGCCCGGCGAGGTCGTGCCTGTGGAGACGGCCGTGGCCGCTCGGGCGCGTGTCGTGCCGCTGGCGCGGTACCCAGACGACAGACACGATCTCGGAGTAGCCAAAAGGGTAGCCACCAGCCGGCTGGATCCATGCCTGAAAGTAGACCGGGTTCGCCTGGTAGCTGTCGTCCGACACGTGGAACGTCGCCACTCCCGCTGCCGACGTCCTTGCCGTGACGGGAGACATTCCGGCGTCTCGACCGTTGATGACCGCCTCGGACGCGATCTCCGCGCCCTGGGCGTAGATGATCTGACCGAGAGCGATGTCGACGCCACCGCGGTGGACCACCGCGCCGAACGGCGAGCGGAGCTCGACGCGAAGCACGACCGAGCCGCCGAGCGGCAGGACCCTGTCGACATAAGGGGGAGTGACGTAGGCCGAGTAGGCCGACGGCGTGAACAGCGTCGAAGAGCTAATCGTATCGGGACTCTCGGTGAAGGCCTCGAGCTCGAACGGGGTCGTGAGGCTCGGCATCGAGCCGATGTTCGCGGCAGCGAGCCGGTAGACGGCCGTCGCGTGCGGGGCGATCGCCGACGGCCCGCCGATCTGATTCCAGAACGTCGTGGCCTGGCCGATCGCATTCGGCGCAAAGCTCGGACGCAAGCGGATCGCGGACGTGTTGGTGACGCGCACCTCGAGCGACCAGACGGAGCGGAGCTGCCCGTTCGTCGTGACGGACCGGATCCGGATCTCGAGGGGCCCGCGCGTCGCCAGCGCCCGGATAAACAGGAGCAGCGCACCGGCACTGCACAGGGAAATCGTCGCGAGGACGAGACGGCGACGATGTCCCGGCTCCGACGGTCGTGACGATGGCGGGAACGAGAGCGGAGGCGGGACGCTGTGACGCTCGTGGCTCGGCGCTGCTCCCGGGACCCGGACGACGGTCGCGTCCGCACGGAGCTCCTCCGAGGTCGCGAGGAGCACGAGCCACACGCTCGACAACGACATCAGGTACTCCGCCAGCGACCGGGTCGGGAAGAACAGCACAACCACGGGCAGGATGAGCATCGCCTGGCGCAGACGCGGGTACCAGGCCGCGAAGGCGCAGAGCGCGGCGAGATAGACGAGCACCGTCCCGGCGCTGTAGGCGCCGAGGTCCCCCCCGCCGAGTCGGAAGAAGATCGAGAGATCGACCAAGCCCTGACCGTAGGGGATCGCGTGCTGGACAAGCGGGGCAATCACCCCGTCGAACCACAGCCGCGCGTTGACCACGATGAACGGGAGATCGAGAGTCACGAAGACCGCGAGCACGATGGCGACGAAGGCCACCGTGACGCGCGTCGCGCGCCGTGCATCGAGCCCGGCACGGCAATTTCTCCACAAGCTGACCACGAGGAACGGGAGGAGGAACCAGGCCAGCTGCTGGATCGAAACGGCCACTCCGAGTGAGGCAGCCTGGAGCACCCCACGGCCCGACAACCGGCCCGATCGGCCGATCGACGACCATCTGGCGACGGCGAGCATCAAGGGCGGCACGAGCAGGATCGCGTTGACGCCGGACTCAGCATAGCCCTGCAGGATCGGGACACCGACACCGGCAAGGACCGCGAGCGAGCGGAGCTCGCGTGGCAGCAGGGCGAACGAGACGACGACCGAGATGCCGAGGGCGACGAGGTCCGCGACGATGACCGACTGGACCCCGCCGGTCAACCACGTGAAGGCGGCCGCAACGAGGATCGAGACGTCCGGATAGCCGAACGTCGACACCGTGCCGCCGCCGAGCGTCGACGTCGCGTACTGGATCGGGACGCGGTAGAGCGTCAACGCCCGCAGCAAGTCGCTGCCGTAAGGATCGTGACCATGGACAAGCAGCGTCGCCGCGTACTGCTCGAAGGCGGCCTCGTCCGTGCCATAGCCCGGGTTGCCGTACAGGTTCGCGATGCTGGTGGCCGCGAGCAGGGCCAGGCCCACCACGAGCACCGCTGTGTCGACGCGGACGAGAGACCGCCGCGAGGTCGTCGTGACGGCGACAGCCAACATGACGAGGACGGCCAGGAACGACGTCATGGCGACGGCGCCGACCGCAGGGAGAGGAACGATCGCTCCCCAGGAGTTGAACGCGAGGCCGAGGAGCGAGACCGCGCTGACGAAGGTGACGATGCGGTGGAGCGTCGACGGCGACGGGTCGGAGCGTCCGTCGATCTCTCGGTTTTCGACGGATGAAAGGCGCAAGCCGGGCGCCAGCACGACCCCGACTAGCGGCGTTCGATGACGGCAACCTGCGTTCCCGCGCGCAGACGGACGACCGCGTTGCCGTCGACCACACGCGCATGACCGCGTGGCGCGGGGACGAAGGCGTGCTGCTTCGTCGAGTACACGACGACGTAGTCCGACGCCCGCCGGAAGCGACGGCTCGCGATCCGGAGCACAAGGTAGCGACGGTCGACGACCGACGTGCCGCCGCGGTCAAGGACGACTCCGCACGCGAAGATCGTGCGTGCGGACTGAAAGCGCGCGGGAACACGTCTGAAGTCCCGACTATCGATCGCTGCAACTCGTGCACGGGTGACCACGACCTGCTCGCCGCGCGGGGCGGCGCCGGGTGGGATCGCGAGACGGACCTTGGCACCGGCGAGCCGCACGGCGACGGTTCCTCCGGCACGTGTCACGCTGACAGCTGTCACCACGTCGCGAAACCCTCCGGGCACGGCCGACGGTATCGGCGTCCCGCCGTAGCCGACACCTGCCGCCGCGGCCGCGCCACCAGACAGTCCGGCGAGCCCGGCGAGTCCGGCAGTGAGGACGACGGCGGACGTGCGCGCTCGCCTCTGCCGCGCTCGACCTCGCCCGATCGATGGCTTCGTCGCCTCCCGGTCGTCTGTCGCGTGCACAGTGCCTTCCTCTCCACCTCGTCGTGATCTAGTCGGGCGTCGCTCGTCACCGTGGGGCGCTCGGCAGCCGTCAGCGCATGCCATCGCACGCCACGAGCCGAGACGCCGTCGGGATCGGGCTCTCGATCGGCGCCTGGTCGGTGCCGATCAGATTGCTACTTATAATAGTGCAGCCGCAGCGGACCTGCCGTCAACAGCTCGCGGCATGGCAGCGCATACCGCCGAGCCGGGCCGAGCCGAGCTGAGCCGAGCGCAGCTCTCCCCGAAGTTGACCTTCCGTCGGGGTCGATGAAATGCTGCTCGACCGGAACCATCCGGCTCTGGGAGGAGCAGCGTGGGCAACGCCGGATCGCGCCGGGATGCACCACCATCGAGAGGTCCGACGCCCGGCGACCAACCGCTGCCGACCGCGCCGGGCCCATCCGGAGCGCTCTCGACCGCGGAGACGATCCGCCCGCTCTGGATGCAGGTCTACCTCCCCAACCTCGTGATGGCCACGGGACAGGGGGCGATGATCCCTGTCCTTGTCTACGCCGCGCGGAACGTCCACGCCTCCGCCGCCGTCGCAGTCGTCGTGGTGGCGGTGAACGGTCTCGGCACGCTGCTGTTCGACTTGCCGTCAGGTCGCATCGTGGCCCGCCTTGGCGAATGGCGGTCCGGATGGATCGCGACCGCACTTCTCTGCGCGGGGCTCTGCGGGTGCCTGGTGGCACAGTCGGCCGTCGTCCTTGCCGCAGCCGTCTTCGTCCAGGCTGCCGGCTGGTCGGTATGGAGCCTCGTGCGCCTCACGCACCTGAGCCGGGTCTCGCCTCCCCACGCGCGCGGTCGCGCCCTGTCGATCTTCGGCGGCGTGACGCGAGCTGGCAACGTGATCGGCCCGTTCGTCTTCGTCGCCGTCGCGAGTCGGAGCGACGTGCGCGTGGCGTTCCTCGTCTATCTCGTCTGCGTGCTGCTCGGGTTCACCTGGCTCGTGTGTGCTCGTGACCGGAGTGACCGCGACGGCGCGACCGGGCGCGCCCCGCGCATCCGGCCGCTCCAGGTGCTCGCCAATCAGCGGCGCGGCTTCGCGACGGCAGGAGTCGGCGCGTTCGGCATCAGCCTTCTGCGCGGCAGTCGCAATGCGATCGTGCCGCTCTGGGCCGCCCACATCGGGCTCGGCTCGTCGAAGGCGGCACTGCTGTTCGCTCTCTCGTCGCTCGTCGACCTCGCCCTGTTCTACCCTGCGGGCATTGCCTCGGATCGCTGGGGACGGCGGTCCGTCGCGCTCCCGTGCGCAGTCCTGCTCTCCGTCGGCCACATCCTGATACCGGTCACCCACGCGTTCTCGACCCTGTTCGCGGTCGCGTTCCTCCTCGGCTTCGGCAACGGACTCGGATCCGGGATCGTCATGACCCTCGGGGCGGACCTGACTCCAGAGGTCGGTCGCGCATCGTTCCTCGCGGTCTGGCGCCTCGTCTCCGACGTCGGCACGACCGCCGGACCCCTCGTCGACTCTGCGGTGGTCGGCGCGGGAGCGCTCGTGCTTGCGGGGCCCGCCGTCGGGGTGATCGGCCTCGTCACCGCCGCAGTCGTCGCGATCTGGCTGCAGGAGCCTCCGCACATCGCAGCACGGCGACGCTCATAGCACGATCGCGACCACCGGCCCGCGTTCCCCCGGCATCGGCGCGGCGGATGCCACCGCGGTGGCTACGGGCGCCGGGTGGGCCGGAGGCGCAGCGAAGCCGGAGCACCTGCCGGCACGACCGGGTGTCGTGGCTCGACCGGGTCAACATGCTCGTAGGCAGCACCGAGGGGGGGACGACCGTCGACGTCGCCCTTGTTGGGCCAGAGCGCGACGGCTCGCTCGGCCTGAGCCGTGATCGTGAGCGAGGGGTTGACCCCGAGATTTGCCGACACCGCTGCACCGTCAACGACGTGCAAGCCCGGATAGCCGTAGACGCGGTGATAGGGGTCGACGACACCGGTCTCCGCAGACTCCCCGATGACGGCTCCACCGAGGACGTGCGCTGTCATCGGGATGTTGACGACGTCGTTCCAGCCCCCCGCGGCGAAGCCGCCGATGCGCCGCGCCGTGCGGCGAGCTGCCTCGTGGCCGATGCCGATCCACGTCGGGTTGGGCTCACCGTGGCCCTGGCGCGACGTCAGACGCGAACTGCGCCAGCCCTTCTTCCAGAAGCACGTCAGCGAGTTGTCCCGAGTCTGCATGACAAGGAGGGCAATCGTCTGCTCCGACCAGTGGCGCATCGAGAGGTTGCGCAGCATCGCGACCGGGTGACGCGCGACCTCGACCGCCCACGCGCCCAGCCGAGAGCGCCCGTCTCCGTCGGCGAGCGCAGTCGTGAGCAGCCCCATCGCGTTGCTCTTGCATCCGTAGCGGACGGGCTCGATATGGGTCTCGCCGTCGGGGTGGAACGACGACGTGATCGCGACGCCGCGGGTGAAGTCCACTCCCTTGCGAAAGGTCCGGGCGCCGATGATCGCCTCGGAGTTCGACCGGGTCAGCTCGCCGAGACGCGGTGACAGGTGCGGGAGGTCCCCGGACGCGCGCATCGCGTGGAGCAGGCTCTGGGTGCCGAGCGTACCCGCCGCGAGGACGACATCTCCTGCCACGAGAGCACGGCGCTGCCGCGCACGCCACGCTCCGGACCGCTCCGTGACGACGTCGAAGCGGCCGTCTCGCCGGGGACGCACGGCGACGACAGTCGTGAGCGGGCGGACCTCGGCGCCGCCGCGTTCGGCGAGGTAGAGGTAGTTCTCGAGAAGGGTGTTCTTCGCACCGTGCCGGCAGCCGGTCATGCACTCGCCGCACTCGATACAGCCCGTCCGCTCGGGCCCCACGCCGCCGAAGTACGGGTCGGGGACGGTGACGCCGGGCTTGCCGAAGTACACCCCGACGGGCGTGGGAACGAAGGTGTCCGCGACGCCCATCTCGGCGGCGACCTCCCGCACGACCTCGTCCGCAGCAGTCGTCGTCGGGTTCTCGACGACACCGAGCATCCGCCTCGCCTGGTCGTAGTAGGGCGCGAGCTCGGCGCGCCAGTCCGTGAAGCCACTCCAGCGCGCGTCGTCGTAGAACGCGGCGGGCGGCTCGTAGAGCGTGTTGCCGTAGACGAGCGAACCGCCCCCGACACCAGCGCCCGAGAGCACCAAGAGGTGCCGGAGCAGCGAGATACGCTGGATCCCGAGCAAGCCGAGCCGGGGCGCCCACAGGAACGAGCGAAGACGCCACGACGTCGCAGGCAGGCTCGACGCGTCGTAGCGACGCCCGGCCTCGAGGACGACGACCCGGTAGCCCTTCTCTGTCAGCCGCAACGCGGCGACGCTGCCCCCGAAGCCACTCCCGACGACGGCGACGTCGCAGCTGTCCACCTCGCCGGTGCCTGCCTCCACGCCTTTCAGGCTACGAGCTCGCGGGACAGCTGCCAACCACTCTCGTCGACCTGTCTCGTCAGTCGTCCACCGGTCGCGACCGGCTTCGCCGAGGCGTCAGCGGCGGAAGACGTCGGCGTCGTCCGCGAAGGCCTTGAACTCGAGCGCATTGCCGGCCGGGTCGTAGCAGAACATCGTCCACTGCTCCCCTACCTCGCCCGGAAAACGCAGGTGCGGTTCGATCGCGAAGGCGACTCCGGTAGCCGCGAGCCGCGCCGCGAGCTCGTGGAAGTGCGCGACCTCGAGCAGGGCGCCGAAGTGAGGAACGGGGACCTCGTCGCCGTCGACGGGATTGCGGCCGGCGACACGCGGACCGCTCTCTCCGACGAGGTGGGTCACGACCTGGTGGCCGTAGAGGTCCCAGTCGACCCAGTTGTCCGCCTCACGACCCTGCGGGCAGCCGAGCACCTCGCCGTAGAAATGTCGGGCAGCAACGAGGTCGTCGACGGGCACGGCAAGATGAAAGCGCGGACGCGACGTGCTCATCGTCCACCCACCATACCGCGCGATCGCGGGACGATCCGGGCTCCGTGGTGGTGACCACACTGACCCGTCTCCTCCAGGGTCGGCGCTCTCCAGCCCTTGGGCGTGCGGCGCTCTCCGGATCGACGTTCCCAGCGAAGAGCGCGCGTCCGGCCTCGTTCCCCGCAGAGACGTAGCACGACGCGTTGCGCGAGTGTCCCGGCTCGGGACGCGCGTCGTGCAACGGGCTGACTCCTGCAGGAAAGGACAGCCCTGTCGACAAAGGCGGGGCGCAGGACGCCGGTCGCCGAACACCTCCACGTCGCCAAGAAGGCGCAGACAACCGGAGATCCTCTCGGCAGCGACCTACATTGGCGTCGTGACCCCTTCCCATTGGACCGCCGTCGACCTGCCGGACCTGCAAGGATGCACAGCCATCGTCACGGGTGCCAACAGCGGAATCGGCCGAGCCGCTGCGGACGCGCTGTCACGCGCCGGCGCCACGGTCACCCTCGCTGTCCGTGACCCTGCCAAGGGCGAAGCCGCAGCACGCACGATGAGCGGCGACATCACGGTCCGTCGGCTCGACCTCGCCGACCTCGCCTCGGTGCGGTCGTTCGCGGACGCCACCACGGGAACAGTCGACCTGCTTGTCGACAACGCCGGGGTCATGGCGACACCGCTGCAACGAACGGTCGACGGGTTCGAGCTCCAGATCGGGACGAACCACCTCGGTCACTTCGCGCTCACGAACCTCCTCCTGCCTTTGCTGGCAGACCGGGTGGTTGTCGTCTCTTCTGAGCTTCACCGCAGCGGCAAGGTCGACCTCGACGATCTCAACTGGGAGCGCCGCTCCTACAAGAGGTGGGGCGCCTACGCACAGTCCAAGCTGGCGAACCTGCTGTTCGTGCTCGAGCTCGACCGACGACTCACGGACGAGGGATCGGCGGTCCGTGCCGTCGCTGCCCATCCTGGCTATGCCGCCACGAACTTGCAAAGCCATACGGGGCACCCGCTCGCAGACCGCATCAGCGCTTTCGCCGCGCAGCTCTTCGCGCAGAGCGACACGATGGGCGCGCTGTCCACGCTGTTCGCGGCGACCCAGGACGTTCCCGCCGGCAGCTACATCGGTCCCGACGGGTTCCGCCACCTTCGCGGCCACCCGACAGTGCACCTACCTGCAGCACAAGCTCTCGATGCCACGACCGCCCGCCGTCTCTGGGACCTCTCCGAAGAGCTGACCGGCGTCTCGTGGGTGCCCAGATCATCGCGATGACCTCCTCGGCCTGGCCGCCCTACTGACGGGCAAGCGCGACATGGCTCGCCGTCCACGCCAGGTCGACGCCGCGCGCGAAAGAGCTCGCCACGGCTGGGTCCCCTGCCGCCTCGACACGCGAGTGCTCTTTCATCACGGAGCTCGCGGAGCGTGCGGACCACGGTGCTGATGCCGGTGTTGGCGCCCGCGTTCGCGCGGGTGTTGGCGTTGACACCGATCACCTTCGCGAGGTCTTTGACGAGCAGCATCTGCTCCGGGGATGGTCTCGCCTGCGACGATCGCTCGGCAGATCTCGGCTTCTACCTGCCGAGAGGTGGCGGTGCTTTCCACCAGGTCAGTCGCGACAAAATCTCTCCTGACCGGCGAGCGTATGGACCTGCGCTGTCCGCAACCCATGCGCCGGAAACCGGTCGGGGCCAACGCGGGGATCGACGACCCCGACGAGCAGGCTGGGGCCCGCGACGTCGAGGAGTCGGCTACCTCGCAGTCGCTCAGTCTCGACGAAAAGCGATTCGGAGCCGTCGCCGAGGTGGCACCAGCCGAAGAAGCCCGGCCGGCGCTGGACCTCGACGACGGTCTGGAGCCGCTACTCGCCGAAGAGCTCGTGCAGCGCGACGGCGAAGCGCGCCTCGTCGAGGCTCGCCCCGCCCTCGTGCCCGTTGTACTCCCACACGGTGATCTCCTTCGGGCCAGCGTAGGCCTGGTAGGCACCAAAGACGGTGCTCGGAGGGCAGATCGGGTCCATCAACGCGGCGGTGAACCAGGCGCGCGCACGGGCACGCCGGGCGAAGTTCACGCCGTCGAAGTACGACAGCGTCGAGAGCGCGATGGGGGCGAGCTCGCGCTGGACGGCGAGGAACTTCGAGATCTCGCGATAGGGATTCTCGTCGGTGATCCCGATCGCCCGGGGGAAGTCGCAGAGGAATGGCACGCAGCACAGTGCTGCCTTCGGCACGTCCGACAGCGAGCTTGCCGCGAGCGCGAGCCCGCCGCCCTGGCTGGACCCGTAGCAGGCAATGCGTGCGGGGTCAATGCCGTCGATCTCGCCTGCTGCGTCGAGGAGGCGCACGGCGTCGGTGATGAGCCGCCGGTAGTAGTACTGCTCACGGTCCTCGATGCCCGCCGTCATCATGCCGGGAAAGCGTGGACCGGACTGGGAGCGGTCGGGCGTCGCTCCAACACTCCAGGCGCCGCCCTGGCCCCGGGTGTCCATCTGCAGATGAGCGAAGCCACACGCCGCCCAGAACAGCGACTCGGTCGCCAGCCCCCGCCCGCCGCCGTAGCCGATGTACTGCACGACCGTCGGTAGTGGCCCGCGGGCGCCGACAGGTCGGCGCAGCCAGCCCGCAATGCGCTCCCCCCCGAAGCCGTTGAAGCGGACGTCCTGCACGGTGAGCGCCCGCAACGGGCTGTCGACGTCGCTGAGCTCGACCTTGACGGGAAGCTCACGAGCCTCGCTCAACGTACGTCCCCAGAACTCGTCGAAGTCCGGCGGGTCGACCTGGCTGCTTCGGTACTCCTCGAGCTGACGACCGGTGAGATCGGTGTACATTGCCCCCCTCGCTTTGACCTACTCGTTGGCTGCGACCGTGGCGCTGCACCCGGCCACCGGCAGGCTACCGTGCCACCACGAGCACTGACGATACGGTCGGCTTCGTCGATCCCCCGGAGAGAGCTCAGCCCGGCGCTCGAACACCAACGGGCGACGTCCTGACAGGCGCCCCGGCACGACCCCAGGTCGCCCCGGATGTGGAGGACGGATCGAGGTGCTGCTCGAGGCCGTCGATCACGACAAGCGGGCCGGTGCGACCAGCACACCGGCAAGCTCGAGGCGGGAGTGACCCTCTGGCTGCACCCGGTCTGTCCGCGAAGCCGCACCGTCCGTGGCGGCGGCCCTCGAACGAGGCCTCCACGCAAACCTGCTGTCGTTGCCGTGACCGCTTGAGCTTGCCGACCATACCCACCAGACGACGTCGGGAGCCGGCGGCGTGCGCATGCGGATGGTCTGCCCAAGTGGACGCTCACCGCACGGGTAGTGCTCCGAAACGGTAGCCGGAGGCCAGTGCGCCACCCATGGAGCCGTGGTAGTTGCGCAGCGCCTGCTCCCCCTCGGCTGCTCCGAGAGCCACCATGAGGGGCAGCAGGTGGTCCTCGCGCGGATGGCACGTCCGGGCCGCCGGGGCCTGCTCCCACGAGATCAGCTCCTTGGTCCGGGTGTCTGGGTCGGCCTCCATGGCCCGGTATAGCCAATCGTCGAACTGGCGGGACGGCTCGGCTGCGTCAGGACCAAACCTGCGCAGATTGTGGTAGCTGAGCCCGCTACCCACGATGAGGACGCCCTCGTCCCGCAACGGTGTCAAGGCACGGCCGACTGCGAGATGGTCCTCGGGGTCGAAGCCCCACTTGATGGACATCTGCACGACTGGCACGCGGGCATCGGGCCACGCGACGAAGAGGGGCACGAAGGTGCCGTGGTCGTACCCACGTTGGGAGTCTTCGGTCGCAGGGATGCCCGCCGACCCGAGCAGCTCGAGCACCCGGGCCGCGACACCGGGGTGGCCGGGCGCGGGGTAGCGGAGGCGGTAGGTGAAGTCGGGGAAGCCTCCGTAGTCGTAGAGCATTGGCGGCTGGGCGGCCGTCCCCACGGTGAACGTCGGGGCTTCCCAGTGGGCGGTCACGCACAGCACCGCGGTGGGATCTCCGACCTGCCCGGGGATCGACTGCAGCGACTCCTCGAGGTCGCGGACATCGAACGGGATGAGGTCTTTGACCCACGGCCACGGTCCACCGCCGTGGGAGATGAAGTACGTAGGGAGGCGGGTGGCGGACTCCACGGTGGGGCTCTCCTTCATAGCGGTCTCAGTCGGGAGGGGTGCTGGTCAGACGGTCGGGGGAGCTGAGCTCAACATCAAGAAGGTCCATGGCCTTGACGAAGGTGGCGCGCTCCTCGGGACTGAGCTGCTCGAGGACGCGCGCCACCGGGGCGCTCGACCCTTCGAGCCACCGGTCGACGCACGTACGCCGGTCGGGGCACACCGACAAAAGGGTGCGCCGGCGGTCTTCCGGATCCGGCGTACGCCGCACGAAGCCGGCCCGCTCCAGATCGGCCACCACCCCGCTGACGGTCGGGAGGCTCAGAGCAAGGCGAGAGGCGAGCGCTCCCACGGTGAGCTCACCCTCACGGATCAGGCTCAGCGCCGAGCGGTGTCGCGGACCCAAGCCAGCCGGGGGCTCCTCGACCCGAAGGGTGCTCCGGCGCAAGCCACGGTTGATCCTGGGGAGGAGCTGAACGAGTCGCTGCACCCCCTCGTGCACGGTGCAACCTCTCTCCACTACTGGCCTGTTGCTCGTGCCGGAGCTCGCTGATCGTCGGGCCATGTGGACCATCCTACGTCTAACTGATATTGTTTTGCCAACCAAAGTGTTTGGTCACCCGAAGTCAACGAGGAGCGATGAAGTGTCGATCACCGACGTGAGCCTTTCCGACCTCACGAGCCACGCAGGAACCTGGACGCTGGATCCCGAGCAGACGACCGTCACCTTCCTGACCAAGGCCATGTGGCTCCTGCCGGTGAAGGGGACAGCAAACGCGACCAGCGGAGCGGCGAAGGTAGATGCCGACGGCACGTTCGAGGGGCGGTTGGTCATCGACATGAAATCGATCTCGACCGGGACGGCCAAGCGGGACCAGCACCTCCAGACGGCGGACTTCTTCGACTCCGAGAAGTACCCGACGATGGAGTTCGAGCTGAGCGCAGTACGCGCCCAAGGCGAGGCCCTGGCTCTCGACGGTCAGCTGCGCCTGCACGGCCAGGAGCAGCCCGTCTCGCTCGTGGCTCGGGTCAGTGTCGAAGGCGAGCGCGCCACGATCGTCGCGTCCGTCGACGACCTGGATCGCAGGAGGTGGGGCATCGACTGGGCCAAGATGGGAGCCAGCGTCCATAATCGAGTCCAGGTGACCGCGGTGCTCTCCAAGGACGCCTAGTGTGCTGCGTGAGAGATTCGAGTAAAGCATCGGGCTAGCGCGTCGAGGATGTGGTCAGCCGTCATCAGACAGACATCCGATTGCGGGTTGTGGTTCTACCGTGCAATCCACATCGCGGATGTCCGTTCCCCGAACCATCAGCGAATATCTCGTTGACCTTGGGACCTCGTCGGCGCGTCTCTCGGACGACTGGTAATCGAGCCGTGCCGCTGTCACGGACAGATACCGAAGGCGTCATGCCGACGCCTCCTTGGCGCTGGGTGAGAGTCCGCCAAAACTAACGACGGAATCCAGATCTCCCGGCATGGTACGCAGAGTTTCCCCATAATCGAGTAGGTCGCGAGAGCGCGGTCGGCGGACCCCGATGTTGGGATACCCGTCGGCCCGAAATGAACTTGCGAGGACGATAGGGTCCGAGGTGAGTCGCTCCAGGCTGCGCCGGCTCGGGCAGCGAGACCGTCCGGCTGGGCCTTGTGGCAAGAAGGTGCCGAATCCACCTGCCGTGTGCGTCGATCCCGGGGTAGGGCGCCGATAGCGACCATCGGCCGTCACCTGCTGGATGGGGCCCATCGGAGGAAGCGGGCCATTACAGATGGCGTAGGTTGACCGGGTGGTTCACCGGGCGACCACGACGGGCACCCTGCCCTTCGGCACTACCCGCGGCCTGGACCGTTCCCGCAGAGGGTTCTCTGATCGAGCGCGCAGCAAGTGGTCGGTCGCCGCTGCTGGAGCCCGGGGGCTCCAGCGCCGCGCCGCTACCGCGCGAGGTTGAGCGCCACGGCTTGGCGGACGAGGTCCGTCAGTGCTTCCTCGTCGATCCCCTCGCCCTGTCTGATGTCGACGGCGCGCCGGACTTTGCCTCCGAGGCTGGAGTTGAACAGACCAGCCGGGTCGTCGAGGGCAGCGCCCTTGTAGAAGGTGAGCTTGACCACGCTTTTGTACGTCTCTCCGGTGCAGATGCCGCCGTGGTGGGACCAGACCGGGACCCCGGGGCTGGTGGGTTTGACCCACTTCCACTCCTCGACGATCTCCGGGTCGGCGGCCAGGATGATCCTGCGCACCTCGGCGAGAGTCTCGCCACGCCAGTCCCCGAGCTGCCGGATCGTCTGGTCGAGCAGCTCGGACGGGTCGGTCATGGTCTCGGTCCTCCTTGTCCTGTCGGGTTCAGTGTTGTGCCTGCCGCGCCGGGGCGCGGGATCGGCTGGAGGTCCAGGCTAGGAAGAGTCTCGGGGTCGGACACGAGGTCGATGCCGACCACGCGGTGGTCGCGCACGGTGAAGGCGAACACGGCGATAGCTCGCCCGCCGACCGACACGCTTGCCCCGGCGAGACCGTCGACGAGGCACGGCCTCGCGGCGCGGGCCCCGCCCGCGAAGACCTTTGCGACCGCGTCGACGCCGCGCATCTCCTCGTGCAGCTCCGGCGCGCCGGCGCTCGCCCGGGCGGCGGCCATCTCGACGGCCACGGCGTCGGCGCGCAGCACCACGTCAGGGTCCAACAGTGCCAGCAGGCCGGCGAAGTCGCCGTGGCGTGCCGCCGCCAAGAAGGCGGCCACCAGCTTGTGCTGGTCGGCAGCGGGCGTGTCGGGACCGGCCGGGTCGACGCGTACCCGGCGTCGGGCCCGGCTGGCGAGCTGGCGTGCCGCGACCGGAGTGCGCCCTACGATGGGACCGATCTCCTCGAATGGGACCGCGAAGCAGTCGTGCAGCACGAACGCCAGGCGCTCGGCCGGCTCCAAGGTGTCCAGCACGACCAGCAGCGCCACGCCCACCGAGTCGGCCAGCAGCACCTCGTCCTCCGGCGAAGCCCCTGCCGGCTCCTCGGGCGCTGCCTCCGCGGGAACCTCCTGTCTGCGCTCCCGCACCCGGAGCATGTCGAGACAGACCCGGGCCACCACCGTCGTGAACCAGCCACCGAGGTTGTCGACGCTCGAGGTGTCGGTGCGGCTGAGACGCAGCCAGGCCTCCTGGACGGCGTCGTCGGCCTGGTGGGCAGAGCCGAGCATCCGCAGCGCGACGGCTCGCAGGTGGGCTCGTTGGCTCTCGAACTGCCGGGCGAGCAGGTCGCGGTCGGTCACGGTCACATCCTTGGGTCGTCGATCGTCTTTACTCTTGACGACACCGACCGGGTCGATGTGACCCCGGCGAGGACAAGGAGAGACCATGACCACCACGCCCACCGAGGGCATCACGACCGTGCTGCACCCCGTCTCGGACCTCGAGAAGGCCAAGGCCGTGTACACCGCCCTGCTCGGCCAGGCTCCGCAGCACGACGCGTCGTACTACGTCGGCTACGACGTGGCCGGCCAGCACATCGGCCTCGCGCCCGGCGGCGGACCCCAGCACATGACCGCCCCGGTCGCCTACTGGCAGGTAGCCGACATCGAGGCCAAGCTGGCCGAGGTGACCGCGGCGGGCGCCGTCGTGACCCAACCTCCCACCGACGTCGGCGGCGGCCGCCTCGTGGCCACCTTCACCGACCTCGACGGCAACGTCCTCGGGCTCACCCAGGACCGGTGAGCGCCGGTCCTCGTCGCCGTGGCGAGCGTCGCCGTGCCGAGCGTCGCCGCGGCACCGAGCATCGCCTCGCCCACGATGTCGACATCTGGGTCGCCACCGCCTCGGCGACTGGTGACCACTACCTTGTGCCGCCGTCTTTGCCTGGGACGGCGAGACACTGCTGGTGGTCACCCCGACTGCCCGCCCGACCGACAGGAACCTAGCTGTCACCCGGGCCGCTCGCCTGGCGCTCGGCGACACCCGCGACGTGTCGAGATCGACGGCCAGGTCGAGGTCACACTCAACCGCCCACAGAGGTGACGGTGGCGTTCATCGACGCCAACCTCGAGGAGCTCGGAGTCGCGCCCATCTGCGCTGCGCGGCAGGCGGCTCCGAGACCCTCGAGATGGCGAGACGCGCGCGTGACGACCACAGCCTCGCTGGCCTGCGACGCACTCGGACATCGGGTCGCCGTTCAGTTCCGTGCGCTTCACCGAGCGTCTCGAGGCGTATGTGTCGACGGTCCCGACGCGAACGGCTGGGACGACGTCGCACACCTCGAGCTCGCTGAGCTGTCGTGGGTGCGCCGGTTCAGCACCGAGCGGCTCCACGGCTACTGCCAGGACGTGCCACCAGCAGAGTTCGAGGCGGCGTTCTTCGCTGACCGAGAGGCCGATCGATCACCGGTTGGAATCCAGTGGCCACAGGCTCCATCGGACCCAGGGTGGTTCAGTCGGCGGCTCCCTGGTCACAGTTGGAGAGCAACAGGCCCGCCCGGCTCGAGGCACCGCGCTCCCCCTCTGGGCGAAACAGGATCACCGATGGCACGCTCGTGTCGATGCGGGAGCCGAGACCCTCCCAGTCGGGTGCCGTGGCGCAGTCGGCGACCGGCGCATGCTCTGCACTCCGGCGATGGCCGACGGTCAGCGTCTCACGGCTCGTCACGGCATCCCCGACCGCCGGGTGTCAGCCGTGTCCCCGGGCCGCGGTCGGTCAGGAGTGACTAGTCAGATTGGTTGTAGCGAGCCCGAGTGCCCGAGCGGCAACGAGGAGACTCTGGTCGCCCGTCGCCAGGACCATCTCGGCGTCGTCTACCAGCCTTGCCGAAGCGAGGTGAACGGCGTCATAGCCACGGAGACTCAGCTGCTCGGCCAAACCTCCAGCTTCTCGAAGAAGCCCCTCGGTGACCTCGATCACATCAAGCTGGTCGTGAAGGCTTTCGAAGGTGTCGACCGCCTCTCTCAGCTCTGCCTCGTCGATGCGGTCGAGTCGGTGAGCCATTGCCAGGGCCGCTCTCCCTTCGACATAGACGAGACGCGAAGACACGACCCGGTCAGCCTCGTCCCAGAGTCGGGAAGCGACCATGCTGGAGGGCTCGTCGATGACGACGGGCACGATGGCCGATGTGTCGAAGTACACGATCAACGGCGCTGCTCACTGACCAAGTCGCTGACATTGCCCCGGCTTTTCACTCGTTGCGCGGGTCGGGTCCGACCTGGCTCGCGTGCCGGTTTGACGATCCCCTCGGCGATTGCCCGGTCCAAGGTCCGGCCTCCTTTGATGGGGACGATCCGAGCGAAGGCCGCGCCTCGGTCGGTGACGATGACTTCGTCGCCCTCTCGGACCCGGGCCAGATAGTCGCTCAGTCTTCCTCGCAGTTCTCGGATGCCCACTTCCATGGACCATAGTGTACACGCTTTACTCACTAATGTGGACACATATGGTCGTAGGGCCCGACCACCCTCGATCCATGCAGCACCCCGGCCTGCCCATTCTTCCCGGGGCACAGTTGGCCACCCGGGGTCACCCTGAACGCCGGATGAGCGGAGACCCCGTCTGCACTCGACGGGCCTGAGCATGATGCCCGGCGTGACGTGCGGAGCACCCAACGGGATGAGGTCGCCGATCACCCGTATAACGCCGACTCGGTGCTCGCCACCGCCGGCTCCTCGTGTCCGGCCGGAGAGCGCCGATCACCCAGTTCTGCGGTGCTCCGCGGCCGCCGCGGAGGTGTCGGGACATCGGATGACACTGGCTGGAGCAAGACCTTCGACCGTCCGCAGAAGGATCGGCTACCGGTCATAGATCTCGCGGCGGTGGCCCATACGAAGGACGAGGACAACGAGCTCGTTGTCGTTGATCTCGTACACGATCCGGTAGTTACCGGTACGGACCCGCCACTCGCCCGAGCCACCGACGAGCCGGGTCGCGGCTGGTGGCCGGGGATCGATAGCGAGCAGCTCAATGGCGGCTTGGAGGCGTCGCCTCGCATCCGGGTCGAACTTGCGGAGCTGGCGCGCGGCTGATGGCGCCAAGGTGACCCTGTAGGTCACGCCAGTCCGAGATCGACCTTGACCTGCTCCCAGGGGATCAGCGTCTCGCCGGTGGCTCGCATCTCGGCGCGAGCAGCTTCAGCGGCGCGAATGTCTGCCATGTCTTCGGCCAGCTCCAGGATGCCGTCGAGATCGTCGGCGTCGATGATGGCTGCCACCCGACGGCCGCGCCGGGCCAGGTAGATCGGCGTGTGCTCGGCGCGAGCACGATCAATGATCTCCGCCAACTGTTGGCGTGCCTCTGATACGGACAGCACCGCAGGATCGGGCATGTACAAAACGTACCTGGAACTACCGGGATGTACAAGTGATCGCCTGCAACCTCGTCCCGGTGTCCCGGTAGCCGATGGGCTGACGGCGATCCGCGGTGAGCCCGAGACCCGACCGTCGGCCGCCCCGGCGGACGCTCGGCTTACGAGGAGCGGTCACGCGGTCTGTCTCTGACCTAGATCCAATACCGTTTAGTTAGGGTGCAGCTAGGACGCGGATCCCCTCCCCGGCACGCTTGGTCGGCCGGGGCCAGTTGTGATGCACCGCCCTCTTGACGCCGAACTTGCTCATCTTGGGCTTGACGACCCTTCCAGCGGCGCGTAGGCGCCGTTCGGGCAGGAGCTCCTGGCCGATCTCGACGATCACGGCCCGTAGTGCTTCCCCGATTGCGCGTGCGCTGGTGCCGATGCCGGCACGAACGCTTCGTCGAGCTGCACGAAGCGAACGGGTGAAGCTCACGCGATCGGGGTCCACGCTGTCGTGGCCCGCGACCTCGACCATGAGTGCCCTGATCGCGTAGTGGGTGCACAGGTAGCCGTAGATCTCCTGACGTACTCCCTCGGGGCTCTTGGATCGCAGCACCACCCTCGGGCCGCGTTGATGGGTCTTCAGCTCGTCGAGGAGGGTCTCGAACTCCCAGCGTTCGGGGTAGAGCCCAGCGAGCTCGTCGGCTGGCGCCCGGCCCGGGTCGAGGATCGTCGTGACGAGCCGGTAGGTGGTCTCTTCGCCCTGGCTGCGCCCCGGGTCGTCGATCTCATAGACGATCACCCGAACGCTGAGCACCTTCAGTTTGCGCCGCTTGTCGTCTTTGATGACCAACTCGGAGCGGTACGAGCCGTCATCGAAGCGTTCGAGCACCGGCAGCACCGCTGACGACTTCACCCGCCACAACAGGTCTGCGCCTGTGGCGGCCATGGCGGCGAACAGCTGGTAGGAGCCACCGAAGCCCCTGTCGGCCAGCAAGAGCATCCCCGCCTTGACAGACCTGACGAGCTCGAGAGCGAGGGTGTTCTCGCCCGTCTCGTAAGGGCCGATCGCAATGCCGCACAGCGCGTGGGTGCCGCACTCGCCGAGACCGACCATGCGGACCTGGGGGAACGCGCAGCCCTCCCCGCGAGCCGCGGTCGGCCGGCCGAACTCCTCGTCGTTGGCCGCGGTGTCGGGAACATCGAGGTTCGTCCCGTCGATGGCCATGAGCCGCAGGCCGCGATAAAACGCCCCAGAGGTCGACTCGGTCGCCATCGGCACACACGCCCGATCGAAGCACGCCTTGAGCGGCGCGAAACCGAGACGAGCCCGTGCCTGGGAGATCGCCCCTTTGGTCGGAACATCCCAGCTGCTCTTCCAGCCGGTCTGATACGACAGGCCCTCGACGAGGTTGCGCATCACCTCCTCGTAGCCCGAATCGGCAAACAACGCGAGAGCGAGCACGTAGTAGACCACCAGGCGGGCCGGCAGCAACCTGTGACGCTGCTCGGCCTTGCCGGCGGCTGCCACCGCAGCGTCCACCAACGACGCCGGGAACGTACGAGTCAGCACACCCACTGCGACATGGTCCGCCAGGCGCTGGTCGCTCTGCGGCTTCACCCACCCCACTCTCGGCACGGGGCCAGAATATCACACGTGTAAGTCTAACTATACGGTATTGGATCTAGGTCAGAGCGCCATCGCCTACATGTGCAGGTTGCCGCTGAACGGTCGCTACGCGGTCCTCACCGACGCCCTGGCCACTCGGCACGTCGCTCCCGAGCCGAGGCCGACGCTCGGGACCTGGCGGGCAGCTCTGCACGTCGATGGCCAGCACTCCACCCAGGAGGCGGTCTTCGAGCTGGCGAACATCGCCGCGAGCGGCGAGGCACTGGTCACCCCGGCGATGAAGATGGGCTCCCTGGCGGCTCTGGCGCAGACCGGCAAGCAGATCTACGAGGGGCTCTGCTACGGCGAGTCGGCGGCGGTGCGCACGTTCAAGGCCATCAACACCCACGTCGACATCTGGGCGGCCATCGAGCGGACAGACGCCATCTTGCGCCAGAACGCCATGCGCTCGGGCGACACCGTGGAGGCGACACCGA
>Ga0078972_1001198_pt1 | contig 99951 bp, 122 predicted proteins | sample YelNatPaOPGAMG01_FD_67568 | JGI IMG/M metagenome (GOLD analysis project Ga0078972, IMG submission 67568) | Hot spring thermophilic microbial communities from Obsidian Pool, Yellowstone National Park, USA - OP-RAMG-01 (SPADES assembly) (version 2) | ecosystem: Environmental > Aquatic > Thermal... | reverse complement strand
GATGCCGGGAGACAACGTACAGTTCAAGGTCACGCTGATTGCCCCGATCGCGATGGAAGATGGGCTGCGTTTTGCAGTGCGCGAAGGAGGCCGTACCGTCGGCGCCGGCGTCGTTTCGAAGGTGGTGGAGTGATGGAAGGTTCCAAGATTCGTATTCGCCTGAAGTCTTACGACTACCGGATGCTTGACATCTCTGCTGCGGAGATCGTCGAGACCGCGCGCCGCACCGGCGCGCGGGTCTGTGGTCCGATTCCGTTGCCCACCAAGATCGAGCGCTTCACCGTGCTGCGTTCGCCGCATGTGGACAAAAATGCCCGTGACCAGTTCGAGCAACGCACTCATAAGCGGCTCATGGATATTCTCGACCCCAACGACAAGACCGTCGATGCGCTCATCAAGCTCGACCTTGCGGCGGGAGTTGATGTAGAGATTAAGCTGTAAGGAGAAAATAATGACGATCGGCATGATAGGTCGCAAGATCGGTATGACGCGGGTGGCTGGCGAAGGTGGCAAGGTGGTTCCGGTTACCGTTATCCACGTCGCAGAAAACGTCGTGACCCAGGTAAAGAGCAAAGACAGCGACGGGTACGAGTCGATCCAGGTCGGCGTAGGCAGCGTCCGGCCACAACGTTTGAGCTCTGCGCTAGCCGGACATTTTCGTAAGGCTGCCGTTGAGCCGCGCCGTTTTTTACGTGAGTTTCGGCTGAATGAGTCCGGTTCTTATCAAGCTGGACAAGAGCTGTCGCTGGATATGTTCACTGTGGGACAGCGGATTGACGTGACAGGTGTCAGCAAGGGTAAGGGTTTTGCGGGTGCCATCAAGCGTCACAATTTTCGCAGTAATCGCGCCAGCCACGGTAATTCGCTATCCCACCGTGCCCCGGGCTCCATTGGTTGTCGTCAGACTCCAGGTCGGGTATTCAAAGGCAAGAAGATGGCTGGGCATTTGGGCAACGAGCGGGTAACGACTCTGAATCTCGAGGTCGTACGTGTCGATGTCGAGCGGCGCCTCGTGATGATCAAGGGTAGTGTGCCCGGCGCTAACGAGGGGGATGTTGTACTGCGTCCCACCGTGCGCGGGTAAACGGGAGCACGACGATGGAAGTAGAAAGTATTCATATTAGTAGTGGCAAGGGTGAAAAGGTAGAGCTGGCGGACGCCGTGTTCGACGCGCCCTACAACGAAGCGTTACTGCATCAGGTGGTGGTCGCGCAATTAGCGGGTCTGCGTAGCGGTACGGCGGTGCAGAAGAATCGTGCCGCCGTTCGTGGCGGCGGTCGCAAGCCTTGGAAACAGAAAGGTGGCGGTCGTGCGCGTGCGGGTAGTATCCGGAGTCCCATCTGGCGCGGCGGTGGTCGCGCCTTTCCTGGCGTGACGCAAAGTTACAAGCAGAAGGTCAACAAGAAAATGTGGGCCGGTGCCATGCGCAGTGCGCTGGCGGAGCTGCTTCGGCAAGATCGTTTGCAGATCATCGCCGCAGAAGATTTTGCCGAACCCAAGGCCAAGCACGGGCGGACCTGGTTGCAAGCCGCGGGTGGTGATGACGTGCTGGTAGTGTTGGCAGAAGCGCCGATCAATTTCTTTTTGTCGCTGCGGAATTTTCCGCACGTCGGCTTGGCCGAGTGGCAGGATGTGGGTCCCGCAGACCTCCTGCGTTACGGGCGAGTGTTGATGGACGCCGCCGCCGCCAACAAGTTTGCGGAGGTGTATGGATGAATAACGAACGTCAGTTTCTGGTCTTGCTTGCGCCGATCGTGAGCGAGAAAAGCACCATGCAGACCCAGGCAGCAAATCAGTACGCCTTTCGGGTCGCGCGAGACGCCAGCAAGGGCGAGATCAAGTCTGCGGTCGAACGGCTGTTCCAAGTCAGTGTACTGTCCGTACAGACGCTGAACTACGCGGGTAAGGCGAAGCGTATGGGACGCCATGCCGGGCGTCGCTCTTCCTGGAAGAAAGCCTACGTGCGCCTTGCCGAAGGCAACAGCATCGACCTTGGCATTGCCTGAGAGAGATAGGGGATAAAGATGGCTCTCGTACGAACCAAACCGACCTCCGCCGGACGTCGTTTCGTCATCAAGGTGGTCAATCCGGAGCTGCACAAGGGCGCTCCGGTCAAAGCGTTGACCTCCAGCCAGGCACATACTGGCGGTCGCAACCACAATGGACGAGTGACGCGCCGGCACGCCGGTGGTGGGCATCGTCAGCATTATCGTCTGGTTGATTTTCGTCGTAACAAGAATGACATACCTGCCAAGGTGGAGCGGATCGAATACGATCCCAACCGCAGCGCCCATTTGGCCCTGCTCTGTTACGCCGACGGCGAACGCCGGTATATCCTTGCTCCCAAAGGCGTGTCCGCTGGCGACACCCTGATCTCTGGCGAGGAGACGCCGGTGCGTCCCGGTAACTGCATGCCGCTGCGCAAGATTCCAGTCGGTAGTGTGGTCCACAATATCGAATTGCGTCCTGGCAAGGGCGGGCAGATCGCCCGCTCGGCTGGCGCCTCCGCGCAGTTGATGGCGCGTGAAGGAGATTACGCGCAGATTCGACTGCGCTCTGGTGAAGTGCGCAAAATTCATGTATCCTGCCGCGCCACATTGGGTGTTGTCGGCAACGACGAGCATGGGACGCGGCAGTTGGGCAAGGCCGGTGCTACCCGCTGGCGCGGTATCCGTCCCACGGTGCGTGGCGTCGCCATGAACCCGGTCGACCATCCACACGGTGGTGGTGAAGGCCGCACCTCGGGCGGGCGTCATCCGGTGTCGCCCTGGGGGCAGCCGACCAAGGGGTATCGTACCCGTCGCAACAAACGTACCAGCGGCATGATCGTCCGCCGCCGGAAGTCCTGATCAGGGGAGAGGAATTCGTCGTGCCACGTTCCATCAAGAAGGGTCCTTTCGTGGACCAGCATCTCGACAAAAAAGTCCAGGAAGCTCAGGCGAGCAACAGTCGCAAGCCGATCAAGACCTGGTCGCGTCGTTCCACCATTACGCCCGATTTTATCGGTTTGACCTTTGCCGTCCATAACGGAAAACAGCACATTCCCGTTGTGGTCAACGAGAACATGGTGGGGCACAAGCTCGGCGAGTTTGCCCTGACTCGGACCTTCAAGGGCCACGTCGCCGACAAGAAAGCCAAGCGTTGAGGACACTGAGATGAGATCAACGGCAGTATTGAAAGGATTGCAGATGTCGCCGCAAAAGGCTCGACTGGTTGCTGACCTGGTGCGCGGAAAACCGGTAGATAAGGCGTTGGATATCCTGCGTTTTACCCAGAAAAAGGCGGCGTTGCCGATTCGCAAATGCCTGGAGTCCGCCATCGCCAATGCCGAGAACAACGAAGGTGCCGATGTCGATGCCTTGGTGGTCGAATCGATCATGATTGATGGCGGTTCGGTGTTGAAGCGCTTCGCGGCCCGTGCGAAGGGGCGCGGCACGCGGATTTTGAAGCGTACCAGCCACATCACCATTGTCGTAGCCGAACAGTAAGCGAGGAAAGTATGGGTCAGAAAACGAATCCAATCGGACTGCGTCTGGGAATCATTAAGAATTGGAACTCGCGCTGGTACGGAAAAGCAGATTTCAAAGACAAGTTGCTCGAAGACATCCGTATCCGTGATTTCATTCGCAAGCGCCTGAGTGGCGCGGCGATCTCTGATATCACGGTTGAGCGGCCCGCGCGCAGTGCGCGTATCACGCTGCACACGGCGCGGCCCGGGGTAGTCATTGGCAAGAAGGGCGAGGATATTGAGAATCTGCGTGCGGAAGTGCAAAAGCGCATGGGGATTCCAGTGCACGTCAATGTCGAAGAAATTCGCAAGCCAGAGCTGGATGCCCAGCTGGTCGCCGAGAACGTGGCTCAGCAGTTGGAGCGGCGGATCATGTTCCGTCGGGCAATGAAGCGAGCCGTTACCAACGCGATGCGTTTTGGCGCCCAGGGAATGCGGATCAACTGTGCTGGTCGCTTGGGCGGTGCGGAGATCGCGCGGACCGAGTGGTACCGCGAGGGACGCGTTCCTCTGCATACCCTCCGCGCAGACATCGACTACGGCTTTGCCGAGGCTAAGACGACCTATGGCATCATTGGCGTCAAGGTCTGGATCTTCAAGGGCGAAATTCTCGAATGGAGCAGCGCAGCTAGCGTTGCTGCCGCGCAGAAGTAAGGAGAGCGGTGATGTTGCAACCAAAACGGACCAAATTTCGCAAACAGCACAAGGGTCGCAATCGCGGCCTCGCCACGCGCGGCAACAAAGTGAGCTTTGGTGAGTATGGTCTCAAGGCGACAACGCGCGGGCGCGTCACGGCGCGGCAGATCGAGGCCGCCAGGCGTGCCATCAACCGTCATGTACGCCGTGGAGGACGGATCTGGGTGCGGGTTTTCCCCGACAAGCCGATCAGCAAAAAGCCCGCTGAAGTGCGTATGGGTAAGGGCAAAGGAAATCCGGAATACTGGGTGGCGTTGATTCAGCCCGGTAAGGTTTTGTATGAAATGGAAGGCGTAACGGAAGAGGTAGCACGCGAGGCTCTGCGGCTCGGAGCTGCCAAACTGCCGGTGCAGACCATCGTGGTAGAACGGCGGGTGATGGGATGAAAGGACAAGATTTGAGCCAGCTATCGGTGTCTGAGTGTCAGACCCAGTTGCTTGCACTCCTCGAAGAGCAGTTCAAACTGCGTATGCAACATGGCACCGGGCAGCTGGCGAACACTGCCCGCTTGCGCGGCGTGCGTCGCGACATAGCACGGATACGTACTGAGATCACGAAGAAGGCGAAGGTGAGCCAATGAGCACAGAACAGAATCCTCGGAGTCTGGTGGGCACCGTGGTCAGCAATCGGATGGATAAGACCATTGTCGTCCTTGTCGAGCATCGTATTCAGCACCCGCTGTACAAGAAGTACATACGGCGGTCGAAGAAATTCCACGCTCACGATCAGGACAACAGTTGCCAGATCGGTGATACCGTGCGCATTGAAGAATGCCGGCCGATTTCCAAGACCAAGACCTGGCGTCTGGTGTCGGTAGTTGGGCATGCCATTGCGGAAGGAGTCGCATCATGATTCAAATGCAGAGTCGGCTAGCCGTGGCGGACAACAGCGGCGCTCGAGAGGTGATGTGCATCAAGGTGCTCGGCGGCTCGCACCGGCGCTACGCGGATATTGGTGACGTCATCAAGGTCAGCATCAAGGACGCGGCACCGCGCGGTAAGGTCAAGAAGGGTGATGTTTACAATGCCCTCATTGTGCGTACTCGCAAGGGCGTTCGTCGCGAGGACGGTTCGGTGATCCGCTTCGACAACAACGCTGCGGTGCTGCTCAACAATCAGTTGCAGCCGATTGGCACGCGTATTTTTGGCCCGGTCACCCGCGAGCTGCGTGGCGCCAATTTCATGAAGATCATTTCGCTCGCGCCCGAAGTGTTGTAGGAGTTGAGCATGAGCAAGATTCGCAAGGACGATGAAGTGGTGGTGCTCAGCGGTAAGGACAAGGGCAAACGTGGCAAGGTATTGCGCGTGTTGCCGGAGGAAGGCCGCGCCATCGTGGAAAAAGTCAATATGATCAAGCGGCATCAACGCCCGGATCGTATGGGTAACGGTGGTGGTATCGTAGAAAAGGAAGCGCCGGTGCAGTTGTGCAAGCTCGCGATCTACAACCCGGTTACGGGTAAGGCCGACCGCGTTGGTTTCAAGTTCCTCGCCGATGGCAGCAAGGTTCGCGTATTCAAAAGCAACGGCGAACAGCTGGCGAAGCATTGAGGGGGCAGGTGAAGATGGAAGCACGGTTGCAAAAAGTATACAAGGATCAGATCATACCGCGGCTGATTCAGGAGTTCGGTTTTAAAAGCGTCATGGAGGTTCCGCGCCTGCAAAAGATCACCATCAACATGGGGGTCGGTGAGGCGGTCGGCGATAAGAAGGTGCTCGAGGCTGCCGTTGGTGATATGACGAAGATCGCCGGTCAGAAACCGATTGTCACCAAGGCGCGGAAGTCTGTTGCGGCCTTCAAGATTCGCGACGGCTATCCGATCGGCTGCATGGTGACCTTGCGTGGTGAGCGCATGTATGAATTTCTGGATCGCTTGGTGAGTATTGCTATCCCCCGAATCCGCGATTTTCGCGGCCTGTCGCCGAAATCCTTCGATGGCCGGGGAAACTATTCGATGGGGGTAAAGGAGCAGATCATTTTCCCGGAGATCGAGTACGACAAAATCGACCGACTGCGAGGAATGGACGTGACCTTTACGACCACTGCCAAGAACGATGCGGAGGCCCTGGGTTTACTCAAGGCTTTCAAAATGCCGTTCCGCGCCTGAGGAGAGCAAAGTTATGGCAAAGAAATCGATGATCGCCAAGGCAGCGCGGGCGCCGAAATTTCGCGTACGTGCCTACCACCGTTGCCAGCTTTGTGGTCGCGCCCATGGTTACTATCGCAAGTTTGGACTGTGCCGTCTTTGCCTGCGGAAGCATGCTTCGGCCGGCAACATTCCCGGCATCGTGAAGAGCAGTTGGTGAGGGAAAGATGAGTATTACAGATCCTATCGCAGATATGCTGACGCGCATTCGTAATGCGCAGGCAGTGGGCAAGAATTCTGTCCAGATCCCAGCGTCCAAGCTGAAACGGGCGATCGCTCGGGTACTACTAGACGAAGGCTACATCGCGGAAGTCGCAGACGATACCCTCGCCGGTCATCCCAGCCTGCGGATTACTTTAAAGTACTATGCAGGGGAAGGAGTAATCTCCGAGATTCGGCGGATCAGCCGTCCCGGTGTGCGTATTTACCGCGGTGCGCAAGAGCTGCCACGGGTGCGCGACGGCTATGGTATCGCCATCGTCTCCACTTCGCGCGGTATCATGACCGACCGCGCCGCGCGAGCCGAGGGTATCGGCGGCGAAGTGCTCTGCGTCGTCGCGTAAGGGGGAAGCATGTCACGCGTAGCGAAACAACCAGTCAGTTTGCCCAAGGGCGTCGAGGTTCGGATTGACGCCGGTCAAGTCACCGTGAAGGGCCCCAAGGGGCAGCTCGCCATGGCCTTGCAAAACGGTGTCGGAATTCACGTCGAAGGCGACAGGGCGAGTATCAATTGGCAAGAAGATGTCGTGCATCACGCGGGTACCACGCGTGCGTTGTTGGCCAATATGGTCCATGGTGTGTCCCAGGGCTTTGAGCGCAAGCTGGAAATCATTGGCGTTGGCTATCGAGCTCAGGCCAAGGGTAAGACGCTGGGTCTGAGCCTTGGATTTTCCCACCCGGTTGAGTACCCGGTCCCGGAGTCGATCACTATCGAGACGCCGACGCAGACGGAAATCGTCATCCGCGGCGTGGATAAGCAGATGGTCGGGCAGGTTGCTGCAGATATCCGCGCGTATCGGCCGCCGGAGCCTTATAAGGGCAAGGGCGTGCGCTATGCCGGTGAGCAAGTCCGGCGCAAAGAAGCCAAGAAGAAGTGAGGGGATCAGCAATGGACAAGAATATCAGCCGGTTGCGTCGGGCCAGAAAGACCCGCGCCCGCATTGCCGGACAGGGCAAGCTGCGCTTGTCGGTCTATCGTTCCGGCAAGCATATCTACGCGCAAATCATCGACGATGCCCAAGGGCGGGTACTCACCCAGGCCTCTTCGTTGGAGAAAGATGTGCGTGCTACCATTAAGAATGGTGCTAGTACCGATAGCGCGGCCCTCATCGGTAAGCGCGTGGCAGAAAAGGCCAAAGGTCTGGGGATTACCGAGGTCGCTTTTGACCGCAGCGGTTATCGCTACCACGGCCGGGTAAAGGCCCTCGCCGAGGCAGCACGCGAAAGCGGCCTGTCCTTCTGACGGAGTATTGACAATGGCAAGAGAGAATCGCGAAAGCCAACAGCCGGGTGATGGAATGTTGGAAAAGCTCATTCACATCAATCGCGTATCAAAGGTGGTGAAGGGTGGGCGCCAGTTTGGCTTTGCCGCCTTGATGGTGGTGGGTGACGGAGATGGAAAGGTCGGTTTTGGGCGGGGCAAGGCCAAGGAAGTTCCTGCTGGTATCCAGAAAGCCACCGATCAGGCCCGCCGTTATCTCACCCAGGTGCCGTTGATGCGGGGCACCATCCCGTTTCCGGTGGAAGGGCGTCATGGCGCGGCTCGTGTCATTCTGCGGCCGGCCCCCGAGGGTAGCGGTGTCATCGCCGGCGGTGCCATGCGCGCGGTGTGTGAGGCGGTGGGCTTACGCAATGTCGTGGCCAAATCGTTGGGATCCAATAATCCCATCAATGTCGTGCGTGCAACCTTTGATGCCTTTTCCAAACTGGCGAGTCCTCAGTCCATTGCCATGAAGCGTGGCAAGACGTTGCGGGAAATTCGCGAACATGGAGGGTCTGAAAATGAGTAAGACCCTACGGGTTACCTTGGTCCGCAGTCTGATCGGGATTACGAAAAAGCACCGCGCCACGGTTCGTGGTCTGGGCTTGCGACGTACCGGTCACAGCGTCGAACTTCGCGATACCCCTGAGGTTCGCGGAATGATTCAGAAAATCCCGTATCTCTTACGTTGGGAAGAACAGTCATGAAATTGAATACCATTGCACCTGCGCCAGGCGCCAAGAAGGAGCGTGTGCGGGTCGGTCGTGGCATTGGTAGCGGCTTTGGCAAGACCGCGGGAAGGGGCCACAAGGGACAGCACGCCCGTTCTGGCGGCTACCACAAAGTCGGCTTTGAGGGTGGACAGATGCCGTTGCAGCGGCGCATTCCGAAACGTGGTTTTCGCAATGCCGGTGCTTCGCTGGTGGTCGAAGTGACCCTCGACATGCTCGCCAGCGCCGCAATCAGCGGCATGGTGGATGCCGAAGCTCTGCGGCTGCGCCGCTTTGTCCGCGGTGATGCCGTTCAGATCAAAGTCATCCGGACGGGCAAGCTGGAAGCCGCGATCACCGTTAAAGGCCTGCGTGTCAGCGCCGGCGCGCGGCAGGCCATTGAGGCCGCTGGCGGTCAGGTAGAGGAATAAGTATGGCCAACACCCTCGGCGCACTGAGCAATGCCGCGCAGGGTGCGGGCAATATCGCGGAATTACGGCGACGAATCTTCTTCTTGCTCGGGGCGTTGTTGGTCTTCCGCATCGGCGCACATATTCCCGTTCCCGGTATTGATCCTGCGGCGATGGCTTCCTTTTTCCACCAGGAACAGGGAACCATCCTTGGTATGTTCAACATGTTTTCCGGAGGCGCGCTATCGCGACTCACGGTTTTTGCGTTGGGCATCATGCCGTATATCAGTGCGTCCATCATTTTTCAGTTGGGCGGGGCGGTTATCCCACAGCTGGAAGAGCTGAAAAAGGAGGGGGAAGCGGGGCGGCGGAAAATTACCGAATACACTCGCTACGCCACTGTGGTGTTGTCGCTCCTGCAAGGATTAGGTATTGCCGTTGCCATTGAGAAGATGCATGGCGGCTCGGTACCGGTGGTGATCGATCCCGGGCCACTGTTTCTTTTTACGACTACGATCACCCTTTCGGCGGGTACAGTATTCTTGATGTGGCTGGGCGAGCAGATTACTGAACGTGGCATTGGTAACGGTATCTCCCTCATCATCTTTGCGGGGATCGTAGCTGGCCTACCCCAGGCCCTTGCCACCATGTTGGAGCTCGTGCGTACCGGCCAGTTTCAGCCGCTCTTTGCTCTGGCCATTTTTGTCTTGGCCCTGGTGGTTCTTGCCTTCGTCGTCTTTATGGAGAGCGCACAGCGACGTATCCCAATTCAGTACGCTAAGCGGCAAGTAGGACGGAAGATTTATGGCGGGCAGAGCACCCACATGCCCCTCAAGGTGAACATGTCCGGGGTGATTCCGCCGATCTTCGCTACCAGTATACTGCTTCTACCTGCTACTCTCGCCGGCTGGTTTGCCAATGTGCCTGGCATGGAGTGGTTGGCTCGGATTGGACAGGCGTTGAGTCCCGGGACCACCTTGTACGATGTGGTATTCACTATTGCCATCGTATTCTTTGCCTTTTTCTACACGGCTATGGTGTTTAACCCGCGCGAAACCGCTGATAACCTGAAGAAGTCCGGCGCCTTCGTTCCCGGACTGCGGCCTGGAGAGCAGACATCCAAGTATATGGATCGGGTCTTGAGCCGTCTCACCCTGTGGGGAGCTATTTACCTCACCGTGGTGTGTCTGTTGCCAGAGTTCCTGATCACGGAATACAACGTGCCGTTTTACTTTGGTGGTACGAGCCTGCTCATCGTCGTCGTCGTTATGATGGACCTGATGGCACAGATCCAGAGCCATTTGCTTACCCATCGGTACGAAGGTTTGCTGCGGAAGAGCGGCCAGCAAGGTAAGCGATAACTATGACGGATATTGGACACATTATTCTGCTCGGCGCCCCGGGCGTGGGCAAGGGTACCCAGGCCAAGGTGTTGTCCGCCGAGTTGGGCTTGCCTCATGTTTCGACTGGTGATATGCTCCGCGCCTCTGTTGCTGCCGGCAGCGAGATGGGTAAACGAGCCAAGGCGGTGATGGAGTCTGGCGCTTTGGTCAGTGACGAGATCATACTAGGCATTGTGTCTGAACGGCTGCAGGAAGGCGACGCGCAGAAGGGAGTTATATTCGACGGTTTCCCGCGCACGGTGGTGCAGGCTGAAGGGCTCGACCATTTGCTCGCTCGCAGCGGTGTCTTGTCGATTGCGCATGTCCTGCACATTGTGCTTGATGATGAGGAAATTGTCGATCGGCTGTCCGGGCGGCGTGTGTGTCGCAACTGTGGTGCCATATACCATGTGCGTTTCCAGCCGCCAAAGGTTGCGGGACGATGCGACCGGTGTGGTGGCGAACTCTTTCAGCGGGACGATGACCAGCCTGAGGTAATTCGGCATCGGCTTGCGGTGTACGCAGCCGAGACGGCGCCGCTGGTTTCTTTCTACCGCGCTCGGGCCGGGTACGCTGAGGTGGATGGCACCGGTAGCAGTGCGGCGGTCACCGACCGTATTCGGGTTTTGTTGAGGTAAAGGGATGGCCAAGGAAGACACTCTCGAAATGCAGGGAGAAGTCATAGAAAACCTGCCAAGCGCAACCTTTAAGGTGCGTTTGGAAAATGGTTTTGTGGTCAATGCACACATCTCTGGGAAGATGCGTATGCACTACATACGGATTCTGCCTGGAGATAAGGTCACTGTGGAGATGACGCCTTACGACCTGAGCAAGGGGCGCATCACCTATCGCGCCAAGTAAGGAGGCGTTCCATGAAAGTTCGGGCATCGGTGAAAAGGCTTTGCCGTAATTGCAAAATCATCCGGCGTAATGGTGTCGTCCGAGTGATTTGCGTCGAACCGCGGCATAAGCAGCGGCAGGGGTGAGTGTGGTGATGGGGTTGGCTATGATGAATGGGAAGGAGTAGGGAATGGCCCGCATTGCTGGTGTCAATATTCCGAACAACAAGCAGATCGGTGTCGCCTTGACGTATATTTACGGCATTGGAGCCACTCGGTCCCGCGATATTCTTGCGGCGGCAGAGGTCGATACCGCGGTTCGCGTAAAAGATGTGAGCGAAGGCGAGCTCGAACGCATTCGCACCGAGGTCGCTAAGTATGTGGTTGAAGGCGACCTGCGCCGGGAAGTCACTATGAGCATCAAACGGCTCATGGATCTCGGCTGCTATCGCGGTATCCGTCATCGCCGCGGTCTCCCAGTACATGGTCAACGGACCAAGACCAACGCACGTACCCGTAAGGGTCCGGCGAAGCCCATCGCCCGCTGAAGCTGAAGGATCGATAGCATGGCAAAGACACAAACGAACGTGCGCGTACGGAAGAAAGTCAAGAAGAACGTTGTGGATGGCGTCGCGCATATTTACGCCTCCTTCAATAATACTATCATCACCATCAGCGACCGGCAGGGCAATGCGTTGGCGTGGGCCAGCTCGGGCGGGTCCGGCTTCCGCGGTTCGCGGAAGAGCACTCCGTTTGCCGCTCAGGTCGCGGCGGAAAATGCCGGACGCCGAGCGCAGGAATACGGTTTGAAGAACCTGGATGTCGAGGTGAGTGGCCCGGGACCCGGGCGAGAGAGCACAGTACGTGCCCTGCATTCCGTTGGTTTTCGCATCACCAGCATTCGCGACGTGACGCCGATCCCACACAATGGCTGCCGTCCGCCCAAAAAGCGGCGTGTTTGATTTTTTTGGAGGTAGGTAGTGGCTAAATATACCGGCCCCAGTTGCCGTCAGTGCCGGCGCGAAGGTGGCAAGCTCTTTCTGAAGGGTGAAAAGTGTTTCTCTGACAAGTGTCCAGTCGTGGTCCGGGCCTATGCGCCGGGTCAACACGGGCAACGCCGTGGGCGCGTCAGTGAATACGGTACGCAGTTGCGCGAAAAGCAAAAGGTGCGGCGTGTCTATGGTATTCTTGAGGGGCAGTTCCGGCGCTACTTCGCTGCAGCCTCTCAGAAGAAGGGCGTGACCGGCGAGCTGCTTTTGCGTTTCCTGGAGTTGCGGCTGGACAATATTGCCTATCGTGCAGGCTTTGGCTCTTCGCGTGCCGAAGCTCGCCAGGTAGTGCGGCATGGCCACGTGACGGTCAACGGCAAGCGAGTGGACATTCCGTCCTATCAAGTTCGCGCCGGTGATGTCATAGCGGTTACCGCGGCGGCTAAGGAACACGCGCGTATTCTGGGCGCTGTTGAGGCAGCAGAAGGTCGTGGCTACCCCGAGTGGCTCAGCGTCGATACCAAGGCACTCAGTGCCACTATCAAGGCCGTCCCCGTGCGCGACGAAATGCCGCAGGATTTGAACGAGCAGATGGTGGTGGAACTCTACTCCAAGTAATATGGAGCAACGAGGATTATTTATGGCTGAAGTTGGCGAGCTGTTGTGTCCGCAGAATTACGAAATCGAAACGACCGGTGCGCATTCCGCCCGCGTCAGTTTGGGTCCTCTAGAACGTGGTTTTGGGCACACTCTCGGTAATTCACTGCGGCGGATTCTCCTTTCCTCGCTGAAAGGCGTTGCAGTTACCGAGGTCGAAATCGAGGGCGTTCTGCACGAATACTCCAGTCTGGAAGGGGTGCAGGAGGATGTCGTGGACATTCTCCTGAATCTCAAGCAGCTGGCGATCCGTAGCCACCGTCAGGAGTCGCAGACCATTACCGTGCGCAAACGGGGACCCGGGCCCGTCACGGGTGCCGATATTGTCGCCGAGCATGGAGTCGAGGTGGCGAATCCCGGGCACGTCATTGCGACCATCACCCGGGACGTCGAGATGGTGATGCACTTGCGCCTCGACTTTGGGCGTGGCTATCAGGCGGCCGCTACGCGCCTGCGTGACCACGAAAAACGGATCGGCGTCCTGGCTCTCGATGCGAGCTTTAGCCCGGTGCGTCGCGTCAGTTTTCAGGTAGAGAGTGCTCGGGTGGAACAGCGTACCGATCTTGATCGCCTGATCCTTGACGTCGAAACCAATGGTACAATTGAGCCACTGGCTGCCATTCAGGAGGCGGCACGCATACTCCGCCAACAGTTGGACGTCTTCGTTGGTGGCGAGATGCCCGCCGTAGAAGAGCTGCGGAAAGTTGCTGTGGTCGAGGATCTGATGCCCCTGCTGGAACGGCCGGTGGATGATCTCGAGTTGACCGTGCGTTCGCTGAATTGCCTGAAGGCCGAGGACATCTTCTATATCGGTGATCTGGTGCAGAAATCGGAAAATGAGCTCTTGAAGGCGCCGAATCTCGGTCGTAAATCTCTGACAGAGATTAAGGAGATCCTCGGCGGCAAAGGGCTTTCCTTAGGGATGCGCCTGCAGAATTGGCCGCCCGAGGGCTTACCACCGCTGGGTAATAAAGATGCCGTCGAGGCAGACTGAGTCGTTACTTTTTATTTGGGGAGTGTGACGTCATGCGTCATGGCAATAGTGGAAAAAAACTGAATCGTAACAGCAGCCATCGGCGGGCGATGTTCGCCAATATGATGGTCTCGCTTTTTGCGCACGAGCGAATCGTCACCACCTTACCCAAGGCCAAGGAACTGCGACGCTTTGCCGAGCCGATGATTACCCTGGCCAAGGAGCCTACGGTGGCGCGGCGGCGTCTCGCGTTTTCTCGTCTTCGTGATCGCGCGGCCGTGGTCAAACTCTTTGATGAACTGGGTCCGCATTACAAGGCAAGGCCTGGTGGCTATCTGCGTATTGTCAAGTACGGGTTTCGTGCGGGTGACAACGCGCCGCTCGCAATCGTTGAGCTGGTGGATCGCGAAGCCAGCGCTTCCTGACGAGACAGCGTCCCGCAAAAGGGCTGGGAGCCTGGCTGCTCTCAGCCCTTTCCTGCTTCTGTTGTCAGGTGTTGCGCTAGATAGTGGCCGGTATGAGAATGTTGCGCCATCATCAGTTGTTCCGGCGTTCCTTCGGCAATGATCTGGCCGCCGCCGTTGCCGCCCTCGGGACCGAGATCAATGACCCAGTCGGCGCTTTTGATGACGTCGAGATTGTGCTCGATGACCACCACGCTGTTGCCGGCGTCAACGAGCTTCTGCAGTACGCTCAGCAACATCGCGATATCGTGAAAGTGTAGGCCGGTGGTCGGTTCGTCGAGGATGTAGAGGGTGCGACCAGTGTCCCGACGGGAAAGCTCGCGCGCGAGTTTCACCCGTTGCGCTTCGCCGCCAGAAAGGGTGGTTGCGGACTGACCCAGTTGAATATAACCAAGACCAACGTCGAGCAAGGTTCCCAGTTTACGGGCGATGCTCGGCACTGGCGCGAAAAATTCCGCGGCTTCCTCGACCGTCATCTGCAGCACATCGTGGATGGACTTTCCCTTGTAGTGGATCTCCAGGGTCTCGTGTTTGTAGCGCCGTCCGTGACAGACGTCGCACTCGACATAGACGTCGGGGAGAAAGTGCATTTCCACGCGTAAAACGCCTTCTCCTTCGCAGGCCTCGCAGCGCCCGCCTTTGACATTGAAACTGAAACGACCTGGCCCATAGCCGCGCGCGCGGGCCTCATTGGTCCCGGCAAAGAGCTCCCGCACGGCAGTGAAAAGTCCACTATAGGTCGCCGGATTGCTGCGCGGGGTGCGCCCGATGGGGCTCTGATCGATGGAGATGACCTTGTCGAGATGCTCCAACCCGAGGAGCTGCTCATATGGGGCGGGGGTGAGATGGCTGTTCATCAGCCGGCGAGAGCAGGCCGGGAAAAGGGTGTCGTTGATCAGCGTGGATTTGCCGGAACCACTGACCCCGGTGACACAGGTGAAGAGCCCGAGGGGGATTTCCAGAGTTACCTCGCGCAGATTGCGTCCACGCGCGCCGACGAGCCGTAATATCCGCTCGTTGTCTGGCGGACGGCGACGTTCGGGCGTGGCGATACAAAGTTCTCCGCGTAGGTATTTCCCGGTCAGGGAAGCTGCGCTACGGGCCACGCTTGCCGGATGACCGCTGGCCACCACCTCGCCGCCATGCACGCCAGCAGCGGGGCCCATATCGACCAGATAATCGGCGGCGCGGATGGCATCCTCATCATGTTCGACCACGATTACAGTGTTGCCCAGATCGCGCAGGCGTTTCAGGGTCTGCAGCAAGCGATCGTTGTCCCGTTGGTGCAGGCCGATGGAAGGCTCATCCAGGACATACATGACGCCGACCAGGCCGGCACCGATTTGAGAGGCGAGACGAATGCGCTGTGCTTCGCCACCGGACAGGGTCTCGGCGGAGCGGTCGAGGGTCAGGTAGTCCAGCCCGACGTCCATGAGAAACTGCAGGCGATCATGGATCTCCTTGAGGATCCGCTCGGCGATGGCCGCTTCCTTTCCAGCAAGCTGGAGCTCTTCGATAGAGCGCACGGCCTTGCCGATCGACAGGGCGGAAAACTCATGCACAGCGAGTGCCCCGACGCGCACCATGCGCGCCTCGGGACGTAGGCGACTACCGCCGCAGTCGGGGCAGGGCAGGCGGCCCATGAAGCGCAGGAGCTCCTCGCGTAACAGCTGCGATTGCGTTTCGTGCAGTCGTTTTTCCAGGGTGGGGATGACTCCGGAAAAACGCTGGGTTTCCGCTTTGCCGTTGCGTCCACGGATCGCCAAGGGCTCGGAGAAACCGTATAGAAGAATATTCTGCACCGTATCGGGTAGTTCCTTCCAGGCGCTTTCCAGAGAAAAAGCAAGACGATGGGCCAGGGCGTGCAACACTGGATGCATATCATTCTGGCGTTGTCGCCAGGGCGCAATCGCACCATCGGCAATGCTCAGCGCTGGGTTGGGGATGATCAATTGAGGATCGAAGATGTTGATTTCACCGAGCCCATCGCAACGAGGGCAAGCGCCTGCCGGGTTGTTGAAAGAAAAGAGCCGTGGTTCGAGGGCAGGGAAGGATCGGCCACATTGGTGGCAGGCGTGGCGGGCAGAGAAAAAATGTTCCTTTTCTTCGCCTAGGTTGACTACGATCGCCTCCTCGTCGCCCATGGCCATCGCGCTCTCCAGTGATTCTGCTAGACGTCCCCGAACATCGTCGCGCAGGACCAGGCGATCGACCACCGCTTCGATGCTGTGCTTGCGTTTGGGATCCAGCACCGGGAGCTCTTCCAGCTCGCAAAGTTGTCCATCGACCCGGGCGCGCACCAGACCACGGGCGCGTAACCCCTGGAAAATCTCCTCGTGGCTGCCCTTACGATCGCGGAGTACGGGGGCCAGAACCAGGATGCGGGTACCACTTTCCCAGCTGAGGATCTGATCGAGCATCTGGGCGATGCTCTGGCTTTGAATCGGTTCGCCACAGCACCACGGTGTACCCACGCGGGCATAGAGGAGGCGCAGATAATCGTGAATTTCGGTGACGGTGCCAACCGTGGAGCGCGGATTGTGGGAGGTCGATTTCTGCTCGATGGCAATGGCAGGCGACAGTCCCTCAATGGCATCGACATCGGGCTTGCCCATCAGGGAAAGAAACTGCCGCGCATAGGCCGAAAGACTCTCCACATAGCGGCGCTGCCCTTCGGCGTAGAGGGTGTCGAAGGCCAGCGAGGACTTGCCAGAGCCGGAGAGGCCGGTAATCACGATGAGTTGGTCGCGGGGCAGGCGCAGGCTGATATTTTTGAGATTGTGCGTGCGGGCACCGCGAATTTCGATATGATCCATGCCGTTTGCTTTGTTGGCCGTCAGAATGGGATAGTATACGGGCTATCGGGACGCGCGTCCCCGGTTATCAGGAGAGAAATCATGGCGGGAGTGAATAAAGTCATACTACTCGGGCACTTGGGGCGTGACCCCGAGATGCGCTATCAGCCCAGCGGCGGGGCCATTGCCAATCTCAATTTGGCCACGTCGGAAACCTTCAAGGATCGCGAGGGCAATCGCCAGGAGCGCACGGAGTGGCACCGCGTGGTGTTGTTTGGGCGCACCGCGGAGATTGCTGGCGAATATCTGAAAAAAGGTAGCATGGCCTACGTCGAGGGACGCCTGCAGACGCGCAAATGGACCGATAAGGAAGGCCAGGAGCGCTATACTACCGAGATTGTGGGTGATCGCCTGCAGCTAGTGGGGGGGCGCGGTGGCGGCACCGCGAACTTCGACGACGGCCAGCAGGAAAGCTATGCTGCTCCGCAAAGCGCGGCCAAGAGCTCTCCGCGTCCTCCGGTGGAGCAGTTTGAAGATGATGACATACCCTTCTAGGATCTACCTTGATCCAAGACCCTGACTGAGTTGGTACACCATACCCCAGTGGGCTTTGTGCTCGCTGGGGTTTTTTATTACTTACGTGAACACCTATATGATGAACGCCGAACCCTGGGTTACGGCATTGATGTCGCCCGGTATCTGGGCGTGGTGCAAGACACCGTCTACCTCTGGCGCGAGCGCCTGCCCGCGCACAAGATCGGGCGGCTGTGGAAATTCCAGTTCTCCGAGGTGGACGAATGGGTGCGCGCCGAGGGCGCGGCTGAAGACAACAGCGCAAGGTCTCGCTTGCCGCTGGGTCAACATCTTGATAGTTTTTTGTAAAGTTGCGTCCATCGTGAATCGGCGTATCATGTCGAATGTTCGGTAGGCTCGTCTATATCCCTACAGGGTGGTGGACGGGTCTATTTGTTTCTTGGTCGTCGTGAAAAACGATTTTAGCCCTTTAGAAAAGGGTGAGTGGTGGGAGTAGGAGTTCCGTAGAGTGCGCGGTTTATCGTGTAATCCAGTGGTGCCCGAGGCAGCAGAATCCGCTTTGCCTTTGGTTGAATCCTTATGCCTGCTTGCCGAGCGCATCGTTCCCGGTGCGCTGGCGACAGTAATGCTGCTGGGAAGGGAAGGGGAGCTCCGCCTGTACGCCGGGCCCAGTCTTCCTAAAGGACTGTGGGAGCGCTTTGATGGCTTGCGTGTGATCGAAGGCAACGGCTCCTGTGTCAGCGCCGTTCTCAGCGGTGAGAAAGTTTTGGTGCACAACGCAACCCAGGACGAGCGTTGGCTACGGCTACACGAACTTGCCCATACGTTGCAGATCCGCGCCTGCTGGTCGGTACCGATTCGGGATCCTCTCGGCCAGGCAGTTGGCAGTTTTGCGCTCACCAGTTTTCGGGAAGGTACGCCGACAGCAGAGCAGGAGAGATTGCTGGAGGGAATTGCCGCAGTAGTCGCACAATTCCTTTTCCAGCCCTCCGTGGATGGACGTGATCGCAGCTTTGCCGCGGCATTGCGTTCGATCAGTGAGGGTGTACTACTGACGGATGCAGAGCAAAACATACTGTATTTCAACAACGCATTTGCCCAGATAACGGGCTACGGTCTGGCCGAACTGATCGGCAAGAATTGCCGCATCTTACAGGGGCCAAAGACAGCAGCCGAAACCGTCGCGCGTATACGCCAACACCTGGATGCGGGACAAGCCTACTGCGGAGAAATTCTCAATTATCGCAAAGATGGCAGTTCATTTTGGAACCAGTTGTCGATCAATCCTATACGCGACCAGCAGGGACAGTTGGTCCAGTTTGTGAGTGTGCAGCGGGATATCAGCGAGGAGCGCCAGCAGCGCGAGGCGCTGCGTCTTTCCGCACAAGTGTTCGAGGCCCAGGAAGGCATCATGATAACCGATGCGGAACAGCGCATCGTGCGCGTGAACCAGGCGTTTACGCGGCTGACGGGTTATGCCGAAAGTGACGTCTTGGGACTGACGCCACAGATTCTGCACTCCGGGTTACAGAACGGTTATTTTTACGAGCGGATGTGGGAAAAGCTGCATCGGGACGGCGAGTGGCAAGGAGAAATCTGGAATCGTCGGAAAAATGGGGACTTGTTCCCCGAATTCCTCCAGATTCGGGCGGTGCGCAACAACGCGGGAGAAGTAACCAACTATATTGGTTACTTCCATGATCTTACCCATCAGAAAGCCCGTGAGGCCGAGCTGGAGAAAATGGCACTGCACGATCCGTTGACGGGTCTGATGAACCGACGGGCGCTGGAGGAAGAACTGCCCCGAGCGCGCGCCCGGGCAGACCGTGGTGAACGTCTCTTGGCCCTGGTTGTGCTCGATCTGGACGATTTCAAGGAAGTCAACGATCGCATTGGACATGACCGGGGTGACGCCGTGTTGCAGCGGCTCGCGCAGCGTTTGCAAGATTCGTTGCGACACTCGGATGGCGTCGTCCGAATCGGTGGTGACGAGTTCATTCTGCTGCTCGAAGGGTTGCGCGATGTCGACCAGCTGGAGAGTGTGTTGCGCAAGGTCAATTCTGCGGTGGAAAAGCCATTCGTTCTGGAATCGGGTGAGCAGATTCATATTCAGATGAGCATGGGAGTGAGTATTTATCCACTCTCTGCCAGCAGTAACCTGGAGTTGCTGCTGCGAGAAGCCGATCAGGCGATGTTCGAATCCAAGCGGAACAAGGAAACTCGGAATGCACCGTGGGCATTCTGGAGCCCAGACGAAAGTACCCAGAGCCTGTATCCATTGCGGATGCTCTTTCGTGCCGGTGGGCTGCAAAGCTGGTACCAGCCGATTTGGGATCAACGAGCGAAACGGGTCGTTGGTTTGGAGGCATTGGCACGTTTGGTGGATGAGGACGGCAAGGTCTGGGGACCGGGTGACTTCCTGGGGCAGCTCACCGAAAAAGATATTTTTTCTTTAATGGAGCAGATGCTGCGACAGGCTATCCTCGATTTGCAGGCCCTCGAGCGGGAGGGGCAGGTCTACTGGGTATCGGTCAACATCGATCCCCGGGTACTGGGTACTGTCTGCATGTGTACGATAAAGGGAGTCGTGGACGACTTACGCGTAGATCCCGCACGAATCACCCTGGAGATTTTGGAAAATCACGACTTTATCGACCGTCAGATAGCGACGGATCACCTTCTCGATTTGAAAGCGATGGGGTTTCGCTTGGCGCTGGATGACATCGGTAGTGGGTATTCTTCCCTTTTGCGCCTGAAAGAGTTGCCGGTCGACAAGGCAAAGCTGGATCAGGGCTTTGTGCGTTGTCTGGAGGATCGCCCCCAGGATCTGCGTTTCGTACAGTCGGTTGTGGGCCTGACCAAGGGGCTGAATATCGACTTGGTGGCCGAAGGGGTGGAAAGCGATGCGATTCGTGATGCCTTGATGGAGATGGGGGTCCGGTATTTTCAGGGCTACGCAATTGCTCGTCCGATGCCGGTGCCCATGTTGCATGAATTCCTGGAGCGTAGCTTGCAGGATAATGGCGACATTCCAGCGAGTTTTCTCGGGCTATATGCTCAACATATCTCACATTTCGATATTCTCGAAAAGGCGCTGGAGCTGCATCCTGAAATCGTTGATTTTCAGGCAATGGCCAACGCGCATGCCTGTCCCGAGGAGCGTCGATTGGAACAGTTGGGGTTGGCTCCAGATGCCATGTTGATGACCTTGCACCAGGAATATCATGCCTTGATCGGCTGTTTGCGGATAGAAAATGGAAAAGTGCGAGATGCAGACTGGTCAGCCGTGGAGGACTGCCATCGGCGTTTCTCTACCGCTCTGCTTGATGCTTGCTGGTTGCATGCACAACAACCGGCCTGATCGGTCCAGTGCCTAGTGTCCAAAGGCCGACTGAACTGCGTCGGCCAGGGACCGGGCAAGATGCAGGCGAATGGTACTGGGGGGTATCTTTCCCTGGGGCAGGATGGCGAGATGAAATCCGAGTTTTTCGCTCTCGCGCAGGCGACTCTCGGCGTTGGTTACCGGACGCAATTCCCCCGCCAGACCCAATTCGCCAAAGGCCACCAGACCCTCTGCTACCGGTTCGTTGCGAAAGGCACTAAGGACCGCCAGGGCAACGGCCAGGTCGGCGGCCGGTTCCAATACGCGCACCCCACCGGCGATGTTGACGAAGACATCCTGGTCAAACAAGAAACTTCCGCCATGGCGATGGAGGATGGCCAACAGCAGAGACAGACGATTGGGATCGAGACCCAGTGCGACCCGGCGCGGATTGGCCAGAGGGCTGGGGGTGACCAGCGCCTGTACCTCCACCAGCAGGCTACGGCTGCCTTCCTGGGTGGGCAGGACGATGCTGCCCGGAACCGGCCGCTGGTGCTGACTCAGAAACAGACGCGAGGGATTGCTGACTTCCTCCAGGCCCTTTTCCTGCATCTCAAAGACGCCGAGCTCATTGGCGGCGCCAAAGCGATTCTTGATCGCGCGCACGATACGATAGGGGCTGCCGGCTTCCCCCTCAAAATACAGCACCGTATCGACCATGTGTTCCAATACCCGAGGACCGGCAATCGCCCCCTCCTTGGTCACGTGTCCCACCATCCACAGGCTGATGTCCTGGGTTTTCGCCAGACGCACCAAGCGCGCCGCACATTCGCGCACCTGGGCGACAGAACCCGGTGCGGATTGGAGATTTTCAGTAAATAGGGTCTGGATGGAGTCGATCAGTAATACCCGGGGACGTTGCTGGGCAAGCTGGGCTTCGATGCTTTCCAGGTGATTTTCCGCCAGGACCTCGATGGCGAGATCGCCAATTCCCAGACGCTGGGCACGGAGGGCCAACTGCGCCGCCGATTCTTCGCCGGTTACGTAGAGCACGGAGTCGTTTTGCGCCATGCCGGCGGCGCTCTGCAACAACAAGGTCGATTTGCCGATGCCGGGTTCCCCCCCGAGGAGGATTGCCGCCCCTGGCACCATGCCCCCGCCGAGGACGCGGTCGAGCTCCTGCAGGCCGGTACTCTGTCGGCGGATGGTGGCAAGGGGTACCGCCGCGAGACGTTGCGGTGGGCTGGCCACCGCATAGGCACTGCTGCCGCGGTTACTTTTGGGAGTCGGCGCTGGCCGCTCTTCTACCAGGCTGTTCCAGGCGCCACATTCCCCACAGCGACCCATCCATTTGGGGCTACTGGCGCCGCAGGCCTGGCAGACGTAGAGACTCCGCTCGCGACTCACGGCACGCGTAGCCTGGGTACCCGCTGGGCGATGCGAGTGCCGATTTCGTAAGAGATGGTGCCGAGCTGTTCGGCGCAGTCCTCCAGAGGCAGCTCGGGGCCTCCCAAGATCTGTACCGGATCACCAATGTCGGCCGCGATGTCATCCAGCGCGACGAACGCGAGATCCATGCTGATCCGCCCGAGCAGATGACTTGGCTGGCCCTTCACCCGCACCGGGGCCTCCTGTAATCCCAGGCGGCGATCTAGCCCGTCGCCATAGCCGCAGGCAATCACCCCCACGCGGCAGTCACGCGGGCTTTGCCAGCTGGCACCGTAGCCGAGCCAGTCCCCGGCGCGCAGCCTACGAACGGCGATGATCTTGCTCTGCCAGCGCAATGCCGGCCGCAGATCAAGGTCGGCGGCGCTGCGCGCCTGGATGGGGCTCAGGCCATAGAGCAGCAGGCCCGGTCGTATCCAGGGAGTGATCGCCCCCGGCAGGGCGAGGATGGCCGCCGAATTGGGCAGAGAGTGCTCCCCGGCGGTATGCGGGCCGAAGGTCGTGCAAGCCTTATGGAAGGCACGGATCTGCTCGGCATTGTAGGTGTCTTCCGGAGTATCGGCGCGGGCCAGATGGCTCAGCAGACCGAGAATCCGCAGCGGTCCACCGACACCAGCGCGCAGTTGGATAAACACTTGCGACAACTCGTCATGGGAAAAGCCGAGCCGGTGCATGCCGCTGTCGAATTTGACAAAGACCTCCAGTGGCTCCTGCCAGCGGCTCTTCCGCAGCCAGGCCACTTGGGCGAAATTTTGCAATACCAGACGGTGTCCATGCGCCGCAGCCAAGGGAATCTCTCCTGCGGAGAAGGGGCCGGCCAGGGCGGTGCAACGGGGGCGGAGCTGCAAGCTCTGGAGTTCCTCCGCCTCTTCGATGCTGGCCACGGCAAAGGCGTCAATGCCGGCCTCCGCCAGAAGCGTGGCGACCAGCGCTGCGCCGTGGCCGTAGGCATTGGCCTTGATGGCGCCCATTACCCGCGCGTGGGGCACAGCACGGCGCGCCACCGCCAGATTGTGGGCAAGGGCCGAGGCAGAGATTTCCACTTGGTTGGGGCGACTCATGCGACAATGATAGCAAGGGGGAACCCTGCCCGTCTTGGGACTTAGGCGCTTTTGCGCTGATGTTTGCCAGGGTGATCTTTGCCCCAGCCCCATTCATAAAAAAACCACGGCATGCCGATGAAGAGATACCAGTAATAGGTGAATAGACGCCAACCGAGGAGACTGAAAGCAATGTCGGCCTGCGGCAGGCTGGTGCCGAAGAGCAGGCCGTAGGCCGCACCGACGCTGCCCGCGCCACCGGGCAGAAAACTCAGCTGCGAGGTCAGGTTGAGCAAGGTCTGACTGACCACGATATACGGCACAGTTACCTGAGCACCGACATACTGCATCAACGCCCAGAGGACCAGATAGCGTGGTGTCCAGTAGCCGGCCGCACTGAGAAAAATTTTACCTCGTTGGCACCAGGGAAGTGCGCGCAGCAGTTCCAGCGACTTCAGGAAGCGCGAAAAGAACAGCGCAATACGTTGCCGGTAGCGTTGATACCATGAAAAGCGAAGAAACCTTCGATCGATGCCGCGAATAATACGTCGACGCTCGAAATGCCAGATCGCAAACAAGAGAGCTGTAGTGCCAAAGGTGATCAATGCCAGCCAGAGAATGATGCGCACGTCAGGCAAAGAGTTCTGGAAAAAGAGGAGGTACAGTAAGGAAAAAAGAAAGATGGCAATCATGAAGAGAAGATCGGTGATAGCGATGGCGAGCAGGACGGCTGCTGCCGTACCAACGTTCAGGCCACGCCGGTAGAGAAAGACGAGGTAGGCGGCCCCCATGCCTGAGGCTGCGGGCGTTGCTGCCCCAGCAAATTCGGCAGCCATGACCAGCGGCAGGGCGCTGCGCAGAGGAATGCGCAGCGCAACGCCGGCACAGATCAGATGCAGGCGCAGAGCTTCGGCCAGCCAGCTCAAAAGCATCAGCGCCGTCAGTCCCAGCAGTAGTTGCGGACGGATCTCGCTGATCAGATGGATGGCCTGGCCATTCATGAAATACCAAATCGGCACCAGAGAGATGGTGATTGCGAGGAGGAGAACCAGCCAGAAACGCAGATTGATGTTCATCTCAATCCAGGCGCTTGTACACGCAGATATTCTCCACTTCCAGTTCGCTCGCGTAGTCGAAAAGACTACTCGGTACGCGATCGTAGACTTGCAGACCATAGCGTCGGTAGGGGCGCTCGGGGCGATGTCCTGGCCAGGAAAAGAGTTCTCCGTAGTAGTGCGGAACGCCACGCGCGCGCAACAGGGCCTCAAACTGCTGCCAGAGATGCAGACCCAGAAAGTGCCCCCGCTCGGGACTTTGCACATTGAAATGCATGTGCGCGGCATGGGCGGGCCGCAATGGGCGCTCGCGATAGCTGCGGAACAGCAGCCAGTTGAGAAAATGCAGGGTTTGTGGCTGCGCACGATAGCTTCCGGCGGCCGCTCGCGCGAGCATCTTCAGGGTTGCCTGGGCGGCTACGCGAAAGACCGAAGAATCGAAATCTGGTGGTGCACCTAGGAGATAAGCAACGACCTGCCCGTGCTGCTCGGCGACCAGGCCCCAGTCCAGTGCGTATTCCAGGTAAGGATTTACCATGAGCGCCGCGAAAAGTTCACGATCACCGCAGAGTGGCTCGATCGGCTCTCCCAGAAACCCGGTGTCGCAGCAGATCTGTCGTACAGCCGCTGCATCGCTGACGCGTAACGGACGCAGCTGGTATTGACACTCCCCGCCCTGGAGCTTGGCGGCCTCCGTTGTGGGCAGCAGGCCCTCGCGTAACTGACTCGCCATGTTGTGCTAATGGCTATGCGCGCGCTGTGCCGCCGGGAGCTGTCGCGCGATCTCTTGCGCCAATGCCGCAATACAGTGACTCATGGCCTGTGCCTGCGCCGTTGCGGACGAGTCAGCAGTGACGCGCTGGTGAAAATGTCCAGCATATTCTACATGGTTAGCGGCATCGAGCAGGAAGTAATCGGCATCGAGCAGTACGCTGCCGTTGCTCGTCGGGAGAAATTCCTGTATCTGCACCTGCAGATGGATGGGGCGCGCGTTACTGGGTACCGGGGAACCGGCAAGCAGCACGGTAAGATCGGGTAGACGCCGCCGCAGATCCTCCGTTAACACGCGCTGCGTCATGCCGCCCAGCGGCGCGATCCAACGCACATGCCCGGATACCTCCATGCCATTGTCGCCGCTACGGCGGGTAAGGTAGAGGCGATCGATACTGGCGGGCATCTGTACGTGATCGACTATCAACAGGCGGTGCTTCTCTGTCAGTGGCTGAGTGGGTAGGGGCGAGCCTTGCGCGTTCAGACTCAGGTACTGCGTTGGGGTGCTGGCGCAGGCACTGAGGAGCAGGGTGAAAACAAGAAGAAAACAGAGACGGATCCAGGCCATGGTCATTTCCCGATCAAAAGGGCATTGGGGTGGCTGTTGAGATAGTCAGTCAGGGAACGCAGCGAGGTAGCGGCGCGGCTGAGTTCATATAGTGCACGCGGCAGGGTACTGGACTCCGGTGCATTACCGGCGCTGCCCTCAGCTGCCAATAGGCCGTGTGCCGCCTGCAAGGCTTGCTCTGCCTGCGCGCTCGCGGCACGCAAATGCTGCAGTGTTTCCGGTAACTGCTTTTGGCCGGACGCCAGAATGGCATTCAGGTGCTGCGTTGCCGCAGCAAGGTGGCGGAGTGTCTCCTGCGTTTTTTCCGATTGGCTGAGGGCAGCAATCCGCTGCGTCGTGATTTGCAGATTCTTGGCGATCTCTGGTAGGGGCAGTGCATGGATTTCCCGCAGGATGCCATCGACCTGAGCCAGCGTTCCGGCGAGACTTCCACCCTCCACAAAAGGAATCTGAGGTGGGTTGCCAGCAGCCAGAGTCGCCGCTTTGGGGTGCTGAAGCATGACCAGGGAAATCTCCGGATTGCCTATGAGAGGCGGGTTCTGTTGCATTTCGGCCCGCAGCCCCTGCGCGATCAGAGCGCGCAGCATCGCGTCCATCTGGGGGCGTGGATTGCGTTCATCCCATTGAGCGTCGGCCAGAGGAATGCGCTGCGGTTCGAGCGCCAATTGCACATCGGTCTGCAGAGCCTTGCGCTGCGGGTCGTAGCGCATGTCGACGGCGGTAACCGTGCCTACCCGAGCTCCTTCCAGGCGCACGGCAGCTCCGCTCGCCAAACCCTTTGGTCCTCCCGGCAGTACCAACTGGTAGAACACGGCATTGCTGCGCGGTGCCCAGCGCGCTGCCTGTGCGCTGGGATAGAGATGGAATTGCATGTTTTCCGTAGCCGGTTTTCCCGACTCTGGCGTGAATACCGAGATGGCCCCAGAGAGGATGGCGTTGCTGGGCGGTAGATGCAGGCCTGGGTCTTTGCCAAGGAGAGCGAAGCGAATGTTGCCAGAGTTCCAGAAACGACTGCGGGCGTTGATCAGATGCAGATATTTTTGCGAGATGAAGGCATAAATACGGAAGCCGTCACCATCCGGGGCCTGCGCCTTGCCGCGCACCTCGCCAATCTGCATCCCCTGATAAAAAATGGGAGCCGCCCGCTCTACGACATTGAAATGATCGCTTTGCAGGATGAGCGTCAGACCTTTCGGCTCGCTTTTGAGCACCGGCTCCTGGCTCAGTCCCACCACCTTGTGCACCGTCGGGCCGGGATGTGGATCCACGCCAATATAGGGCCCGGCGATGAGGGATTTGAGGGAGCTCAGATCGCTGAAACTGACTTCCTTGCCAGCAATCCAGTAGCGCGTCCCCTTGCCCAGATGTCCGGCCATGTAGGGGTCGAAGCGGATGGTGACGGACATTTTGTCCAAGGACTTCGCCAGTCGGGTACCGGTGACCTGCCCAACCGTCACTCCGCGAAACTTTACCGAGGTATGATTGGCCTTGATCCCGCCGGTGGTGGGAAACTCCACGGTAACCGTCGGCCCTTGGTCGAGATAACTTCGTAACGCAAGCCAACCGACAATCGCCAGTGCGGCGACCGGCACTGCCCAGATCAGACCTGGCCAGCGGGGTTTACGATTCTGCGCTTGCGGTGTTGACGAAGACTGACTCATCTTGTTCCTGTTGTTCATCGACCTTTTGCCAGAGGAGGCGGGGATCGAAGATCTCGGTGGCAAACATGGTGATTACGACAACGGCAAGGAAGAAGGGTAACGCCTTTCCCACGTACACCGCCAGCAAGCCGGAGAGATGCATGAGGGGCAGAAAGACGGCGACGGTAAAGACATCGATGTGGGACCAGCGGCCGATCTGGCGAATGACCCGGAAAAGCATGGTCTTACTGCGCAGCCAGCGCTGCGAGTGGCCATGCACTGAGACAAGGAACCAGCTCAGGCCAAACAGTTTCAGAAAGGGGGTAAGCACGCTGGCAAGAAAGATGATGGCCGCAAATACATAAAAATTCGCCTGGATCAGCTTGTGCACCCCGGTCATGATGGTGTAGCCCTGTAAACTGCCGAGTTGGTAATTGCTCTCCATGGGATAGAGATAGGCAAAGGGATAGCAGAAGAACCCCGCAAGGGTCAGTGCCAGGACGCGTATCTCGGTGTCCGGCCGATAGCGCCAGACTCGTTCGCCACAACGGCGGCAATGTTGGCCATCCGCCTCCGCTCTGGGGTGCGGCAGACCACAAAAGGGGCAACCGACGTACTCCACCCCTTCTTCGAGATGCTGGCAGCAAGGGCCAATACGCCGCCAGATTTCGCGTCGATCAAGGCTCGCGCGGGTCAGCAAGGTGAGAAAAGAAACGGCGAGGACGCAATAACCGCCGATTCCGATACTGATGGGCAGAAACGGAGCGACCCGGCCATAGCCGATGACGCAGCCAATGAGAAAGACATCAGGCATGGCCCATTGATCGAGGCGTTCCGACCAGCGAAAGAGCTTGCCCAGATGAGGATGATGATAGTCGTGATAGATGCCGAGCAAGACAGCGGCCAAAAAGCCGAAGCGAAAAAAAGGCAGGATGATGAGTTCCAGTGCCAGGATCACGGCAACCACTGGCCAGCCCTGGGCCGCGATCCCGGCAATGCCGGAATAGACGATACTGGTGTGGTGAACGCCAAAAATATCTACCGACAAAAACGGGAGAAGATTCATCGGCAGCAGAAGGAACAAGGCGCTCAGGCACATGGCCAGGGCAGCATTGATGCTGCGCCCGCGAGTGCGCTCCAGGGTGGCGCCACAGCGTCCACAGTAGGTGTTCAGCCCGCGGATACCGGTGCGTGGCAATTTTTGCAGCAGGCCGCAGTCGGGACAGCAAAGGTATCCATGCTCGGAATGCGGATCGACATCGGCGCTGCCCATGAGCACAGTGCTCATCGACTCACTCACTTTTCTTGATCACAAGTGCTTTGAGCATAGCAGAGGATCGGCTTGCCTGCCGGAATCAGGCCCCGCCATCCAGGGGCGCGTAGTTCTCGAAGCGCGTGTATTCGCCAAAAAAGCTCATACGCACGGTCCCGATGGGTCCATTACGCTGTTTGCCGATGATGACCTCGGCCAATCCCTTCACCTCTTCCTTGTCCTTGTGATACACCTCGTCGCGGTAGAGGAAAAGGATCAGATCGGCGTCCTGTTCGATGGCGCCGGACTCGCGCAGGTCTGACATCTGCGGACGTTTTTCGGTACGGTTCTCCAGACTGCGGTTGAGCTGGGAAAGGGCGATGATGGGCAGGCCCAGCTCCTTGGCCAGTGCCTTCAGTGAACGACTGATCTCAGAGATTTCCGCCACCCGGTTGTCGCCGCGTCCGGGCACCTGCATCAGCTGCAGATAATCGACGACAATCAGTGCGATATCATGCTCGCGTTTGAGACGTCGGGCGCGGGAGCGCAGCTCGGCAGGAGAGAGGGCGGCCGAGTCGTCGGCAAAGAGTGGAGCGGTGTTCAGTTCGCCGACGGCCTGGGCAATGCGGGGCCAGTCGTCGCGATTGAGACTGCCATTGCGCAGGCGGTGTTGATCGACCCGCCCGCGCGAGGAGAGTGCACGCAGGACGATCTCTTCCGTCGGCATCTCCATGCTGAACACCGCCACCGCGCGTTTTTCCACACAGGCAACGTGCTCGGCAATGTTCATGGCAAAGGCCGTCTTCCCCATACTTGGGCGGCCGGCAACGATTACCAGCTGACCTGGGTGCAGACCCGAGGTCTTTTCGTCAAGATCGACAAAACCGGTGGGCAGTCCGGTGATCTGCTTGCGTTCCTTGGCGATCTGTTCGATCCGATCGATGACCGCAGGCAAGACCTCCTTGATTTGCTGAAAATGGGCGCCGCCGCGATCTTCGCCTTGTGCCAGCTCAAAAATCTTGCGCTCTGCCTCGTCGAGCAGCAGACGCGCCTCCCGCCCTTCGGGGCGATAGGCCAGATCGGCGATCTCACGGCCGGCACGGAGCAGCGAGCGCAGGACCGAGCGTTCACGTACGATACGCGCGTAGGCCAGGATATTGCCGGCACTGGGGGTGAGGTTGGCGAGTTCAATCAGGTAGGTGAGGCCGCCCACCTCGGCAAGGAGCTCGCGGGCCTCGAGATGCTCAGCAAGGGTGACGGCGTCGAGTTCGCTGCCGGCATTACAAATTTCGGCAGACGCGGCGAAGATGGTTTGATGACGGCGCTCGTAAAAATCGTGGACGGCAAGGGCCTCGCTGACCGCTTCCCAAGCTTCCGGGTCGATCAACAAGCCCCCGAGGACCGACTGCTCGGCCTCCCGGGAGTAGGGGGTTGCCTTGACTTCCTGGTCCAGATGGGCCGCCATTGCTCTGCCTCTGGACTCGCGAAATCAGGCGCGTTCGACGACGACCTGGATGTCGATCTCGACTTCGGGGTGGAGATGCAGACGTACCGGATACTCGCCAGTGCGCTTGATGGGGCCTTCCTGCATACGGACCTCGCCATGACTCACCGTATGACCCAGTTCTTCGAGCATCCGGGCGACCTCATGATGACCCACGGAGCCAAAGAGGCGTCCGTCTTCGCCAGCCTGCAGGGCAATGCGCAGAGTGGTCTCTGCCAGGGCCTCGGCCCGTGCCCGCGCCGCCTGCAGGCGCTCGGCCTCGACTGCTTCCAGCTGCGCCTTGCGCTCGGCAAAATCGGCCAAATTGCTGGGCGTGGCGGCCACTGCCTTGCCCTGGGGGATCAGGAAATTGCGTCCGTAGCCGGGGCGAACCTCGACGACATCTCCCAGGCGGCCCAGTTTGTTGATGCGTTCCAATAAAATGACTTTCATGATCTTGTCCTTGTCGCCAGCGGGTTAGCGGATGACGTAGGGCAACAGTGCCAGGAAGCGTGCGCGCTTGATGGCGGTTGCCAGTTGCCGCTGGTAGAGGGCGCTGGTGCCGGTGATCCGGCTGGGTACGATCTTGCCCGTTTCGCCAACGAAAGCCTGCAAGGTTTTCAGGTCCTTATAGTCGATTTCCTTGACACCTTCGGCCTTGAAGCGGCAGGTCTTGCGCCGTCGCGAAAAGCCACCGCCGCCGCGACGATCACCATCATTATCTCTGTCTCTATCTTTATGAAATGCCATTGTCGGTTCCTTACTCTACGCTTGCTGGAATGCTGTCTGTCCGCTCTTCATCGCCGCTGCGCTCGTGGCGATCGCTTTCGTCGCGCGCCAGCGGCGATGCCTCGGTGATGGCTTCGTCGCGTGCCAGGGTCAGGTGGCGCAATACGGCATCACTGAAGCGGAAGGCGTCTTCCAACTCAGCCAGGGCGGCTGCGCTGCACTCCACATTCATGAGAACGTAGTGCGCCTTGTGGGCCTTTTTGATGGGATACGCGAGCTGACGGCGACCCCAGTCTTCCAAACGATGAATCTGCCCACCGTCGCCCTCGATCATGCCGCGGTAGCGCTCGATCATCTGGGGTACCAGCTCACTCTGGTCAGGGTGGACCAGAAACACAATTTCATAATGCCGCAATGCATTCTCCTTACGGATCATAGAGTCCGGACGCCCATCGTCCGAACAAGGAGTTAACCACCACAAGGGAGGAACGCGTATTCTACGCGCTGACAGAGGAATTACAAGGGCTTGCTGCAGCGCTCCCGGAGCTTGTCGATCTCGGCACGGTAGGCGGTATAGCGTTCGGGATCGAGCTGGCCTTCCTGACCGCGCAAACCACCGAGGCGCGACGGCGGTAAATCGCAGGTCAGACAATGTTGCATGGCCTGATTGGCGGCGGCCATATCATTGCAGATGAGCAGCATCTCGCAACCGGCGGCGAGGGCAGTATCGACGCGCTCGCTGATCGCGCCGACCCCGAGCGCACCAGCCATGCTGAGGTCGTCGCTGACAATGACTCCGGTAAAACCGAGATCGCCGCGCAATACCGTGTGCAGCCAGTAGGACGAGTACCCGGCCGGGGCCTCATCCACGGCAGAATAGCGCACATGCGCCGGCATGATGGCGGGAATACCGGCCGCGACTAGGCGCCGGAAGGGACGCAGATCGCTTGCCAACGCCTCTAGCGGGCGGGAGTCTATGGGAAGCTCATGATGGGAATCGGCTGCCACACTACCGTGACCGGGAAAATGTTTGGCTACACCGGTCAAGCCCTGACGGTCCATACCTTGCCAGAGATGGCTTGCCAGCTCACCAACAATGTGCGGATCGCTGTGCAAGGCACGATCCCCGATCACTGCAGAGACACCGGAGGCAAGATCGATACACGGCGTGAAGTCGATGTCGATGCCCAATTGTCGGAGTTCGTATCCCAACAGCTCGCCCCAAATTCCCGCAAGAGTGCGGGCACGATCCAGTCCCTCGCGATCGGCAACGAGTCCGAGGCTGGCCTGGGGCGGAAAACGCGTGACACCATCGCGCAGGCGTTGCACTCGCCCTCCTTCTTGATCGATGGCGACGAGGAGCGCCGGCTGGCGCAGGGCGTGAATTTCGTCGCAGAGTTCCCGTACTTGGCTATGGCTGACACAGTTGCGCGCAAAGAGGATGACGCCACCCACCGTTGGGTGCAGCAGCCGCTCGCGATCCTCCGCTCCAAGGGTTGGGCCGGGCATGTCGATCATCAGGGGGCCAAGGGGGAGTTCAGCTGGATTTAGCATTTTCCTCCCCCCTTTTTTCCGGCTGTATCAGTTCCATATCCGGCGGCATATCGATAGGCAGGGAAATGGATGGGAGTTTGTTGGGCATGCCGTGCACATGGACGGGGACGATCATCATGCTGAAGCCATCTTTCTGGAGACGATCCTGGATGATGAACGACACTTCATCGTGCAGGATGCTCCACAATGCACTGTTTTGACTGGAGTCGATGACCCGTCCGGCAAAAAAGATACTGTTGGGAAAATAGCGGATAGCCGCACTGGCGAGGTCTTCCATGGCCTGAATGCGGTCGGTGCCGTAGGTGGCAAACCAGGTGGCGGCCATGCCCTGCGCGCGACAGTAGGCGATGTATTGATTGGCTTCGGCTTCGGTGTACACCTTGAGCTGCTCGACCGCCTCCATGCCTTTGAACTCGCCCTGACCGACGATGCCCGCCACCAGGAATACATAGTTTTTGACAAAGCCCTTCACCATGCGGTGCGCGGTGAGCAGGGTATGCAGACCGACGCCATCGAATTTGTTCACGAAGAACACTGCCGTACTAGCACGCGGGTCGAGGGGCAGCGCCGGCCCAGGTTCCATGTTTTCCGGGACGACGTCGAGCATGGTTTCGTCCAGCTCGCGGGTACGCTTGCTGATGGAGCGGTAATGGCGATAAATGAAGTAACCGAGCAAGATGACAACGCTGGTGATGAGCAGGGTAAACCAGCCGCCGGCATCGAATTTCTCAAAGGTGGTAATGATCAGAATGGAGCCGGTGACGATCAGACCGAGTACGCTGATGATCAGTTTGCCCAGCCATGGCTTGTTGCCCTTGCGCTGAGCAAACCAATGGCGGCTGAGGCCCGCCATGGTCAGGGTGAAGGTGATGAACACGTTGATGCTGTAGAGCACCACCAGGATGCGCACATGGCCTTGGGTGGCCAGAAGAATGGCAATCGACGCGAAGCCGACGAGCAGGATGCCATTGCGCGAGACGAAGCGGTCGGACAGGTAGGAGAAACGCTCCGGCAGCCAGCGGTCGACGGCCATATTGGCCATGACGATGGGGGCGGTGATAATACCCGTGTTGGCAGCAATGAAGAGAAGCAGCCCCTCGGTCAGCAAAGCGAGCAGGGTGGCCCAGTTGCCCCAATGGATGCCAAAGCCCTGCCAGTTGGCGGTGATGCTGTGGAACAGCGCGGCATTCAGGGTTTCCCCGGCGCGGGCCTCGGCGTGGTAGAGCAGATAGAGAAATATCAGGCTGCCGGCAACCAGCGACAGCGAGGTGGCGAGCAGGGTCATGGTCCGCTGGCCGGTCTGTACCCGGGGCTCACGCATGATGTGCACGCCGTTGGCGACGGCTTCCAGACCAGTATAGGTGCCGCCGCCGAGACTGAACGCGCGCAGTAACAGGGCAATGATGAAGATCCAGCCATAGCTCATGCTGTCCTGTTGCACCCCATGGACGGTCGCCAGCGCAATGTGGGGGAAGTCGCCGGCATGGCTGAGCAGGCCCCAGGCCAGGATGATCCCGTTGCTGATCAGGAAGCCGACAAAGATCGGCAAGAGAATCTTGATCGATTCCTTCATGCCGCGCAAATTGAGGAAGATCAGGAAGAGCAGCACCAGCAGATCCAGTAATATGCGCTCCTGGTACCAGCTCGCGGGCAGGATGCTGAGCACTGCCTCGGTACCGGAGGCCACCGAGATGGCGGCGGTGAGGATGTAGTCGACAATCAGGGCGGCGCCGCTGACCAGGCCGGCGAAGGGGCCGAGCAAGGTGGTGGCGGTGTGATACCCGCCACCACCCTCGGGGAAGAGGGCAATGACCTGTTTGTAACCCGCCGCAATGATGAATACCGTAACCGGAATGGCTATCGCGAGGACTACCGACAAATATTCATGACCGTGCAGGGCATAATAGATTTCCGGTGGGCCGTAGGCCGAGGAGGAAAGGGCGTCGGATCCGAGGCCGACCCAGGCGAGAAAGGCGGCCAGGGAGAGATTTTCGAAGAGGTGCGGACTAAAGACATTGACCGCGCGCTGAAAGCGAGGAAAGCGAAAACGTGCCATTCAGGTTCTCCTGTTCGGCCGAGGATAGGACGCGAAGGTGTCAGCAATGAGCACGGGTAGGCCCGCGGGGGAGCGAGAAAAAAGATCGATGATGGCAGCGGGATCGAGGCGGATGCAGCCAGCCGAAACGGGTTGCCCCAGATGTTCGACGTCTGCCGTGCCATGTAGGTAGATATAGCGGCGAAAGGTATCGACTTGACCGCCCCGGTTGCGTCCCCGCTCCAGGCCGCAGAGCCAGAGCAGGCGGGCAAGAATCGGGTCGGTCAGGGTGGCGCCAGGTTGCCAGCGCTCGCCTTGCCAGCGCCGCCCGCGCAGCACCGCGTCTGCCGGCAGCCCTGCGCCCACGCGGGCGCGCACATAGTGCCAGCCGCGCGGGGTCTTGCCGCTGCCGATCTCCTCGCCGAGACCGGCGCGAGCGGTGGATACGGGCCACTCTGCCGTTGCTGCACTGCCGCGCAGCTCCAGCAGGCGTTGCCGGGTCGGCTGCACCCAGAGCCAGTGCGCAGGCGCCTCAGCGGGTAAAAAGGGCGACGGACTCGACATGGGCGGTATGCGGAAACATGTTGACGATGCCTGCGCTGCGCAAACGAAAGCCAAGCTGCTGCACCAGATACCCGGCATCCCGAGCGAGGGTATCCGGGTTGCAGGACACATAGACCAAACGCTCGATGGCGGGACCAATGTCCTTGAGGATCTCGATGGCGCCACTGCGCGGAGGATCGATGAGAAGTTTACGCACGGGGTGTCCGGCCAGCACTTCATCGAGACTCTCCTGGGCAAGATCCGCACAGCGAAACTCCACTCGCTCCGCCAGGCCATTGGCTGCCGCGTTGGCGCTGCCCAAGGCCGTCAGGCGACGCTCTCCCTCGATCCCCAGAACCTTCGCTCCGGCGCGCGCGATGGGCAGGGTAAAATTCCCCAGACCGCAGAAAAGATCGGCAATGCGTTCCCCTGCTTGGGGATCGAGCAGCGCCAGGGCGCGGTGGATGAGAACCGGATTGATGCTGGCGTTGACCTGGGTGAAGACGAGAGGAGAGAAGGCGAGGCGGACGTCATATTCCGGCAAGTCGTAGAACAATGCCGGGGGATCGCTCTCGCTGATGCAACGCAGGCTGTCGGGTCCCGCACTCTGCAACCAGATCTGCAAGTTATGGGTCTGCCCAAAGAGAGTGAGCAATTCCTCATCCGCGGGGGGCAGCGCTTCCAGATGACGGAACACCAGTGCCGCGACTTCGTCACTGCAAGCCACTTCGATTTGCGGAATGATGCGCGGATTGTGCAAGCGCGCGATCAGCGCTCGCAGGTCGAGAATCCGCTCACCGATGCGCGGGTCGAGTACCGCGCAGCTCTCCATTTCTGCCACATAGCTGGAATGGTATTCGCGAAAGCCCACCAACACCCCGCGCGTGGCCGGCACCCGGACCGAGAGGCGTGCCTTGCGGCGATAGCCGAAGCTCGGCCCGGCAATGGGTGGCAGGATGCGCTCCGCTCGCACCTTGCCGATTTGCCAGAGTTGTTCTTCCAGATGCCGTTGTTTGACCGCTATCTGTGCCGATGCTTCCAGGTGTTGCAGGCTGCAGCCGCCGCAGACCCCGGCATGGGGACAGCGTGGCGTCACCCGTTGCGACGCGGCCCGCTGCACGTCCAGCAAGCGGGCACGATCGTAACGCGGAGTACCTTCGTATACCTGCGCTACGACCTCTTCCCCTGGCAGGGCACCGGCGACGAAAGTGACTTTGCCGTCGACCCGAGCAACCCCCACACCTTCCCCATCCAGGGAGTCAATCCGCAGAGTACAAGGTGCTGTGCCGCGTATGGGCTTGGGACGAGTCATGAGCGGTAAAAGATGACGTTATTTGCGTTGCCACTGGCCACTGGGGCCTTGGTACCAGTAGCCTGCGGGGGCCTTCGCGATCCAGGCACGGGCAAAGCTATCCTGAATCTGACTGGCCCATTCGGGATGGCCGTTGGCATCAGCAATCTGCGCATAAAGATTTTGCAGGGCAGAGTTGTAGCCTGCCACCAAACCCGCCAGCGCGCCGCGCTGCGCCAGAGGCACCGCCGCGGCATCGTGGATGGCGACGAGTCCATTGCTGGTGTAGCCAATGGCGCCGCTGGCAAAGTACGGGCCCAAATTGCGCGCCTGATTTTCTACGTTGGCCTTGGCGGCAATTACGGCAGGGCTGGAGGCATCCAGATTGGCGGCAGCATGCGCTGTACTGCTGACAGAACGGAACGCGACATTGGTCATATATCCTAGAATTTGACCGGGATGCAGTTCTTGCGGCCGATGCCAGGCACTGGGTGCTGCCGAGGCTGCCGGCGCGGTGGTCTTGGCTTGGGGCTCGGTCTGGATGTCCACCCGTCCTTGCTGGGCGGCGTGGTAGACCTGGTCGACGACCTGATCGGCGAGCTTTTGTGCTGCAGCAGCCGGAAAATAGATGTTGACCGTCACGCAAGCCGCCAGGGTCAGAGAAAGACCCAAAACGAGAAGGACCCGAAGGCCGTGTCGAAATCGATAAGCGTTCACCCGTTAGTCTCCTGTGGCAACCTGGGCCTTACCTTCCATGACGGCGTGCAGGCGGCTGAGCAGCTCCTGCCAGTTACTGCGCCGATTGTAGCCGATGATGTTCACCTGCGGCAGTCCCTGGCCTCGGAGCAGATAAAATCCACCATCTTTGGCATTGGCTACCCCCGATAAGGTCGCGACTCCATCTCGCAAATCTACCCCGAAGCCCAGTTTGGCATAAGAAAACGTATGGAAAAACCGCAAGAAGATATTCTGGAAAAAGCCGCTGATGCCACCACCTCCCAGTTTGGTCAGCTTTTCGATGGCGGCGGCACTGATTTTTTGCGGGATGCCGGGAGCGCGACGGGTCGCGATGCGCGCATCAAAGGCCACCGGCTGCCAATCCAGCAGCGTGAGATGCTGGACGCTGCCATCGAGCACGCCGCTGATGTAACCCACCGGAAAGACATCGGTAAGCGGTTTGAGTTGTAGATTTTGCAGGCGAATGCTGGTCTGCAGGAGGGGAGCGGGGGTAAAGAGACCCGTCACGGAGAGTCCGTCGATGCTGATTTCGCCCCCAAAGGCATGGGCGCGCATCACGCTGCTGGTGCTAAGAGTGCCCTGCTGATAGCGCAATTGCGGAATCTCGGCATCAAGGGTGCCGGTGAAGTGCGGCCAGCCAAAAGTGCGGGTGAGAGAACCCAGCTGCATGTGATCGACCCCGCCACCAAGAACGAAGCTGGGCGAACCGCCCTGCCAGTTGGCCTGCAAATGCTGGATATGGACACGACCACCCAACACGGAAAGCGCGGCTGGTGCGCGCAGCTCGGCGACATGGCTGCGCAGCAGAAACTGCGCATCGAGGGGCCCGAAAGGGATGCCATAAAAGCCACCATAGAGCCACTGCAGTTCGGCCTTGGAGTCGCCTCCTTGTCGTTGCCAGGTGCCGCTGGAACGCAGGTCTTGCAGAGTGAATTGGCCCTGCGGATCGCGCAGGCCGCCATCCTCGAGCTGCCAGCGCAGCTTGTCGAGGCCAGCGGCATAGCTCCCGGAAATCTTCAGTGTGCCACTTGCCTCGAGTCGATGGGCCAAACCGCTACTCGGGAGTATTGGACGCAGCCAGGTTTGCCATAATGGCTGCACCGCCAAAGTCGCTTCCTGCAAGTGAATCTCTGGCGCTGCAGAGCTGGCTCTGGAAGCAGCAGAAAAGCGTGCCTGCCCCATCTCTGGCCAGCGCAGCGTGGCTTCTGCTATCCGCCAGTCCTGCGTTCCATATTGCCAGTTTCCTCGCAGCGTGACTCCTGCGGCGGGTGCGCTCGCGTACCATGGACTCCAGAGCGCCGCGCCAGCGCGCCACTGCAAGGTGGATTGGCCCCGCCAGATGCCCTGTCGCTGCTCGACCTGGGTACGCAGATGCAAGACGCCGTCCTGGGCCGCTTGCAGCCCACTGGGACTGCTGAACTGCAGCCTGTTGAGCGAGGCCTGCAGGGCTGCCTCGTGCAGCCTAGTCCAGTTCACTCCCCGCGCAGTGAGTTGTGCTTGTAGCGTTCCCTGGGGGTGCCAAGTTTTCGGGAGTACTGTTTGTAATAGGTACTGGGCATTGCCTCCTCCCATCAGCCGAGCCGACCAGCTCCCTTGCACTGCGCTTCGCCACCAGGCGTGCCAGGAACCGATCTGCTGGCTCTGGAGCTGTAGTCGCAGTTGCCCGCCGCTTTTGCCAACTTTTCCTTGGCCGCGTACCTGCAGGTTTCCCAGGGGACTGGCCTGAACGCTTGCCTGCACCTGCACTTCGTCGCCCCCAGCGCGGGACCGTAGTCGCCCCTGCGCCTGCAAGGTCTCCCAGTGCATTGGACTGGAACCCTGCTCGGCGCCAGTTTGGATTTGCCAGTGCAGGTCGCGAGGGCTCGTCCCCTGCGCCTGGATCTGCAAATTATGCAGCTGCAACTGCGGGCCGCTGAGGCTCGCCGCTCGGATTTCCAGGACCGTGGCCGGCGCCGGACCGATCATTCCTAGGCGGGGAAGACCCCGGTGGACAGATAACGGTCGCCGCGATCGCAGATGATCGCCACCAGAAAACCCTGCTCCAGAGTCTCGGCCACCCGCAAGGCAGCAGCAACCGCGCCGCCGGAGGAGATGCCGGCCAGGATGCCCTCCTCGCGTGCCAGTCGGCGGGTCATTTCCTCCGCCTCCGCCGTGCCGATATCGATGACCCGATCGACCAATTCGGGTTGGTAGATCTTGGGCATGTATTCCTTGGGCCAACGACGGATCCCCGGGATCTTGGCGCCGGCGGCAGGTTGCACCCCGACGATCTGGATAGCTGGGTGGACCTGGCGCAGGTAACGACTGGTGCCCATGATGGTGCCGGTCGTCCCCATCGCCGAGACGAAATGGGTGATCTGCCCACGGCTGTCGCGCCAGATTTCCGGACCCGTCGTCCGCGCATGTGCGTCAGGATTATCGGGGTTGGAGAACTGATCGAGCATGATCGCCTCGCCAGCGTCGACCATGGCGCGGGCACGGTCGATGGCCCCTTCCATGCTCGCCTCGGCCGGAGTGAGCTCGATATCTGCACCAAAGGCGCGCATCACCTGCCGCCGCTCAATGCTCATGTTTTCCGGCATGATCAGCGTGATTTTCAGGCCCTCGACAGAGGCTGCCATGGCCAGGGCGATGCCGGTATTGCCACTGGTGGCTTCCACCAGACGATCTCCCGGCCGGATCGTGCCCCGCTCCAGCGCGCAGCGGATCATGTTGAGAGCTGGGCGATCCTTTACCGAACCGGCGGGGTTGTTTCCCTCCAGTTTGCCAAAGATCCGCACCCGTGGATTGGGACTCAGCCGCCGCAATTCGCACAGCGGGGTATTACCAACGAAATCTGCAAGGCCGCTCATCGCATTTTCTCTCCTGTCTGCAGAGCCTAGGCTAGCACTGCCTGCCCGTAGACCCAAGCGCTGTGTCTGACTATGATGATTGTAAAGAGCAAGCGAGGGATCCATGCTAATGAGTACTAGTGCTGCGGTACAACCGGCGCATCACCACGAGCATCATCACCATACCCAAATCGGTTGGTTGCGCGCCAGTGTGCTGGGTGCCAATGATGGTCTGCTGTCCACCGCGGCCCTGCTGACCGGTGTCGCTGCTGGCCAGGCAGGCACACACGCTCTGCTTCTGGCTGGAGTTGCCGCCTGGGTGGCTGGGGCATTCTCCATGGCGGCGGGGGAGTACGTCTCCGTCAGCTCCCAGGCCGATACCCAGGCCGCCGACCTTGCCATTGAGGCTCGTGAGATTCACAAAAATCCGGATCTGGAACTGCAGGAGCTCACCCATATCTACATGCAGCGCGGACTGGACGAGCCTCTCGCGCGCCAGGTAGCGGAGCAGTTGATGCAGCATGATGCCCTGGCGGCCCATGCCCGTGACGAACTGGGCCTGACGGAGGTGGCCGCCGCCCGGCCGGTTCAAGCCGCTGCGGCTTCTGCGCTCTCCTTTTCCCTGGGTGCTATCTTTCCGATCTTGGCGGTTTTTCTGGCGCCAGCGGCCGCACTCCTGCCAGTGCTTTATATCCTGACGTTGCTCTTGCTTGCCATCTTGGGGGGAGTGGCTGCCTGGGCTGGCGGTGCATCGGTCTGGCGCGGGGCCATCCGCGTACTGATCTGGGGTGCGCTGTCTCTGGGTGCCACGACCTTGATCGGCCATTTGCTGGGTACCGCAGTCGCATGAGCGTCCCCGTCTGGCATCTGTATCCCGGCGCCGGCCAGCTCGCCGAACGTCTGGCGGCTGCCATCGCGCGCATGGCCGTCGAGGCCATCGCAGCTCGTGGAGCCTTTCACCTGGTCCTTGCCGGTGGGCATACACCCAAGGCCGTCTACGAAGTCCTGCCGCGTCTCGGCGCCAGCTGGCAGCATTGGCATCTCTACTATGGTGACGAGCGCTGTTTGGCGCCAGATGACCGGGAACGGAACTCGCGATTGGTACAGGACACGCTCCTGGCAAAATCTTCGATTCCTACCCGGCAACATCATCCCATTCCCGCGGAGTTGGGTGCGGAGGCCGCAGCGGCCGCCTACGCTCACATGCTCCCTGCGCAGCGCTTTGATCTGGTGCTACTGGGAATGGGCGAGGATGGTCACTGCGCCAGTCTCTTCCCCGGCCAGGAGCAGGGATTCGCGCCTGATGCCCCGGCTGTTCTGCCAGTGCACCACAGTCCCAAACCGCCCGCCGATCGCGTTTCTCTCAGTGCTGCGAGATTGCGCCAGACACGCGCCCTGTTCTTCGTCATAACCGGTGCCGCTAAGGCTCCCGCCATCCAGCGTTGGCGGGCCGGGGAAGATCTCCCTGCCACCCGGGTGGGCGCCGGCTTCGATGTATGGCTCGATGCGGAAGCCTGGGGCGCGCCTGCTGCGCGCTACGAAACCTAGCAAGCGCCCGAAGAGGGTTAGCGGGTCCTCAGCTCTTCCCCCCGGCGGGATTGGTCGCCGCTCCAGTGTTTTTCTGCACGATGGCAAGAGCTGTGGAGACCAGGGCACCGACGTTGCCGAGATCGGCAGGGATCACCAGGTTGGTGCTGGCCTTGGCCAGATTGCCCCATTTCTCGATGTAATCCTTGGCGAGCTGCATCTGCAGGGCCTCGATACCGCCCGGCTCGCGGGCGGCGGCGCCGATGGTGGCAATCGCCTTGGCGGTCGCTTCGGCCACCAGCGCAATGGCCTGCGCCTCGCCCTCGGCGCGCAGGATCTCCGCCTGCTTGCGCCCATCGGCGACGTTGATCTCCTGCTGCCGTTGTCCTTCGGAGGTATTGATCTGTTGCTGGCGCTGTCCTTCGGACTTGGCAATGATGGCGCGCTTTTCCCGGTCGGCAGTGATCTGCAGCTCCATGGCGCGAATGATTTCCGCCGGAGGGGTGATGTCCTTGATCTCGTAGCGCAGTACCTTGACACCCCAATTCAGGGCCGCCTCATCCACCGCTTCGGCCACCGCCGCATTCAGGAGTTGCCGCGACGAAAGCGCGGCATCCAGATGCAGCTTGCCGATCTCCGAGCGCATGCTCGTCTGCGCCAGTTGTACCACGGCAGTGAAGGGATTGCTGGAGCCATAGGCGGCCTTGACGGCATCGGTGATCTGCACGTAGAGCACCCCGTCGACGGTCATGGTCGTGTTATCGAGGGAAATGCAGACCTGGGCCGGCACCTCCATCGGCAGCTCACGCATATCGAAGCGGTAGGCGATGCGGTCGATGAAGGGAACGATGATATTGAGGCCGGGCTGCAAAGTGACGTGGTAGCGCCCCAGGCGTTCGACGACCCAGGCGCGCTGCTGCGGCACGACGCGAATCGTGGCCCGCAGTACAAAAAAGACGACGATCAGGACGACGACGATGCTGAGGAGGGTGGTGGGCATAGCGATTCCCTGGACGATGGCGGAACGACGGCAATGTGCAAGAGATTTCCCTCGTGCGCGACGATGAGCGCGGCGGCGCCGGGACAGGCACCATTGCCTTCTTCCAGCACTGCCGGCCACTCACTGCCACGATAGCGGACCCGGTAGCGGCCCTGGGCGTCGGGACCACGGAGCACCTCCACCGCCTGGCCGAGATCGAGGTCGTCGACGCCGCTGGCTTTGCGCGCCAGCCGATGGCGCAGCCAGGCGCTAGCGATAATGAGGAGCACACTGCTGGCGAGAAAGACCCAGTGCAGAGTGATATGTGGCAGGAAAAGCCCGGCAAGAAGGGCGATGAGGGCAGCGATGGCGACCGCAGCGAGGTAGAAGGTACCGGTAAAGAGCTCTGCCAGACCGGCGACCACGGCAATGATCAGGTAGAGCAGGAGCACGGCTCAGTCACCGCATCGCAGGTAGACCACCGCCAGCGGTGGCAGGGTCAGCGACAGGCTGGCCGGGAGCCCGGACCAGGACAATGCCTCACTGTCCCGCGGCGCATTGCCCATATTGCTGCCGCCGTAGGCAGCGGCGTCACTATTGAAGATCTCTCGGTAGGTCCCGGCGTGGGGTACGCCAATGCGGTACTGCTCGCGCGGCACGGGCGTAAAGTTGCAGACGACGACCACAAAATCACCGTTACGATCCCAGCGCAGAAAGCTCAGTACCGACTGCCGGGCGTCGTGGCAATCGATCCACTGAAACCCTTCGTGCTGAAAGTCCTGTTCATGCAAGGCGGCGATGTCTTGGTGCAGTCGATTCAGATCGCGAAACATCTGCCGAACGCCACGGTGCCAATCGACGTCCAATAGCCCCCAGTCCAGGGCAGAACTGCTATCCCATTCTCGTCCCTGGCCGAATTCGTTGCCCATGAAATTGAGTTTCTTGCCGGGATGGGCGAACTGGTAGCTGAACAGTAGGCGCAAATTGGCGAAGCGCTGCCAGGTATCACCGGGCATCTTGTCGAGGAGGGAACCTTTGCCATGTACGACTTCGTCGTGGGAGAGTGGCAGGACGAAGTTTTCCGTGTAGGCATAGAGCTGACTGAAGGTCAGGGCATCGTGATGATACTGGCGATGGATGGGATCGAGCTGCAGATAACTCAGAGTGTCGTGCATCCAGCCCATGTTCCATTTCATGGAGAACCCCAGACCGCCGAGGTAGGTGGGGCGGGAGACCATGGGCCAGGCGGTGGATTCCTCGGCAACGCTCAGGATTCCCGGATGCCGTTCGTGCAGGGCGACGTGCAGTTCGCGCAGAAAGTCGATCGCCTCCAGATTTTCCCGTCCGCCATACTGGTTGGGGATCCATTCGCCCTCCTTGCGAGAATAATCGCGGTAGAGCAGGGAGGCGACGGCATCGACGCGAAAGCCGTCGATGTGAAACTCTTCGGCCCAGTAGAGGGCATTGCTGAGGAGGAAGTTGCGCACCTCGTTGCGCCCAAAATTGAAGATATAGGTGCCCCAATCCTTGTGCTCGCCTTCGCGCGGATCGGCGTGCTCGTAGAGGGCCGTACCGTCGAAGCGTGCCAGTCCCCAATCGTCGCGTGGAAAATGCCCGGGTACCCAGTCGAGCAGCACGCCGATGCCCTGCTGATGGCAATGGTCGACGAAGGCACGGAACTCGTCGGGGCTGCCAAAACGACTGGTGGGGGCAAAGTAGCCGCTGACCTGGTAGCCCCAGGATTCATCCAGGGGATGTTCCATGACGGGTAGCAGCTCCAGGTGGGTAAAGCCCATTTCCTTACAGTAGGCCACCAGTTCTTCGGCGAGCTCGCTATAGCTGCAAAAGCTGCCATCGGCATGGCGCCGCCAGGAGCCGAGATGCACCTCGTAAATGCTCATGGGTGCTGCCTGCCAGTCTGCCTCGGCGCGCTCTTGCAACCATGCTTTGTCTTGCCACTGATGTTGGGATTCTACCACGCGCGCAGCGGTTTTTGGGCGTGCTTCGAAGCTCTGGGCATAGGGATCGGTCTTCACGAAGACATTGCCGGATTCGCGATGACGGAGCTCGAACTTGTAGAGAATTCCCGCGCTGAGCCCCGGCAGGAAAAGCTCCCAGAGACCACTCTGGCCGCGTGCGCGCATGGGGTGGATTCGACCATCCCAGGCGTTGAAATCGCCCACCACACTGACGCGTTCGGCGTTGGGCGCCCAGACGGCGAAAAAAACTCCGTCGATCCCTTCGCATTGGCGTCGATGCGCACCCAGGCTACGGTACGCATCCAGCCAGCGACCCTCGCCGAAGAGGTAGATGTCCATCTCGCCGAGCACCGGCTGGAAGCTGTACGGGTCATGCTGTTCGTGCCAGTTCCCGGCGCCATCCTGCCAACGCAAGCGGTAGGGTTGCGCCAGTCGCGTGCGCGATTCGCAGAAGAAGATCCCGCCCTCGGTTACGCAGTGCATGGGACGCGCCTTCCCGCGTTTGGGCAACAGTTCCGCCTGTTGGGCATGAGGCAGGTAGGCGCGTTGTACCCAACCGTTACCCACAGGATGCTGGCCGAGGAAGGCAAAGGGATCGTGATGACGTGCAGCAAGAATGGCGTCTACGTCACTGGTGTTCATGCTCAGTATCTCGGTCACCATCACTCAGCTCCCTCGGGCATCTTCCGGTCAGCATAGCACAGGGGAAGGAAAAGTCTCGCGCTAGTCGTCGCGGAAACTATCCTCGGCGTCCTTCATGACGCGCTCGGGGTCGCTCTCCTCTTCCGGCGCCTTGCCGGCCATGCAGGCACGTCGACGTTCAAAATAGGCGGAAAATAGCAGCCCCATTTCAAACAGCATATACATGGGGATCATCAGCAGGACCATCGACAAGACATCCGGCGGACTGAGGATGGCCGAGGCAATGGCGCAGACGAGGAAGGCATAGCGCCGCCCACGCCGCAGGGTATCGAGCTGCAGAACGCCGATCTGTACCAGTACCACCACCAGAATCGGAATCTGAAAGGCGAGGCCAAAGGCCAGGGAAAACTTGACGATCAGCGCCAGATAATTGCTGACCTTGGGCATGGCGCTGATGTCGTTTCCGGAAAAGCTGGCAAAGAAGCGAAAGGCGTTGGGAAAGACGACGAAATACGCGAAGACGATGCCCGCCACGAATAACGCGAGGGAAGTGAACAGAATCGGAAAAAAAACTCGTCGTTCGTGGGTATAGAGACCGGGCGCGACGAAGGCCCAGAACTGGTACAGAATGACCGGCAGGGCGAGAATAAAACCGGAAATGAGCGATAGCTGCACATAGGTCAGAAAGACCTCGGGCAAGCTGGTGTAGATCAGATGGCTGCCTTTGGGCAGGACCGAAATCAACGGCTGGGCAAGAATGCCATAGATCTGCTGGGCGAAGGGATAGGAGACAAGGAAACCCACGAAGATCGCGATGACCGCAAAGAGGACTCTGCGACGCAGCTCCAGGAGATGGCCGATGAAGGTATTTTCTGCGGACTCGCTCAGTTTGTCTGCACTCGCCATGAAATTCCAGGGGCTATCGGTGTGTCGGCAGGGGTGGCAACACCCCTGGTTGGCTCGTCAGTGTAGGAGCTGCCCTTGAGGACGGGAGGAACCACTGCTCCCGGGCGGTAGCGTCACCTCTGGTTCGCCTTCTGCAACCGTGGAACCAGACTCAGCACTTACCGTACTTGGTTCCTCCGTTGCCAGCAGAGGCTCCTCGATGCTTGCCTTGAACTTCTCCACTTCCTGCAGTGGCTCATTGGCAAAGCCCTTGAGTTTCTCCGCCTCCTTGCGCATCTCGTCGAGCAGCAACTGCTGTTCCACTTCCGAGCGCACGTTGTTCACCGTGCGCCGGAAATAGCCCACCCATTTACCCGCAGTACGCGCCAACTCGGGCAATTTTTCCGGCCCTACTACCAATAGGGCAATGACTGCGAGAAGGGCGAGTTCGCCAAAGCTGAAATCAAACATGGCTTAGCCGTGGTGAATGCTTTCCTGTTCGGTCTTCGGGCTAACCTCGGCCTCGATGGTATGCCCGATGGCCGCATCTTTTTCTTTCTTTTTTTCCTCTTCTTCCTTGACCGCAGAGCGGAAGCCCTTGATGGCCGAACCTAGATCGGAGCCGACGTTACGCAGCTTGGCAGTGCCGAAGAGGGCCACCACGATCAACAGGATGATAATCAAATGCCAGATACTGAAAGCGCCCATACTGATCTCCTTCCCATGCGGGACGATGCGGCAATACTCTTTTGACCATAGTCAAGTAATGGGACAGCGTCAAGCCGACTTGCGCGATGCCTTTTCGACCAGACCAGACATCCCTTCGCGGCGTTGCAGCTCGCCCAATACTTCATCAATATGCAAATCTCGTTCCTCCAACGCCACCAAGAGGTGGAACAGCAAGTCCGCAGCCTCGCCAAGCACCGGTTGCGTCTCGGGATTCTTGCAGGCAATGAGGAACTCTGCCGCTTCTTCTCCCACCTTTTTCAGGATCCGATCGCGGCCCCCATGGAGCAGTTTGGCCACGTAGGACTGTCCTGGGTCGGACTGGCGTCGGCGATGAATGGTGGCCTGCAGCGCGTCGAGCACACTGCCCCCGGGTGGGCTGCTGTCTTGCCAACCATCTTCGCTAGCGTCGCGAAAGAAGCAGGTGACGGCCCCAGTGTGACAGGCAGCGCCCTCCTGCAGTACGCGCAAGAGCAGAGTATCCCCATCACAGTCCAGATGAATGCTTTGTAAATGCTGCACATGTCCAGAACTTTCACCCTTGCGCCACAGGGCCTGACGCGAGCGCGACCAGTAAATGCCACGCCCCTCCGCGAGGCTCAGGCGCAGGGCCTCGGCATTCATCCAGGCGAGCATCAATACCTGTCCGCTGCGCGCATCCTGGGCAATGGCAGGAACCAAGCCCTGCTCATTCCAGTGCACCGCAGCAAGCAGCTTTTCGTATTGACTATCCATAAATTTCTCTACGCAAACGGGCGCTTCGCGGATGCATCAGGCATCCAGACGCATGGGAATGCCCTGCAGCGCCAGGGTATTTTTCACTTCCGCGATGCGGAATTGGCCAAAATGGAAGACACTGGCAGCCAGGACGGCATCGGCATGGCCGTGCACGATACCGGCGGCAAAATCCTCGATCTTGCCAACCCCACCTGAGGCGATGACCGGCACGGGCACGGCATCGGCCACGGCGCGGGTCAGCTCGATGTCGAAACCTTCGCCGGTACCATCACGATCCATGCTGGTCAGCAGAATCTCGCCGGCGCCGAGGCTGGCCATACGTTGGGCCCAGGCTACGGCATCGAGCCCGGTGGGACGGCGTCCGCCATGGGTAAAGACCTCCCAGTGCTCGCCACTACGGCGCGCATCGATGGCCACTACGATGCAGGAATTGCCAAAGCGCTGCGCCGCCTGTTGCACCAGCTCGGGCTTGGCGACCGCCGCGCTGTTGATGCTGACCTTGTCGGCCCCGGCCAGTAGTAGGGTCCGGACGTCTTCGACGCTGCGCACGCCACCACCCACCGTCAGGGGAATGAAGACCTCGGCGGCGACCGCTGCCACCACATCGGCCATGGTCTGCCGCCCTTCGTGGCTGGCAGAAATATCCAGGAAGGTCAGTTCGTCGGCGCCCTCGGCGTTGTAGCGAGCAGCGGTCTCGACCGGATCGCCGGCATCGCGCAGGGAAAGAAACTGCACCCCTTTGACCACGCGTCCCTGGTCGATATCGAGGCAGGGGATGATGCGCTTACTGAGCATGACCTGCATCCAAGCGGCGCTGGGCACTGGCAAAATCGAGGGTGCCTTCGTAGATGGCACGCCCGCTTATGGCGCCGAGGATTCCGTCTTCTTCATGGGCCTGAAGCGCGAGCACCTGCTCCAGGTTGGCGATGCCTCCCGAGGCGATCACCGGCACCGGGATACTGCGCGCCAAGGCAACCGTGGCCTCGATATTGGGGCCGCTCAGCATGCCGTCGCGGCTGATGTCGGTGTAGATAATGGCCTCGACGCCATCGTTGGCAAAATGCTTTGCCAGGTCGATGGGGTCATGCCGGGAGAGCTTGGACCAACCCTCGGTGGCTACCTTGCCATCGCGGGCATCGATGCCGACGATGATATGTCCGGGAAAGGCCAGCGTTGCCTCGGCAACAAAGCCGGGCGCCTTGACCGCCTGCGTACCGATGATGACAAAGTTTACCCCGGCAAGGATGTAGCGTTCGATTTGCTCTTCCGTACGGATGCCCCCGCCCACCTGAATTTCCAGATCGGGGAAAGTGCGGGAGATTTCCCCGATGGTCTCGGCATGCACCGGTTCCCCGCTGACGGCACCGTCGAGATCGACAATGTGCAGGCGCCGCGCCCCGGCCTCCACCCAGCGTTGGGCGGTAGCCACAGGATCCTCGGAAAAGATGGTATCGTCATCCATGCGCCCTTGCCGCAGTCGCACGCAATGACCCTCCTTGAGGTCGATGGCGGGTATCAACAACATGCTCTTTTCTCCATGTTCACGCAATATTGCAGCCGCTGCCGCACTCGCCAGACCATTCCAGAAAATTGCCCAGCAAGCGCAGGCCAGCGGTGCCACTCTTTTCCGGATGGCACTGCAGGGCAAAGAGATTGTCGGCGGCAATCGCTGCACAGAAAGGAAAGCCGTAGTCGGCAAAGGCAGCGAGCAGGTCGGGATGCGCCGGCTCGACATAGAAGGAATGCACGAAATAGAAATGGGCATCCTGCGGGACGCCGGCAAAGAGGGGATGGGGTACCAGCTGGTGGAGCTGATTCCAGCCCATGTGCGGAACCTTCAGGGGCTGCCCCTGCGGAGTTTGCAGCGCCTCTTCAGGGAAGGGTAGGACCCGGCCTGGCAAAAGACTGAGCCCCGCGTGTTCGCCATGTTCGACGCTGGATTCCATCAAGGCCTGCATCCCCAGACAGATGCCGAGAAAGGGCCGGTTCTGCGCGGCAATCCGAAGAAATTCATCCAGTTCACGCTCTTCCAGAGCTGCCATGCAATCACCAAAGGCACCCACGCCGGGGAAGATGATGCGATCGCAGGCGGCCAACTCGTTGGGTTTGGCGCTGATCACTGCCTTGCCCCCCAGATGTTCGATCGCCTTGGCTACCGAATACAGATTACCCATGCCATAGTCAACGATACCGACGGAACTGCGATAACTCATCGATTCAGTGTCCCTTTGGTGCTGGGAATGCTGTCGCCAGCCCGTGGATCGGCGCTGACCGCCATGCGCAGCGCCCGCCCACAGGCCTTGAAGAGGGTCTCGGCAATGTGGTGGGCGTTGTTGCCGCGCAGGGCATCGAGATGCAGTGTGACCTGGGCATGATTGACGAAGCCCTGAAAGAATTCATGCAAGAGGTCGACATCGAAAGTGCCAATCTGGGCACGGGGAAACTCGACCGCGTAGACCAGCCCCGGACGTCCGGAGAGATCTACCACTACCCTTGATAGCGCCTCGTCGAGGGGGACATAGGCATGGCCATAGCGGGTGAGGCCGACCTTGTCCCCCAGCGCCCGGGCAAAGGCCTGTCCCAGGGTGATGCCGATATCCTCAACGGTATGGTGCGCGTCGATTGCGAGATCGCCGTGTGCCTCGATCTGCAGGTCAAAGAGTCCGTGGCGGGCGATCTGGTGCAGCATGTGCTCCAGAAAAGGCAGCCCGGTCTGCAATTTCACCTGACCTGAGCCGTCCAGGTCCAGACGCACAGCGATCTGGGTTTCGAGGGTATCACGACGGACTTCCGCAACACGGCTCATAGCAATTTTTCCAGGGCAGCAAGAAATGTGCGATTTTCGGCGGGTGTGCCGATGCTCACGCGCAAATAGTCACCGAGGCGGGGATGTCCTGTAAAGGCCTTGATCAGTACCCCGGCGCCTTTCAGTCCGGAGTGGATGGCAGCGGCGCGACCAGGTACGGCAAAGAGCAGGAAATTGGCACGGCTGGGCCAGACTTGCACGCCCAGCTCTTGCAGGCGCTGCAGGACGACCTCGCGCTGGGCGCGGATCTCTGCCGCCTGCAAAGCCAAGACCTCGGCGTGCTGCAGGGCGAAGGCGATGCTCCTTTGCGTGAGGATGTTGATGTTATAGGGCAAACGCAGCTTGTCGAGTTCCTGAATCCAGGCCCTCGGGCCAGCGAGATAGCCCAGACGTAGCCCGGCTAGCCCCTCTTTGGAGAGGGTGCGCAGGAGCAGCAGATTGGGCCAGCGTCCGAGATGCCTGGCAAAGCTCTCCTCACTGAAGGCGTGATAGGCCTCGTCGACCACTACCAATCCCGGCGCTGCGGCACAGATGACTTCAAGACTTTCCATGGGGTACATCTGTCCGCTGGGGTTGTTCGGCCAATCGAGGAAGACAATGGCCGGGTTGCGGCGCGCCATCTCGTCCAGAAAGGCTGGGAGATCCAACTGAAAGTTGTCATCCAGGGGCACGGAGTGATAGGCGAGCCCCTGCTGTTCGGCGATGACACGATACATGACGAAGCAAGGATCGACGGCTAGGATCGGTAGTCCGGCACCGGCTACGGCACTGATCAGAACCTGGATCAGCTCGTCGGAACCGTTGCCGAGCATGAGCTCCATGCCCGCAGGGATGCCACCGTGCTCGGCCAGGGCATGCAACAATTCCGTCGGGCGCGGCGCGGGATAGCGGTTGAGCTCGGCCTCCCGCAGGTTTTCCAGCCAGGCACTGCGCAGGCTGTCGGGCAGGCCGTAGGGATTCTCCATGGCATCGAGTTTGATCAAGCCCGCGCTCTCGGCAACCGCATAGGCCTGGCTTTCGAGTACCGCCGGGCGCAGCAGTCGTTCCTGAAGGGATCTTGTGCTCATTGGCCGCTCTGTATCCGTGCTGCGGCCGAACGTGCATGCGCCGTCAAACCCTCGGCCTCGGCCATGGTCTTGGCGAGGTTCCCTAATTCGGCCGCTCCCGCGGGACTGGCTTCGATCAGGCTTGTACGCTTGATGAAGTCATAGACCCCCAAGGGCGACGAGAAGCGGGCACTGCCACCGGTAGGCAGCACATGATTTGGCCCGGCCACATAATCCCCGAGGGCCTCGCAGGTATGGATGCCGAGGAAGATCGCGCCGGCATTAGTGATTTGCGGCAGCAGGGCACGCGCTTCCTCTACGGCCAGTTCCAGGTGTTCTGGCGCTACCTGATTGGCCAGGGTGCAGGCCTCCGACGCATCGCGGGCAAGGATCAGGGCACCGCGATTCTGCCAACTCGTGCGGGCAATGGGGGCGCGATCGAGTTCCGTCAGGGCCTTGTCGACGGCGCTGGCCACCGCCTCCAGGTGGGCGGCGTCCCAGGTGATGAAGATGCTCTGGGCGATCTCATCATGCTCCGCCTGAGACAGCAGATCCCAGGCCAGCCATTCGGCGGGTGCCGAGCCGTCACTGAGCACGAGGATTTCACTCGGGCCGGCAATCATGTCGATGCCGACTTTGCCAAAGACCATTCGCTTGGCGGTAGCCACGTAGATGTTGCCTGGGCCGACGATCTTGTCGACTGCCGGCACCGACTCGGTTCCATAGGCGAGGGCGGCTATGGCTTGCGCGCCACCGACGCGAAAGACGCGATCGACCCCCGCTACGGCAGCTGCAGCCAGCACCCAAGGATTGATCTCCCCGCCTGGCGTGGGCACGGTCATGATGATTTCTTCCACCCCAGCCACTTTGGCGGGCAGGGCATTCATCAGTACCGAGCTGGGATAGGCCGCCTTGCCACCTGGCACATAGATTCCTACCCGCTGCAGGGGCAAAACCCGCTGGCCGAGCTGATTGCCGGCGGCATCGGTGATTTCCCAGCTCTGCACGAGCTGCTGCTGGTGATACTCCCGAATCCGCTTGGCGGCGGCTTGCAGGGCGGCGCGCCCCGTTGCCGGTAGGGCAGCCAGGGCAGCGGCGCAATCGCCCAGTGGGATTTCCAGGGCCGCGGCATCCGCCAGCTCCAGGCGATCGAAGCGAGCGCTGTACTCAAGCAGCGCGGCATTGCCGCGTTCGCGCACGGCGTGCAGGATCTCCCGCACCCGTTCTTCCACCTGCTGATCTCCGCTGGCCTCCCAGCCGTGCAGGGCGGCAAAGGCCGCTGCAAAATCCTCTTGCCGGGTGTCGAGACGCTTCATTGCTCAATCTCCGCTTCCAGTTTGCGAATGAGATCCTCGATGGCCTTGCCCTTGCGTTTCATGGCTGCCGGGTTGACCACCAGGCGGCTGGAGATCGGCATGATCTCCTCCACCTCGACGAGACCATTTTCCCGCAGAGTGCGTCCGGTAGAGACCAGATCGACGATGCGGTCTGCCAGACCGACCAGCGGCGCCAATTCCATGCTGCCATAGAGCTTGATGATTTCCGTCTGGATGCCGCGCGCTTGAAAGAAGCGCTTGGTGATTTTCGGATATTTGGTGGCGATGCGGACGCGCTCCCAGCTTTCCGGTCGGTCACCCGCAGCCAGGGCGGCAGGCTCCGCTACCGACATGCGGCAGACGCCAATGCGCAGGTCGAGGGGTTCGTAGAGGGCGAGATTCTCCTGCTCGAGGAGCACATCCTTGCCGGCAATACCAAGGTCGGCCGCGCCCCAACTGACATAGGTGGGTACGTCGCTGGCGCGGATCACGAGAAAGCGCACCTGCGGGTCAGTACTCGGTAGGATCAGCTTACGCGACTTGTCGGGGTCTTCGGCCAGCTCGATACCGGCTGCGGCAAAGAGCGGAATGCTCTCTTCGAGAATGCGCCCCTTGGACAGGGCAATGGTGAGACTGTCGTTCATGCCGCCTTTCCGCTCTGATTTCGTACCCGTCGAATATCTGCCCCCAGGGCGCCCAGCTTTTCTTCGATCACCTCGTAGCCGCGGTCGAGGTGATAGATGCGGTCGATGAGGGTCTCGCCTTCGGCAACCAGGCCGGCCAGGACCAGACAGGCCGAGGCGCGCAGATCGGTGGCCATGACCGGCGCACCCTGCAGGCGGGGCACACCGCGTACGACCGCCGTCTTGCCGTCGCTGTCGATACGCGCTCCCAGACGCTGTAGCTCAGAGACGTGCATGAAGCGGTTTTCGAAGATGGTTTCGGTAATCTTTGCACTACCCTCGGCGATGGCATCCAGGGCCATGAACTGCGCCTGCATGTCGGTCGGAAAGGCGGGGTAGGGGGCGGTGCGAATGTCCACGGCGCGTGGTCGCTGCTGCATGCGCAGACGAATGCCATCACCGTCCTCATAGAGTTCCGCGCCTGCCTCGCGTAGCTTGGCCAAGACGCTGTCGAGTAAACGCGGATCGGTACGTCGCAAAAAGACATCACCCCCGGTCATGGCCGCTGCGACGAGATAGGTACCGGTTTCGATGCGGTCGGGGAGGATCTGGTGCTCGCAGCCGTGCAGGGAATCTACCCCCTCCACCTCGATCACTGAGGTCCCGGCACCGTTGATTCGTGCCCCCATGGCATTGAGCATGCGCGCCAGATCCACAACTTCGGGCTCGCGCGCAGCATTTTCGATGCGCGTGTGTCCTTCCGCCAGAGTGGCGGCCATCAGCAGGTTTTCGGTGCCGGTCACGGAAACCATTTCCATCACGATGGAGGCCCCACGGAGTCGCTGCGCCCGCGCCTTGACGAAGCCATCCTCCAGGCGAATCTCCGCGCCCAGGGCCTGCAGACCGTTGAGGTGCACGGTGACGGGACGACTGCCGATGGCACAGCCGCCGGGCAGGCTGACCTCGGCGCTCCCGTGGCGGGCGAGTAACGGTCCGAGTACCAGGATCGAGGCGCGCATGGTCTTCACCAGTTCGTAGGGTGCCACCAGGGAATGCACGCTGCGCGGATCGATCTCCACCCCCAGCTGCTCGTCCACCAGTACTCGAGCGCCCAAACAACTCAGAAGCTCGAGAGTGGTGGTGACGTCGCGCAGGTGCGGGATGTTGCGCAGGCCAACCGGCTCCCGCGCCAGAATGCTCGCTGCCAGGCACGGCAGGGCAGCATTTTTTGCCCCCGAGATCCGCAACTCACCACGCAGAGGGCCATTACCACGCAGGAGCAGCTTGTCCACGGTGTTGCGTCAGCCCTGGGCCTTGCTGACCAGCTTCTGCAACTCGCCCTGCTGGAACAGATCGGCCATGATGTCGGAGCCACCCACGAATTCGCCATTGATATAGAGCTGCGGGATGGTCGGCCAGTTGGAGAATTTCTTGATGCCGTCGCGGATCTGCGGGTCAGCGAGCACGTCGACGGTGAAGAGCTCTTTCACGCCCGCCTGCTGCAGGAGCTGCACTGCGCGGGCGGAAAAGCCACACTGCGGCGCCCGCGGATTGCCCTTCATGTAGAGGGTGATGGGGTGTTTACTTACCTGATCCTGGATGATGTCTTGAATGTCGGCCATGACTGTACCTCGAATGAGAGTGAAAAATTAGGAACGAGCCGCAGCTTCGTCCGGGGACAAGGTGCGTAGCTGTAGGGCGTGGATTTCCTCACGCATGCGGTCGCCCAGACAGGCATACACCGCCTGGTGCCGTTTGACGAGGCTCTGGCCCTGAAATTGCCCAGCGATGACCACAGCCTCGAAATGGGCTCCATCGTCACCGAATACATGCACCTCGGCGCCGGGAAGACCAGACTCGATGAGGGAACGGATCGTATCTGCTTGCATCATCTCTTCATCTTACCTGAAATTGTCGTGTCTGTGATCCCGTCGCTCAGGGACGCAGCTTGTATCCGCTAGCCAAGAGGCGCCAGGCTACCGCCGAGCTGAGCAGAAAAAAGGCCAGAGCGACGGCGAGAGAAGCCCAGACCGAGACGTCCCCATCGCCAAAGAAACCATAACGGAAACCATCGACGATGTAGAGGAAAGGATTGACCATGGACAGGTGACGCCAGATCCCCGGTAACGACTGCACGGAATAGAATACCCCGGCAAGAAAGGTCAAAGGCATGATCAGAAAATTCTGAAAGCCGGCAATCTGGTCGAATTTTTCTGCCCAAAGCCCGGCGACGATGCCCAGTGCTCCCATTCCTCCCGCACCGAAAACGGCAAATAGCAATATCCAGACCGGATGTTGCAGGGGTAGGTGGAGGAACAGCAGGGCCAGCAACAGGATGGCCAATCCCACGGCGATGCCGCGGACAATGGACGCCGCGGTCATCGCCAAAAAGATCTCCGTCGGCCGCAGGGGACTGAGCAGAAGAAAAATGATGTTGCCCGTCACCTTGGCCTGAATCAAACTGGAAGAGCTGTTGGCAAAGGCATTCTGCAGCACCGACATCATCATCAGGCCGGGAACGATGAAGGCGATGTAGGAGACTCCGGGGTAGATATGGATGTGCCCCCCCAAGGCATGACCGAAAACCAGCAAATACAGCAGAGTGGTAACCAGGGGCGCGGCAATCGTCTGTAACCAGACGCGGGCGAAGCGCAAGACCTCTTTGCGAAACAGGGTCCAGGTTGGTGTCCAGGCGATGGCAGGTAAAGGCCGGTGTCCTAGGAGCGACTCTGGACTCTGTTGCGCCTTTCCAGTCGAAACGGGGCTATTCATCTCAGGTGTTGCGCAAGCGCAGATTCGGGTCGAGAATTTCGACATAGGCACCATCGCGGATGCGCCGCTGCCACTCCTCCATACGCTCGCGTACGGTGCGGTTGAAAAGCTGCATGCGTGCGACCGACTCCAGTTGCGTATCACTCAGGGCAGCCTCGCGCCGGCCTTGCGACTGCACGATGTAGATGGCATCGCCGATCTGGATGGGGGCACTTACATTGCCCATCGGCAAGCTCATCAACGCGCGTTCCAGCTCGTCTGGCAAGCTTCCCGGTGCCACCCAGCCCAATTCGCCACCATTGGCTGCGGTGGCACGATCCTGACTGTAGCGCCGAGCCAGCGCGCTGAAATTCACCCCCGATTGCAGGCTCGACTCGATGTCCTTGGCCTGGGATTGTGCCTCCTGCTCCTCGATCCCTTTGCCGGCGTGCAACACGATCATCGCTGCCTTGACCTCAGTCACCGACGGCTCTTGATGCTTGACATCGAGGAGCTTGAAAATGTGATAGCCGGTGGCGCTGGGGATCACCGGGCTGATATCGCCAGGCTGCAATTTGAGCAGGGCCTGGGTGACAGCGCTGGGCAGCTCGGCGGCCTTGATCCAGCCCAGGCGACCGCCCTGCAGGGCGTCGCGGGCAGCGCTAACCTCGGTGGCTAGACGGGTGAAGCTGGCGCCGTTTACCAGTTGCTGGTGCACGCGCTCGATATCCTGGCGCACCTGAGTCACGGCATCCGGGCTGGGGTCGCCGGGCAAGGGCAGGAAGATCTGCTGCAATTCAAAACTCACCCCTGCAGTTTGTTTGAGCTGGCGAGCAAAGGTCTGGATCTCGTCTTTTCCGAGATGCACCCGCGCCTCGACCTCCTGTTGCTGCAGACGGTCCACCAAGATCCGTTCACGTAGATTGTCCTCGAATTCCGACCAGGACTGTCCCTGCTGAGTCAATGCCTCGCGCAGCTGGTCGGGGGTCAGGTTGTTGCTGTGGGCGATATTGGCAATGGCTTGGTCCAGCGTGGCCTGATCGACGTTTATGTCCATGCGTTTGGCCATCTGCACCTCGATGTCCTGCAGGATCATCTGTTGCAGTACCTGACGGCGCAGGATCGCATCCGGTGGCAACTGGCCGGGATCCTGTTGCTGCAGTTGCGCCTTGATGGCGTCGACCTTCTGATTGAGTTGCAGCGAGGTGATGATCTGATCGTTCACCACTGCCACTACCTTGTTGAGGGTGTCGAGGTTCTGTGGCAGGGGCGCGGCTTGCGCTGCCACCGTGGAGCGGGCAGAAAAGACCCGCGACGGCGGGGGTGCAGCCAGGAGTGTCTCCCGGTTGACAAAAGGGGTTGTGGCCCAGGCAGAGCAACTGCTAGCCAAAGCAGCGAGGAAAAGGGCAGAGCGGTATCGAGACATCAGAACTCCATGCTGGCGCCGGGCACGTATTGATCGAGGAAACCGTTGGAACTATTGCCAATGCTGGTCAAACCGCGCAGCACGATTTCCAGGTAGACGGCGTTGTTCGTCTGCCCCCCCAGCAGAATCTGGTGGAACATCATCAGTTGAGCCGTCCAGCAACCGCCATCATAGCCGATCCCGACCAGCTCCTCCAAGGGCTTGTTATTCTGAACATCATATTGGTAGCTGCCCAGAACCCGCCACTGCTTGCCGATGGGAAGCGCTGCAGAGACGCCCGCCTGATCCACGTAGTTGCGCGTATAGCGATAATCGAGATTGAGCACCGTCCCATTGTGGGCCAACCATTGCGCGCGGAAATCCATGCGCTCGAAACGCCGCCAGTCGGAGTCGGTTTCGGAGCTGGCGAGGAAATTGAGATTGGCCCGGGGCGCGTACTGGGCCTGCCAGAAATAATTGGAGCGGCTGTTCTGCGCCACGATATTGCCGGCAAGGTCGATCTGCCGCCGGTTGAAATACTGGATCTGGCCGATGGCGGCGCTCCAGACTTCCCGTCCATTGGGATTGTAGCCCGATCCCTCCAGGCCATAGGCCAACTGATTGGCCGCGTTGATCCGATCGCTGCCGTCAAATAGCGAGTTGTCGGTAAAGATGGAATCATAATTCTGGAAGGGTGTGCTGGAATCGAAATTCGGGATCTGGTTCTGTGCCTGCAGGGGGATAAACAGGTATTTGAACATGGGATGCAGGACGATACTGCTGCCATCCTGGGCATCGCGAACGAAGTTGAGACCGCCGCGCAGGCTTAGGGCGGGCAGACTGCGGTTGCTGACGCGGGCGTAAGGGCCATTGCGCTGGATCTGGTAATGGCTGAAATAGAGCCGCCCCTGCGGTTCCAGGTAGCCCCAGGCGCGACTCCATTTCCAACTGATGGTTGGGGTGAGGTCGAGACGCTGGCCAATAGGGCCGGTGCTGGCATAGAAATAATTGAAGTTGCTGCGCCAATCGAAATAGCCGGTTCTGCCCAGGCGCCAATAGCCATTGGCGTAGACATAGGGAAGTTGCGCATAGGGCGCAGCTTCTCCTTGGAGCAGTTCCTGATAGCCCTGCAGCATGACACCCGCCTGCAGATGCCGATTGCCATAGCTGATGGCGCCGGTGGAGGTCAGATATGGCGCATTGCCGACCCCGCCGATGTACCCGCCGTTGAAGCCGGTAACCCCGGAGAGATCAGCGAGGAAATTCCGATAGCTGACGCGATTGTAGTTGACCGAGAGCGCAAAACCATCGCCCAGATTCTGCTGGTGCTGCCAGGATACCGCCCAGACATTGCTGCCGGTGAGCTTGTCGTGGGGCAGCAAAGCGAGAAGCAACTGTCCGCTATAGTCGGGCTCCAGGTAACGGAACTGGTTTTGTAGCAATACGCCGCGCTTGGTCAGTCCTTCTACAGTGAGGGTGTCATCCAGATTGCTGGCGATGTCGAAATAGTAGGGAATGCCCAGGGTAAAACCATTGATGGTGGAACTGCCAATGGTGGGTGGCAGAAATCCGGAATGGCGCTGCAGCGGAAAACTGAAATAGGGCAGCCAGAGGACCGGAAGGCCGTAGACATTCAGGGTGCTGTTGTAGGTACTGATGTATTGGTCGTTCTGGTTGAGATCCAGCTGCTGACTGTAGATCTGCCAGGCCGGGACATGCCCGTGGCAGGTGGTGTAGCAGGCTTCGTTGAGGCGGTAGTGATTCTTGCCAAGCTCCTGCCCGCTGCTCGCCTGTCCATGGCCATCCTGACTCGGCAGCAGGAAACGCGGATGGAGAACGATACCCTGATTGCTGTGGATCTTCAGGGTTGCCTCCGGCGCATTGGTGACGATTCCGGGGCTGACCAGGCGTACCTGCCCTTTGGCGATGATCTCGTCCTTCTTCTCGTCGTAATGGGCCTGATGGGCATAGAGGCGACGATCGCCGTAGAGCACCTCCACATTACCCGAGGCCGTCCATTGGCCGCTGCCCAGGCCCTGAATCTGGTCGGCGTAGAGGGTCACCGGCCCATCCTGCGCCCAGGCCGGCGAGGCAAAAGCGCAGAAGACCGCTGCCGCGCAGGTCAGGGACCAGCGCCGCGGGCGTAACCGGCCGACGGCCATCGAGCATGTCCCAGGGCTAGGCATAGGCGCGTAAAATCGCACAGAATGCGCGTATGTCGCAATCTCCCAGCCACCTTCCTCAGCTCGGTGCCGCCGCCGAACGCTTCTTGCGTACCCATGGCGTCGAGCCGACCACTCTGCAGCCGATTCCTGGCGATGCCAGCGCGCGCCGCTATTGGCGGGCACCTGGTGAACGCGTCCTGGCACAGGTGCCCCACGCCGACGAGCTCTTACCCTTCTTGCGCGTGCAGCATCGCTTTGCCGAGGCGGGCCTGCCCGTGCCGCGCATCCTTGCGGTTTCTCTGCGGTATCGTCTGCTCCTGCAGGAGGATTTGGGTTCCCGTGACCTCAAGAGCGCGCTGGATGCGGGTGAGTCGCCGGATGCCATTATGGCCAGGGTATTCCCCCTGCTGCTGGGCTTGGCGGCGGCAGCGCAAGATAGGGTTCTCCGCCCGCCCTTTCCGCCCTATGATGCGCAGCGGCTGCAGCAGGAGCTGTCGCTCTTCCCCGACTGGTATCTCCGGCGGCATCTCGGTATTACCTTGTCGAGTGCCGAGCAGGATCAGATCGGCATGCTGTTTTCCGCTTTGCGGGACGGAGCGCGTCAGCAGCCCAGCATCTGGGTACACCGCGATTTCCATGCCCGTAATCTCCTGCTGCGGCCCGTCGGCGCGCCGGTACTGATCGACTTTCAGGACGCCGTGCTTGGGCCGTGGACCTACGATCTTGCCTCCCTGCTCTGGGATCGTTACTGGGACTGGGGACGGGCACGGCGCGATGGCTGGATCGAGCAATATCGCTGCCTGCTGCAGCGACACGGATTGGCCGTCCCCGACGGCGAGGCATTTCGCGTGCAGGTAGAGGTCATGGCGCTACAACGTAATCTGAAAATCCTCGGTATTTTTTGCCGCTTGGCGTACCGCGATGGCAAGAGCGGATATCTCGAATTGTTGCCACGCTTTTGGGCCTACGTCGAGGACCTGCTTGCCGGGCAGGAGGCCTGGCGGTGCTTCGTGCCCCTGTTCCAGGGCTGGTCGCCATGCGACAGGCGGTGATCCTCGCAGCCGGGCGGGGTGAGCGCCTGCGCCCGCGCACCGACTTTCTCCCCAAGCCGCTGTTGAGCGTTGCCGGGCGTCCGCTCATCGTCCGCCACCTGGACCATCTGGCCGCCGCCGGAGTGGAACGGATCTTCATCAATCTCTCGCATTTGGGAGCCCTGTTGCCGCGCTTCCTGGGCCGGCAGTGGCAAGGGATGTCGCTGGAGTATAGCGACGAAAGGGCGCAGCGCCTGGAAACCGGAGGAGCACTCATCGCCCTGCGCGAGCGTCTGGAAAATGCCCCGTTTCTTCTGCTCAATGGCGACATTTGCACGGAGCATCCCCTGGCGCAGTTGTTGGCCGGCGATCCGGGCCTGGTTATGGTGGATAACCCCGCGCACCATCCCGAAGGTGATTTCGCCATGGAGAAAGGACGCGTGACAGTGCCCGCTGCAGGGCCGCCGACCTACACCTATTCTGGCCTTGCCCTTCTGGACGCTGCCTGGCTGGCGAATTTTCCGAGCGGCCCCGCGCCCCTGGCACCATGGCTGCGACAATGGGTGGCGAAAGGTCTTCTCCGTGCTTATCTTCAGCAAGGATATTGGTGTGACGTTGGTACGCCGGAGCGTTTGCAGGCCGCCCGCCTGCACTATGGAGGAGCGTAGTGGCCTTTGACGAAGCGGAAGTGACCATCTGGGTGCAGCCAAGTGTTGCCCAGGTACAGGAGTGGCGCGAGCACTGGTTGGCGGCGATGGATCTGGCGCTGTGGGGCGAACTAAAGAGCAGCAAGATCGGCGCTCTGGGCAAGCTGCGGCGGCGTATTCTGGAGTGTGGAGAAAAAATACGCTCTTACAGTGCGGATCGTTCCTGGATCCCGCACCCGCGCGAACGGATCAAGAATTGCCTGAGTAGCGGTCTGCAGTTGCGGGAGAGTCTCGACAAGGTCGCCGAGCTCCTGCAGGAGATGGAAGCTGGGGCGGCACTCGTGCCTTTGCGCGGCTTGTGGGATAATTTGGCCGAAAATTTGCTCGCCGATCTCCAGAAACGTGAGGAGCGGCTGGTAGCGCTTCTGAATACACAGTATGGGGAAGAGATCGAGTGAGAAATGTGGTTCGCGGGTTTGCGCGTCGATGAAGATCGTTTATGGGCTCATTTTTCTAGGGGCAGTCGCCCTGTTCGTTCTACTGTTCTGGGCCGATCGCCCGCAGATCCTCAGTGGTAGCCCGGAGAGTGGATCGGTGGCCTGGTATCGTCAGCACCCGCGAGAGCTGGCCGCCGTCAATCTGAAATGTTGGGAACTCTTGCAGCAGAGCAGCTTTGCTGACGTCGACAAGGTGATGGGGGCGCATCCCGAGTGTCGGATTGCCTATGAGGCGAGTCGTAGCAATGACTGAAGCTTCCACCAATAGTGAACTCCTGCTGCGCACCGGCCGTGAAACCCTGCGTCTGGAGCGGGAAGCACTGGAGGGCCTCGAGGCGCGACTCGACGATGCCTTCGTCGCAGCCTGTCGATTGCTGCTTGCCTGTTCGGGCCGCATTGTCGTCAGCGGCATGGGAAAATCCGGGATCATCGGTAAGAAGATCGCCGCGACTCTGGCCAGTACGGGGAGTCCCGCCCTTTTTCTCCACCCTGCCGAGGGCAGTCATGGCGACCTTGGCATGCTCACCGCGTCCGATCTGCTCCTGGCCCTGTCCAATTCCGGCGAAACCGCGGAGCTGCTTGCCATTCTGCCGGTGGTAAAACGCATCGGCGTCCCCCTGATCGCCCTTACCGGCAAGGCGGACTCTACCCTGGCGCGACGGGCAGACGTGCATTTGGATTGTGCCGTAGCGCGCGAGGCCTGTCCGCTGAATCTGGCACCTACCGCCTCGACCACTGCCAGTCTCGCCATGGGTGATGCCTTGGCCATGGCCCTGCTCAGTGCCCGGGGTTTTTCCGCGGATGATTTTGCTCTCTCCCATCCCGGTGGCGCTTTGGGAAAGCGTTTATTGCTGCGGGTGGAAGACCTGATGCGCCGAGGTGAGCAGTTGCCGCGGGTCCGGCTCTCCACCCCGGTGCACGAAGCGATCCTGGAGATGAGTGGCAAAGGCATGGGCATGACGACAGTGGTCGATGACGATCATCACCTTTTGGGCATCTTTACCGATGGCGACTTACGCCGAGCCTTCGCCGAGCAACAGGATCTCTGGGGACGTCCTATGGCCGATTTCTATCGTCCCAAACCGTTATGTATCAGCGCCGACGCCTTGGCAGCAGAGGCGATGGCGCGGATGGATGCCGAACGGGTGGCGGTATTGCTGATCGTCGATGACGAGGATCGCCTGGCGGGCGCCATCAGTATGCATGATCTATTACATGCGGGGGTCGCATGACGGATTGCAGCGAGCGCTGTGCGCGGATACGCCTGTTGGTCCTGGATGTTGATGGGGTGCTCACCGATGGCCGCCTGCTCTTCGATGCAGAAGGGCGGGAAAGCAAGAGTTTTCATGTGCGCGATGGGCATGGCATCCGCCTCCTGCAGGATTGCGGCATCGAGGTGGCCCTGATCACCGCGCGCTATTCCCCGGCCCTCGCCCATCGGGCCCGTGATCTCGGCATCCAGCGTGTGTATCAGGGCAGTGTCGACAAGATCGTCGCCTACACCGAATTACTCTTCGCCACCCAACGGCGGGAAGAGGAAGTCGCCTACATGGGGGATGATCTGATCGATCTCGGTATTCTCGGCCGCGTGGGGCTCGCTACGGCGCCCGCTGATGCGCACCCCGAAGTCCTGGCGCGCGCGCACTGGGTCGCGCAACGCCCGGGTGGTATGGGCGCAGTGCGCGAACTGAGCGAGGAAATCCTGCGTGTCCAGGGGTATTGGAGCGGCATCGTGGCGCGCGCCCTGGGTCAGGTATGAACCTGCGTCTGCTTGGACTCCTGTTCCTCGCCCTACTGGGCGCAGGACTGTTGTGGCTGACTTGGCCAAAACAATCCATACCCTTCGTTGCCGTGGATTGGCATGGTGGCATTCGGCACGGTGATCAGGCCGCGAGCGATGTCGTTCTGCGCGAGTATGACGCGCAGGGACAACTGCAATTACTCGCCCATGCACAGGATGCCTACCATCTGCCCGAGGGCAACCAGACCTTTCTCAACGGATTTTCGCTGGAACGCTTCCGCCGTCAGGGGAACCTTGCCCTGCAGGCCGAGCATGGTCTTCTGCGTAACGGCGATCAGGAGCTCCTGGCCTGGGGACAGGTGCTTGCGACTTTGGGGGCTGACAGCACCCTGCGTACGGAAAGATTGCGTTATGACCCCAAGAGCGGCGTGATCGAGACCCGGGATCCGGTCTTTCTGACCCATGGGCGCAGTACCCTGCAGGGGGTTGGGTTGTTGGCGTCGGTAAAAACAGAGCAGTTCCGCTTGTTGCATCAGGTGCGAGGAACTTATGTACCGTAAGTGTTGCTTCGTTCTTCTGTCTTGTCTAGTTCCGCTTTCGGTCAGCGCGGCAAACGCGCCGGATACGGGACTCGGCAAGGGGCCCATCCACATTTCCGCTGACCGGCTGCAGGGCCAGAACAAACCCGTGCAGGTAGCCATCTATAGCGGTGATGTCGTCATGCAGCAGGGGGATCTCGTCATCCACGCCGCGCAGCTCACCATCCACGCCGCCGCCGGTAGGGTAGAGAAAGCGGTAGCCACGGGCAGCCCGGTGAGTTTCACTATGTCCAGTGCCGAGCGCCATGGCTATGGCCAGCAGCTGACCTATGAACCCGGCAGCGGCCGTATCATCCTCAGCGGCGACGCTCACCTTTGGCAGGGGAAAAACGAGATCAGCGGGAATCAGGTCACCTATCTTTTGCAGAGCCAACAGACGGCCGTGACGGCAAGCCCTGGCCAGCGGGTACGCTCGGTCTTCTATCCGGCCAAGGGTGGTAGTGCCAAGCCATGACGTCCCAGCTGCGCGCGGAATCCCTGGTCAAACGCTTTCGCCGACGCACCGTGGTGCGCGGGGTGTCGGTAGAAGTGAAGGCCGGCGAGGTGGTGGGGCTTCTGGGACCGAACGGCGCTGGCAAGACCACGACGTTTTATATGATGGTAGGCCTGATCCGCCCCGATAGTGGTCGGATCTACCTCAACGACCAGGATGTCAGCAAACTCCCCATGCATCAGCGCGCGCGAATGGGGCTTGGTTATCTTCCCCAGGAACCCTCGGTATTCCGTCAGCTCAGTGCCGCCGACAATGTCCTGGCAGTGCTTGAACAGTTGCCTCTGAGCAGCGAAGAACGGCAGGAGCGTTTGGAGCAGCTGCTCGCCGAATTGCGTCTGCAAAATCTGCGCAACACCCGCGGACAAAGCCTTTCGGGTGGTGAACGGCGGCGGGTGGAAATTGCCCGCACCCTGGCTATGAGCCCGCGCTTCGTTCTGCTCGATGAACCCTTCGCCGGCATTGATCCGATCTCGGTGATCGAGATTCAGCAATTGATTTCCGGCCTGAGTGCGCGCGGCATCGGCGTCCTCATCACCGATCACAACGTGCGTGAAACCTTGGGTATTTGCCAGCGCGCATATATCCTGCATGATGGTCAGGTGCTGGCCTCGGGCGGCCCGCAAGACCTCATCGACAATCCCGCCGTGCGCGAAGTCTATCTGGGAGAGCAGTTCAAGATCTGAATCATGAAACAAGGACTCGAACTCAAACTCGGTCAGCATCTGGCCATGACCCCACAGTTGCAGCAGGCGATTCGCCTTCTGCAGTTGTCGACCCTGGACCTGCAGCAGGAAGTGCAGATGATGCTCGACAGTAATCCACTCCTTGATGAGGAGGAAGGCGTGGAGCTGGCGGCGAGTGATGGCCTATCCCCCGCACCGGAGGAGCGTCAGCTCGATCTCGCGGCGGAAACCAGTCTGCCCGAAGAACTGCCCGTCGACAGCCAGTGGGAAGACGTGTTCGACATGGGCAGCAGCGCCGCAGGAAGCGCAATGGCCAATGATGAGGATCTGCCCGATTTCGAGGCGCGCAACAGCCGCGAACAAAGCCTGCAGGACTACCTCCGCTGGCAGGCTAACCTCACCTTTTTCCAGAGCGATGATCGCAATCTGGCGGAGTTGATCATCGATGCTATCGACGATACCGGCTATCTGGGCGCGGAGCTTACCGAGCTGGTGGAGACCTCTGGTCGACCACTGGCGGAGCTGGAAGCGATCTTGCGGCAGATTCAGGATTTTGACCCGCCAGGGGTCGCTGCCCGCAGTCTGGCGGAATGCCTTTCCTTGCAGTTGCAGCAGATCGAGGAAGAAGATGATGCCCTGCTCCTCGCCCGCCGCATCGTCGACGAGCAGCTCGAGCTTTTGGCCAAGCATGACTATGTCCGCCTGGCGCAGGCCCTGGATGCGCGCGAGGAGGAGTTGCGCGCTGCTGTCGCCCTGATTGCTGCCCTCAATCCCAAACCCGGCAGCGAAATTGGTGCTGGAGCCTCGGAATACGTCATTCCCGATGTCATAGTGCGTTGGGTAGGCAAACGGCTGCGGGTAGAACTGAACGCCGAGGCGATGCCGCGGCTGCGTATCAATCGTCATTACGCGGGCCTGTCCGGCGGCAAGGACGCCGCGCATCGGTACATCCAGGATCAGCTCAATGAGGCGCGCTGGTTCATTAAGAGCCTACAGAGCCGGCAGGAAACCATCCTCAAGGTAGCGACGGCGATTGTTGAACAGCAAAAGGATTTTTTCATGCACGGGCCGGAGGCGATGCGTCCCATGGTCCTGCGCGACATCGCCGAGGCCGTGGAGATGCACGAATCGACGATCTCCCGAGTCACCAACCAAAAGTTCATGACCACCCCCCGCGGTTTGTTCGAATTTAAGTATTTCTTCTCCAGTCATGTGGCTACGGACCAAGGGGGGGCGGCCTCCGCCACCGCCATTCGCGCCGTGATTCTCAAGATGGTTCAGGCAGAAGATAGCCAGCATCCATTGAGCGACGCCGAAATCGCCAAGGTACTCGCCGAGCAGGGCATTCAGATTGCCCGCCGTACCGTCGCCAAGTATCGTGAGGCCGCCAATATTCCGCCCGCCAGCCAGCGTCGCCGCTTATAGCCAACGTCTCCCGCTCTCTAGCTTTTGGCTTTTGCAAAGGCGGCCAAGGCGCTACACTGTGAGTGGAGCGGTAAAGCAGTGATGGACTCCCATAAACGAAAGCTAGGAGCTTGCCATGCAATTACACATCACCGGCCAACACCTGGACCTCACCGAGGCCATCAAGAACCGAGTGCACGAAAAACTCGGACGCCTTGATCACTACTTCGATCGCGTCATCGATGGGCGGGTCGTGTTGAAGTTCCTTCCTCACGAAAAACTCTCCAACGTGGCGGAGATCACTGTCAGCGCTCCCGGACACGATTTTCACGCCGAGGCGCGTGATGCCGACATGTACGTAGCCATCGACCAACTGGCCGACAAGATTGACGGTCAGGTGCGTCAATACAAGGAAAAACTGCAGCGCCATCGGAGCAGTCCGGTAGCTGCAGTCCTTGCCACCGAAAGCGAATGACCATGGCTGCTTTGCCGCTCCCCGCAAAGGCGATTCTTCTCGACAGTCCGGCCGCCAGTATGACGGAGGTCTTGCAGGCCCTGGCCGAGAGGCTCAGTGAGAGCACGGGAATCGTTCAGCAAAAAATTTATGACGCTCTTATGGCTCGCGAAATGCAGGGTTCCACGGCACTGGGCTTCGGAGTGGCGGTGCCACATACGCGTTTGCCGGATCTTGCCAGCGCTGCGGTCGCCGCGTTGCGCACTCGTACGGCAGTGGGGTTTGCTGCGCCCGATGCGGAAGGCGTGCATATCTTTGTGGCCGTGCTGGTACCCGCCGGAGAAGCTATGGAGCACCTGGAGCTACTGTCCCATATCGCCGCGCGTTTGGCGCAGGAAACCGTGCGGCAGCAGCTTGCTCAGGTCCAGGATGTGGATGCCTTTCGCGCTCTGCTAGTTGCTTGAGGCGTACCCGTTTTCGGTAGCGATGTTCGCGCCGTTTGCATGGGGTTGGACGGTATGGATCGCAGCGTCAGTTTTTCCCAGATGGCTTCCGACCTGGCTACTGAACTTGGCTGGACGATCCTGCATGCGGCTGCGCAAACGCTGCTGCGTGTGGACTCGCAGCACAGTAGTGATGGTGCGGCGCTAGTGGGATTTCTCAGCTTCATTCGCTCGCACCCGGTGCAGATCTTGGGGCAGGCAGAGCTGGACTACCTGCATAGTCATCCCGAGCAGATCTATCACGTGCAGCGATTGCGCATCCTCGTTCTGGCGGAAGGGGTACAGCCAGCTTCGGATTGGCTGGCGAGCTTGATGGACGAAGGGGTGAGTATCCTCGTCTCGGCGCTTCCCGCCCGGCGGATCTTGGTGCGCGTGCAGCAATATCTGCAACGCGAGCTGGCGCCGCGCTGTCTGCTGCATGGGGTGTTGGTTGACGTGCTCGGGGTGGGAATCCTCATTCAGGGGGAGGCCGGCATTGGCAAGTCCGAGCTGGCCCTGGAGTTGGTGAGTCGCCATCACCGCCTGATCGCCGACGACAGCGTGCTGTGCATTCGCGAAGCGCCGGGGGTGGTCACTGGCCATTGCCCCGCAGCCCTGCAGGATTTCATGGAGGTGCGTGGGCTGGGGATCATCAATATTCGCCATCTTTTCGGTGCCTCTTCCGTGATCGATTCCAAGCGACTGCGCTTGGTGGTCGAGATTCGTGATATGGCGGAAATGGAACTGGCCGACGTCGATCGTTTGCAGGGCCAGGTAGACCACTGGGACATTCTCGGAGTGCCCTTTCCACGCTTGCGCCTGCCCGTCAGTGCTGCACGCAATCTTGCGGTACTCGTGGAGGCGGCAGCACGAGCGCAGTACCTGCGTGAAGCCGGTGTGGATATGTTGGCGCTTTTTGATCAACAAACCCGTGCGGTAGGCCACAAGCTGTGAGCGCCGCTGGTGATTTTGTCATCATTACGGGGCTGTCCGGTTCCGGTAAGACGACCGTCTTGCAGGCACTCGAAGACCTTGGCTACTTTTGTGTAGACAATCTGCCCGCCACCCTCCTGGGTTCCTTGTTGCAGGAATTGGCGCACCACCAATTGGCTCCGCCGCGGGTTGCCGTGAGTATCGATGTGCGCAATCGCACCTTTCTCGACGCATTGCCCGAGGCATTACAGCAGATATCGCAGGAATGCGGTCTGCAACCGCGTATACTCTTTCTCGATGCGGATGAAGAAACGCTGTTACGCCGGTACAGTGAGACCCGGCGCCGCCACCCCCTCAGTGATCAGGAAGCAGCCCCAGGAGCCGCGCTGCATCAGGTCTTGTCGCGCGAGCGCATCCTTCTGGCTCCCTTGGCGCGCCTGGCCGATCGTGTGCTGGATACCTCGCAGGTTCGCAGTCACTCCTTGCGGCTGCGTGTGCAGGCCTGGGCTCAGGTGGCGCGGGTGCAGGGTCTGATCTTGCTGCTGCAGTCTTTTGCTTTCCGCAACGGGGTACCTGCCGATTCCGATTTTGTCTTCGACCTGCGCGCCTTGCCCAATCCCCATTACGAGCCCGAACTGCGGTCTTTGACCGGGCGCGACGCCGCTGTGCGGGAATTCCTTGACCATCAGGATGCCGTGCAGAGGGCGCGCAGCAGTCTGGAGGCCTTTTTGCAGGAGTGGCTACCGCCTTTTGCTCGCGACCACCGAAATTATGTCACCATTTCCCTGGGCTGTACCGGTGGCAAACATCGTAGCGTCTACATGGTCGAATCCTTGGCGCGATCCCTAGCGCGGGATGGGCAGGAGGTCTTGGTCGAGCATCGCGAGCTCGATATTCAGGAGCGCTATTCTTGAGCCTGGTGCAGGTGGCTTTGCTTACCCATGCCGGTCTTGGCGAGGCGCTGCTGGCAGTGGTCGAACACATCTATGGCGATCGTCCCGCGGCCTTGCTTTCCCTGTCCCCTGCTGGCGATGATCTTGCGCCCCTGCGTGCTCGCCTGCAGGAGCTGATCGATGCCGCCGGGCCGGACCGTCCGCTGCTGATTCTCTGTGATATTCTCGGTGCCAGCCCCGCCAACGCCCTGCCCAAGACTTGGACTAACCCCTGGGCACGGGTGATTTATGGGCTGAATCTACCGATGTTGTTGCGTGCCCTGTCGCGGCGCGAACAGTGGGAAGGCCTGCCGGAGCTCGTCGCCGAGGGTGGCCGCGCGGCAATTCAGTGTCATCCGCAATCCGTTGTCGAATCGGTTTCTGCGCTAGACTGGTAGGCATAGTGGTCCGCAAGGAGAAAGGTAATGGCTGATTTACGCGAAGTGCATGCACGCTTGGGGCAGAGTCTGTGGCTCGACAATCTCTCTCGTACTCTGATTCACGACGGCATTCTTGCCCGTTACATTGCCGAGGACGGTGTTTCCGGGGTGACCTCCAATCCCAGCATTTTCCAGAAGGCCATTCACGAGAGCCCATATTATCAAGAAGATTTGGCGCGTCCGGCGGAGTCGGCGGAGCGCCTTTATGAAGAGATGGTAAAGGTCGATCTGCAAATGGCCTGCGATCTGCTGCAGGCCACCCATGTGGCTACCCAAGGGGATGATGGTTGGGTGAGTTGGGAAGAGTCCCCCCGGCTGGCGATGGACGAGGCTGCCACCGTTGTCGAGGCGGAGCGTTTACGCAGCATCGTCCAGCGCGAAAATCTCCTGATCAAGGTTCCCGCTACCCCCGCAGGCATCGCTGCGCTGCGCACCCTCATCAGTCGCGGCATTTCTGTGAATGTGACGCTGATGTTTGGCCTGCGGCACGTGCGCGAGGTATTCGCTGCCTACCAGGAAGGTCTGGTGGCATGGATCGATGCCGGCGGTGAGCCTGGACGGGTGAAGGCCGTCGCCAGCCTTTTCCTGTCGCGCGTCGATACGCTGGTGGATCAGCAGCTGGAAAAAATTGGTACGGAAGAGGCATTGCGGCTGCGGGGCAAAACCGCAGTGGCGCTGGCCAAGAAAGCCTATGCGCTGTATCGGGAGACCTTCCACGGTCAGGGCTTTTCTCGCCTCAAGGCAGCCGGCGGGCGGCCACAATATCTGCTTTGGGCCAGCACCAGCACCAAAAATCCTGCCTATTCCGATCTGCTCTATGTCGAGCCCCTGATTGGGCCAGAGACCATCAACACCCTGCCCGATGCCACCCTGGCCAAGCTGCGAGAGCATGGAAAGTTAGGGCAGACCATCGCTCATGACCTCGATGCGGCAGAGCAGACTCTGGCTGATCTCGCGTCTCTTGGGGTCGACCTCGATGGCCAGGTCGCCCCCCAGTTACAGAAGGAGGGCTTGGAGGCCTTCTCTAATGCCTTCGAGGCGATGCTGGCCGAGGTGGAAAAGCGCCGCGCCTAGAAGCCGACGATGTTGTAGCCGGCGTCGACGTAGGTGATTTCCCCGGTGATGCCCGAGGCGAGATCCGAGCAGAGGAAGGCGGCGACATTACCGACTTCCTCTTGTGTCACGTTGCGTCGCAGCGGGGCATGCGCGGCATAGTGGTCGAGGATGCTGCGAAATTCGCTGATGCCGCTGGCTGCCAGGGTGCGGATGGGCCCGGCAGAGATAGCGTTTACCCGAATCCCCTCAGGCCCCAGGGAGTACGCCAAGTAGCGTACACCTGCCTCCAGACTGGCCTTGGCCAGTCCCATGATATTGTAATTGGCCATTGCCCGTTCGGCGCCCAGATAGCTGAGAGAGAGGAGGGCGCCGTGGCGTCCCTGCATCAATGGACGCAGGGCTTGGGCCATGGCGGTAAAGCTGTAGGACGACACTTCGTGGGCAATGCGAAAACCCTCTCGGGTAGTGACGTCCGCGTAGTTTCCGGACAGCTCGTTCTTGGGTGCAAAGGCCGCACCATGGATGGCGATATCCACGCCTCCCCAACGTTGCTGCAGGTCGTCGACGACGGTACGTACCTGCGCCTCGTCCATCAGATCCAGGGCCAGGGGTGCCGGCGCCTGGATCTGCGCCGCTAGGTCTTCCACCCGGCTTTTGGTGCGTTCGCTCTGGTAGGTCAAGAGGACCTCCGCCCCCTCCCGTGCCAGCGCCTGGGCAATGCCCCAGCAAATGGAACGTTCGTTGGCAACGCCGACTACCAAAGCCTGTTTACTCTGTAAAAAACCCATAGTCTGTGGATGCTCCGAGTGTCCCTGTCAACGCAGGAAAATGGTGAGATGTTTGCCGGGCTGCAGGTCGCTCGCCGAAGCCAGGCGATTCCACTGCACCAGGGCGTGGGGTGAGACGTGAAATTGCTGCGCAATCTGCCAGACGGTGTCGCCGGGGCGGACGACGTAGGTGGTAGCATGCGGGGCACTGGCCAACCGTTCTTGCTGCGGACTCAACGCAGCCACCTCCGTCCCGCGGGCGGGGAGGCGCAATACCTGTCCGGGATGCAACATGCTCTTGCTATGCAAACCGTTGTAGGATGCGATAGCGGATACGCTCACACCAGCTCGTTGGGCAATCTGCCAGAGGGTTTCACCGGGTCGCACGCGAATGCTGCCACCGCTTTGGGCGACGGTATAGGTAGCCTCTTGCAAATGCGTGCCAGGTAGCCGCAGTTTCTGCCCGGGGTGGATGATGCTGCGCGTGCTCATGTCGTTGGCGCTGGCCAGGGCGCTTACGCTGACTCCGGCGCGTTGTGCCAGCTGCCAGAGACTCTCGCCGGGACGCACGGTGATACTGCGTGGCGCGTACCCGCTGGCGACGGCCATAGGTTTGCCGCCATAGATGATGAGTCGTTGCCCCACCTGCAGGAAGCGGCCCGAGCGCAAATGATTCCAGTGTTCGAGATCACGCACGGAAACGCCAGTCCGAAGGGCAATCTGGGACAGGGTTTCGCCAGATCGTACAGAGGTGTAATGCACGGCGGGAGTAGGCCGTGCGGTCTGTACGGCGACGGCTGGCACTGGACTCGCTATCGGAGCGGGCGTCGGAGTTTCCGGTTCTGGCATCTGCAGCAGGGCAGTGCGCAGGGTTTTCGCCTTGTCCTTGGGGACGACCAGCGAGTAACCGGCTGGCGCCACCCCGTAACTCAGCCCGGCATTCAGGTGTTGTAGCTCGGTCACGGAAACGTTCATCAACTGCGCCGCAACCTGCAAATTGACCCGCCGCGGTGTATTCACCAAGGCGATATGCGCGGTGTTGGGGATGCTTGGCAGGGCAATGTGGTAAGCCTGGGCATTCTGAATCACTTGGGCCAGCCCGAGTAACTCGGCAACGTAGTTTTCCGTCTGGTTTGGCAGGTTCAGATCCCAGAAGTCGGTAGGTTGCCCATTTGCCACATTCTGCTGTATGGCCGCCGAGACGGTACCCTGACCGGCATTATAGGCGGCGATGGCAAGGAGCCAGTTGCCGCCAAAGTAATTGTAGAGATAGGAGAGATAATCGAGGGCGGCATTGGTGGAGGCCGTAAGGCTGAGGCGGGGGTCGCCCCAGCGGGTATTCTGTAGACCGAAGTTTCTAGCAGTGCCGGGGATGAACTGCCAAAGCCCCGCTGCGGCTGCCGGAGAATACGCCTTGGGGTTGTAGCCGCTCTCGATGGCAGGCAGCAACGCCAGCTCCATTGGCAGGCCGCGTTCGTGCACCGCATTGGCAACGTAGTACAAGAAGGGGCTGGAGTTGTGGAGGATCTCCTCTAGCTTGCCCTGATGCTGCAAAAACCAGCTGCGCCACTTGGCTACCCGCGGACGGGAGACATCGCTGATACGAAAACCATCCACCAGGTCGGCCCAGATGCTCTCCTGCGCGCTTTGCAGCTCCACGTCGCTGCGCTGCAGGCTGCGGAATTCCTGCAGGAGCTGCGAGCTGTCACCAACCGTCTCTGGAACGGCTCCCTGCGCATTCGTGTTGGGCTCTTGCAGGGCTGGACTGCTGCTTTGCAGTTTGGCGATCAACTGGGAAAGGGATTCTTGCTGATCATGATTGGCTGGTGAGGAGGCCGCGCTGTTGCTGGCCCAGGTGAGTGGTGACCCCAGCAGCGCGCAGCTCGTGGATAGGACGATGACCGACTTTCGCATACTACTCCTTCTTTGGTGAGGAGGCCCCGGTTGTGCATCCTTACCAAATCTGCAGATTTTTCGCAAATGTAAACAAAAAGCTGGGACGATCCCCGCGAGGACCATGCGGCTGATACTAGGGGGTCCATCGATGCTCGTCAATGCTAATTATGGACTATCAAAATTTCCTATCGATGCCCGGCAAAATGCGGCAATTCTGTCGCGCAGTGTGGCGCAGGGTACAAGCCTGATATGATGGGCCCCGCTACTCGTACAGAAGCAAGATAAGGATTCAGACTCGATGACCGTGCGTACCCGTTTTGCCCCCAGTCCCACTGGTTACCTGCATATTGGTGGAGTGCGTACCGCGCTCTTCTCCTGGTTGCATGCGCGTCAACAGCAGGGCCAGTTCATCTTGCGCATCGAGGATACGGACCTCGAACGCTCGACGCCCGAAGCCACCGCCGCCATCCTGGAGGGGATGCAGTGGTTGGGTCTGGATTGGGACGAAGGTCCGTTCTATCAGACGCAGCGGATGGAGCGTTATCGCGAGGTGCTGGCGCAGATGCTGGCGGCCGGTACCGCCTACCATTGCTATTGCAGCAAGGAAGAACTGGATCTCATGCGGGAAGAGCAGCGGGCACGCGGCGAGAAACCTCGCTACGACGGTCGCTGCCGGCAGCGTCAGGAGGCCCGTCCGGGCGTCTCTCCCGTCATCCGCTTTCGCAGCCCCGACAGCGGCGAAACCGTGGTCGAGGATCTGGTGCACGGGCGGGTGGTGTTCCAAAATAGCGAGCTGGATGACTTGGTCATTGCCCGCTCGGATGGTACCCCCACCTACAATTTCTGTGTGGTCGTGGATGACTGGGATATGGGTATCACCCAGGTCATCCGCGGTGATGATCACCTCAACAATACCCCGCGGCAGATGCAGATCCTGCAGGCCCTGGGTGCCAGTGTCCCGCAGTATGCCCATGTGCCAATGATTCTCGGGCCGGACAAACAGAAGCTGTCCAAGCGCCATGGCGCGGTCAGCGTGCTGGAATATCGCGAGCAGGGTTTTCTCCCGGATGCCCTGCTTAACTTCCTGGTGCGCCTGGGATGGTCCCATGGCGATCAGGAAGTCTTCAGCCGCGCGGAGATGATCGAGCATTTCCGTATCGGGGAGGTACACAAGGCCGCTTCTGCCTTCAATCCCGAAAAGTTGCTATGGCTCAATGCCCAGCATCTGCAGACCCTGTCGGCCGAGGAGCTGGCGCGGCAGCTGCGTCCCTATTTGGTGGGATTGGACGACGCGGCAATCGCCGCTGGTCCTGCGTTAGCGAAGGTCGTCCCTCTTTTGCAGGAGCGTGCGAAGACCCTGGTGGATATGGCCGCTGCCGCAAAGATGTTTTATGTGGCACCGGAAACGGCAGAGGAAAAGGATCGCAGCAAACATCTCGCTGGGCAGGGGGCGTTGCTGCAGGCGGCGCGGCACGCCTTGGAGCAGGTCACGGACTGGACGGCTGGCGCCGTGCATACGGTGTTGCAGGCGTTGGCGCAAGAACATGCAGAAGGTAAGTTGGGCAAGGTGGCGCAACCGCTGCGAGTGGCGGTTGCGGGCTGCGCCGTCTCCCCGCCCCTCGATCAGACCTTGGCGGTGTTGGGGCGAGAAGAGACCTTGCGGCGCCTGCGGCGGGCGCAGGATTGGGTATGATTGCCCCTTGGCGTAGGCGGCCGCTTTTGTCATTATCGTTTCTTATGGATTGCCGCCTTGAAAAGGAGTTTCGCTATGGCCCACAACGTCACGCAGAAAATCATCGCCGCTCACCTCGTTAGTGGTGAGTTGCAGGCCGGCAGTCCCATCTCGATCCGCGTCGACCAGACCCTGACCCAGGATGCCACGGGTACCATGGCGTACCTGCAGTTCGAGGCGCTGGGACTGCCAAAGGTGCGCACCGAACTGTCGGTATCCTATGTCGATCATAATATGTTGCAGTCTGGCTTCGAGAACGCCGATGACCACCGCTTCCTGCAGAGTTTCGCTGCCAAGTATGGAATCCATTTCTCCCGTCCCGGCAATGGTATCTGCCATCAGGTGCACTTGGAACGCTTCTCCAAGCCGGGGCGTACCCTGCTCGGTTCCGACTCGCACACTCCTACCTCCGGCGGCGCCGGCATGCTCGCCATTGGCGCCGGTGGGCTCGACATCGCCCTGGCCATGGGCGGTTTGGCCTTCAATCTCAACATGCCGCAGGTGATCGGCGTCAAACTGACTGGCCGCCTGCAGCCTTTCGTCAGCGCCAAGGACATCATCCTCGAAGTGCTGCGCCGCAAGACCGTTAAGGGCGGCGTGGGCAAGGTCTTCGAGTATTTTGGCCCGGGCGTCGCCAGTCTGTCGGTGCCGGCACGTTCCACCATTACCAATATGGGTGCCGAACTGGGGGCCACCACCAGCGTCTTCCCCAGCGATGGGGTTACCCGCGCCTATCTCAAGGCGCAGGGCCGGGAGGCCGATTGGTCGGAGTGGGTGGCGGATGCTGGCGCCAGCTATGACGAGATCCTGGAGATCGATCTCGATACCCTGGAGCCGCTGATTGCCTGTCCGCATAGTCCGGACAACGTCAAGACCGTGCGCGAGGTAGCCGGTACGCCGGTGGCGCAGGTAGCGATCGGTTCCTGTACCAACTCGTCTTATACTGATCTGATGACGGTGTCTGCCATGCTCAAGGACAAGGTGGTTGCGGAAGGGGTGAGTCTGGGAATCTCGCCGGGTTCCCGGCAGGTCATGGAGATGGTTACCCGGGATGGCGGCCTGCTCAATTTTATTAGCGCTGGTGCGCGCATCCTGGAATCGGCTTGCGGTCCCTGCATTGGTATGGGCTTCGCGCCGCCCAGCGAAGGGGTCTCTATCCGCTCCTTCAACCGCAATTTTTACGGTCGTTCTGGCACCAAGAATGCTTCGGTGTACCTCGCCAGTCCCGAGACCTGCGCTGCCTGCGCCCTGACGGGCGTGATCACCGACCCCCGCGATCTGGGTATGGCGCCCATCCAGGTGGATTTGCCTGGGCAGTTCCTGGTGGACGACCGCATGATCGTGGCTCCCGCGGGCGAGCCGGACAAGGTGGAGGTGCTGCGTGGCCCCAATATTGCCAAGTTGCCGGTGAATCATGCGGCACCCGACGAAATTCGCGGTTCCGTTCTCATTCGCCTGGGTGATGACATCACCACCGATCACATCATGCCGGCAGGGGCCAAGGTCCTGCCTCTGCGTTCCAACCTGCCAGCCATTTCGGAGTATGTCTTTCATGTGGTCGATGAAAGCTTTCCCAGTCGGGCTAAGAGTTCCGGCGGCGGCTTCATCGTTGCTGGGCACAACTATGGTCAGGGCTCCAGCCGGGAACATGCGGCCCTGGCGCCCCGCTATCTGGGGGTGAAGGCGGTATTGGTGCAGTCCTTTGCGCGCATCCACCTCGCCAACCTGATCAACTTCGGCATTCTGCCGCTGACCTTCGTCAATGCCGCCGACTATGAGAAGGTGCAGGCCGGTGACGAGCTGGCATTAGACATCCGTGGCTTGGGCCTGGGCCAGACACGGCTGTTGCAGGACCTCAGTCAGGGCATCGAGATTACTGTACAGCCGCAGTTGGCCAGCGAGCGTGACCTGGAACTGATTCGCAAGGGTGGCGCCTTGTCCTGGGCCAGTGAGCAATTGGAGAAGACGGCATGAGTGGCACGGCGATCCGCTACGAAAAGGGAAAAATCGTGGTTCCCAACGAGCCGGTCATTCCCTTCATTGAGGGGGACGGAATTGGGGTCGATGTCACGCCGGCCATGCGCCAGGTGCTCGATGCTGCCGTTGCCAAGGTATATGGCGCTGCACGTCGTATCGACTGGCAGGAGCTCTATGCGGGGCAGAAGGCCGTCGCGAAATTTGGCGCGGGCGTGTATCTGCCCGAGGAAACCATGGCCGCTATTCAGCGCTACCATGTGGCCATCAAGGGCCCGTTGGAGACACCGGTGGGCGGTGGCATCCGCAGTCTCAACGTCGCCCTGCGTCAGGATCTCGATCTCTATGTCTGTCAGCGGCCGGTGCGCTATTTTGCCGGCACGCCGAGCCCGATGAAGCGTCCGGAAGATGTCGACATGGTGATCTTCCGGGAAAACTCGGAAGACATCTACGCCGGTATCGAGTGGGCCGCAGGAAGCTCCGAAGTGGCCAAGGTCATCGCCTTTCTGCGAAACGAGATGGGGGTCAAAAAGATTCGCTTCCCGGAGAGTTCGGCCATTGGCATCAAGCCGGTATCGCAGGCGGGATCGGAGCGCCTCATTCGCCGCGCCATCGCCTATGCCCTGCAACATGGGCGCAAGTCGGTGACCCTGGTGCACAAGGGCAACATCATGAAATTCACCGAAGGTGGCTTCCGCGATTGGGGCTATGCCCTGGCCGAGCGGGAGTTCGCCGACCAGGTATTCACCGGGAGGCAGAAAGCGGCCATCGCCAAGGCCGAGGGCAAGGACGCCGCCATGGCCGCGGAAGGGGCGGCGCTGGCAGCCGGCAAGCTGATCATCAAGGATGTCATCGCCGACAATTTCCTGCAGCAGATCCTCCTGCGCCCACAGGATTATGACGTGGTCGCCACCTTGAATCTCAACGGCGACTATATCTCCGATGCCCTGGCAGCGGAGGTGGGGGGGATTGGCATGGCGCCCGGGGCCAATCTCTCCGATACCCACGCCATCTTCGAGGCCACCCATGGTACCGCACCCGATATCGCCGGGCAGGGCAAGGCCAATCCCAGCTCGCTGATTCTTTCCGGGGTGATGCTCCTGGAGCATCTCGGCTGGACGGAGGCGGCGCAAGTCATCACGGCGGCAATGGAAGGTGGTATTGCCGCAGGAGAAGTGACCGGTGACCTCGCCAGTCTGCAGGGCCAGGCGGGGCTGTCCACCAGCGAATTCACCGCGGCGCTCTGTCGTCGCATTGAGGCATGACCCATTGAATCTGCATGAATATCAGGCCAAGCGTCTGCTGGCTGAAGAAGGGGTGCCGGTACCCAAAGGGATACCGGCGTTTTCCGTCAAGGAAGCCGTCAATCAGGCCCGCGCCCTGGGTGGTGGTGACTGGGTGCTGAAGGCACAAGTGCACGCCGGTGGCCGGGGCAAGGCCGGTGGTGTGCAGCGGGTACACAGCATCGCGGAAGTGGAGGCGGCGGCCCAGTCCTTGTTGGGAAAACGCCTGGTGACGGTCCAGACTGGCCCGGAAGGGCAGCATGTCGCCGCTCTGCTCATCGAGGAACCCAGTCAGATTGCGCGCGAATTCTATCTTGCCTTGCTGGTGGATCGGGCGGCAGCACGCCTGACCTTCATCGCCTCGGCCGAGGGAGGTATGGAGATCGAAACGCTGGCAGCAACGCGTCCCGAGGCAATCCAGCGCATCGTCCTTGATCCCGGTATCGGCTTCCTGCCCTACCAGGCGCGGGACCTGGGCTTTGCCTGGGGTTTGCCGGCGGCGGCGGTGCAACAATTGGTCAAGGTCATGCAGGGCATGTACCAACTGGCGCGGCGGCTGGATGCGCAGATGGTGGAGGTCAACCCGCTGGCCCTGACGCAAGAGGGCAAGGTTCTCGCGTTGGATGCCAAGGTGGTGATGGACGATAACGCCCTTTACCGCCACCCCGAGTCCGATGAACTTTTTGATTCCACTCAGCAGGACCCGCGGGAGATCACGGCGCGGCAGTTTGGTCTGAATTACATCTCCCTCGATGGCAATATCGGTTGCATGGTCAATGGCGCAGGGCTGGCCATGGCTACCATGGATCTGATCAAGCTGCATGGCGGGGAACCGGCCAATTTCCTCGATGTTGGTGGGGGGGCGGCCGCCGACAAGGTGACCCAGGCCTTCAAACTTATCCTCTCCGACCAGCGGGTAAAGGCCATCCTGGTCAATATTTTTGGCGGCATCACTCGCTGCGATCTTCTCGCCCAGGGTATCATCCAGGCCGCCAGCGAGGTGGGTATCCACTTGCCGGTGGTGGTGCGTCTGGAAGGCACCAAGAAGGAGGAGGGGATGGCGATGCTGCGGGAGAGCGGGCTGCGCATGATCGTCGCCGAGGGCTTGACCGATGCGGCGTGCAAGGCGGTAGAGGCCGCCCAGGCTTGATGTGGACATCAATGTCGTCTGGTTGCAGAAGCTCTGGCCCCTGCTGCGGCACTCCGGGCCGCTGATCTCGCGTCTGGCGGAAACCTATGTCAAACGTGGCGCGGATCGCAAAACGGCAGAAAACCTGGCAGGAACGGCGGTCATTGTCGATCAGGTCCTCGAAGAGCGCCTCAAGGATCTGGCCCAGGCCGATGATCTGCATGCCCTACGCCGCGAAGTTGCAGAATTGCGGGCGCTCATTGAGCAACGTGGGCTGCCTCGGCGCCGACCCCTGCTCCTCTTTCTGGTTATCGGCGAGTTGATCATCATCGCCTTGCTACTCTATTTCGGGATTCACTCATGAGCATTCTTCTTCGCCACGATACCCGCGTCATCTGCCAGGGCTTTACTGGTAAGCAGGGTACCTTCCACTCGGAACAGGCCATCGCCTACGGTACGCGCATGGTGGGCGGCGTGACGCCGGGCAAGGGGGGCAGCGAGCATCTGGGTCTGCCGGTCTTTGACACCGTGGCGCAGGCGGCAGCTGCGACCGGGGCCGAGGCGACGGTGATCTATGTGCCTTCGCCCTTCGCTGCCGATGCCATCATCGAAGCAGCGGCAGCCGGGATCGAACTGATCGTTTGCATCACCGAGGGCATTCCGGTGCATGACATGCTGCTCGTCAAGCAGTATCTCGCCAAGCATCCGCACGTCCGTCTGATCGGCCCGAATTGCCCGGGAGTTATCACCCCGGGGCAGGCCAAGATCGGCATCATGCCCGGCTCGATCCATCTCCCCGGGCGGGTGGGCATCGTCTCGCGCTCCGGTACCTTGACCTACGAGGCGGTGGAGCAGACGACGCGTCTGGGCCTGGGACAGAGCAGCTGTGTGGGAATCGGCGGCGATCCCATTATCGGTATGGATTTTGTCGAGGTGTTGCGTCTCTTTGAGGCCGATGCGCAGACGGAATTGGTGATCATGGTGGGAGAGATCGGCGGACGTCTGGAAGAAGAGGCGGCGGAGTTCATTCGCCAGAATATGACGAAGCCGGTAGTGGCCTTCATTGCCGGCTCAACGGCACCCAAGGGAAAACGCATGGGGCACGCCGGTGCCATCATCGATGGTGGCGCGGGCACGGCAGCCGCAAAGTACGAGATTCTGCGCGCCGCCGGGGTGCACTGCGTGTCCTCGCCAGCGGATCTGGGTAACCAGGCCGCAGCCCTGCTCGGCGTCTGAAGCATGCGCATTGCCCTGGCTCAATGCAATCCCCGCGTTGGGGACGTGGCGGGCAATGCGGCGCTGCTCCTGCAACTGGCCCGAGAAGCGCAAGCGCAGGGGGCGGCGCTATTGGTTGCGCCGGAGCTGGTAGTCTCCGGCTACCCTCCAGAAGATTTATTGCTGCGTAATGACTTTCTCGACTGTTGCGCACAAGCCTTGGAGACGCTCGCGCGGGATTGTCCTCTGCCGCTGCTCGTCGGTCATCCCTTGCGCCGGGACGGACGCTTGTACAACGCGGCAAGTCTCTTGCGCGGCGGGCGGATCGAGGGCAGTTACGCCAAACATTGTCTACCCAACTATCAGGTGTTCGATGAAAAGCGCTATTTCCACCCCGGCGACGACGAGCTGATCTTTACCCTGGAAGGGCTGCGCGTGGCCCTGCGCATCTGTGAAGATCTTTGGTGTAACGAGCTGCCGTTGCTCTCCGAGCCTAGCACTGCCGATGCTGTAATAGTGCTCAATGCGTCGCCCTTTCATCGCGCCAAACAGGCAGAACGGGAGAGGGTTGCTGCGCGGCGCGCGCGGGAAGCCGGTGCCGCTGTTCTCTATGCGAATCTGGTGGGTGGGCAGGACGAACTGGTCTTTGATGGCGCTTCCTTTGCCGTCGATACGCGAGGCCAGGTGATCGCCCGCGCCCCTGCCTTTGCCAGCGAACTCCTCATGCTCGAGGTCGAAGTCTCGAGCAAACAGTGGCAGGGTGGACCCGTGGCGCCGGAGCTCTCCCCCGTTGCCGAGGTCTATACGGCGCTGCAGATCGGGCTGCGCGACTATGTGCAGAAAAATGGCTTTTCTAGCGTGGTGCTGGGGTTGTCCGGCGGTATCGACAGCGCCCTGACGCTGGCGCTCGCCGCCGATGCCCTGGGCGCGGAACGGGTACACGCCCTGATTTTGCCATCCCGCTACACCGCTGCAATGAGTATCGAAGATGCCGAGGCAGAGGCCAGGAAGCTTGGGGTGGGCTACGACATCATCCCCATCGACGGGCTCTTCGATGCCTATCTCGAAACCCTGGCGCCGGTCTTTGCCGGGCGTGCCGCCGATGTGACCGAGGAAAATCTCCAGGCGCGCATCCGCGGCGCCCTGCTCATGGCCTATTCCAATAAATTCGGTCAGCTCTTGCTCAGCACCGGCAACAAGAGCGAAATGGCGGTGGGCTATGCCACCCTCTACGGCGACATGGCCGGTGGCTTTGCCCTGATCAAGGATTGTCCCAAGACCCTGGTCTATGAGCTGGCGCGCTATCGCAACGGGCAAGGCGAGGTAATCCCGCCACGTGTTCTCGAACGAGCGCCCTCAGCCGAGCTGGCGCCAGACCAAACCGACCAGGACAGCCTGCCGCCCTACGGCGTCCTCGACGCGATCATCCACGCCTATATCGAGCGGGGGGAGGGGCGTACGGAGATCATCGCGCGCGGATTTCCCGCCGCCACGGTGGAGCGCACCCTGCGCCTGATCGATCGTGCCGAATACAAGAGGCGCCAGGCGGCGCCGGGGGTACGCATCAGCCCTCTGGCATTTGGCAAGGACCGCCGCTACCCTATCAGCAACGGCTTCCATCCTTGGGACCCGGATTGTCTACAGGAGAAAAGATGAAAAAGATTGAAGCGATCGTCAAGCCTTTCAAGTTGGATGATGTGCGGGATGCCCTGCAGGAAATGGGGATTGCCGGCATGACGGTGACCGAGGTCAAGGGCTTTGGCCGGCAGAAGGGGCACACCGAACTCTACCGCGGTGCCGAATATGTGGTCGATTTTCTGCCCAAACTGAAGATGGAGGTGGTGGTCCCCGATGTCCTGGTCGACCGCGCCGTTGATGCCATCGTCGAGGCAGCACGCACGGGCAAGATCGGCGATGGCAAGGTCTTCGTCAGTGAAGTCTCGCGCATCATCCGCATCCGTACCGGGGAAGAGGGCGACGAGGCCGTCTGAGCCGCGCGCCTCAGCCGAGCTTTTGCGTATATTTTCCCTGGGGATAGTTGTAGCGCAGGATGGCCGCGGTATTCTGTGCCAGCTTTGCCAAGTCTAGGTGCTTGTAGGATAGATAGAGGTAGTAGAGCGCCTCTTCGCGGGCTGGGCTCAACTGGTATTTGGTCACCACCTGGGCGCAGCGGTTGGCGGACGCCACATAGGCGTCGCGCACGTAATAGAACTTGCAGATGTCGAGGTTGCGCTTGCCCAGCAGGTCGATGATCTTCTCCATGCGCAGGCGGGCATCGGCGGCGTAGGCACTCTTCGGCCAGCGTTTGACCAGGGTCTCGAAGGTGTCGAAGGCTTGATGCAGGGGCACCGGGTTCCAGTTTGCCCCTTCGATTTCCTGGTACTGAGAGATGCCTTTCAGATACCAGGCGTAGTCTACGTGGGGGTTGACCGGGTGCAGCTTGATGAAGCGTTCGGCTGCTGCCGCCGCCGCCTTGGAATCGCCCTGCTGATAATAGCTATAGGCGGTATTCAACTGCGCCTGTTCAGCATAGGGACCATAGGGGTACATGGCCTCCAGGTCCTGATAATCGCGGACTGCCATACCGTAATCGCCGCGATTCTGGGCGTTTTTGCCCTTCTGATACATGACAGCGGCTGCCTCATGGGAATTTAGCAGATGGTCTTTGGGCTTGTCCGAGGCACAGCCAGCAGCGGCCAGGGTCAGGACTGCCATAACGGCGAGGGAGCGCTTGCGCATGTCGAACAATGATCTATAGTGACGGGCCATGAGCAGCGATACTACGGAAATTGCACTGGTTTTGCCAGAGGAGCGGGCGGGGGAGCGCCTCGATAGTCTACTCGCGGAACTGTTGCCGGATCTCAGCCGCAGTCGTATCCAGGAATTACTGGGGGCGGGGGAGATTGTCGTCAACGGCGAGAATCTGCGTCCCAGCCACCGGGTACAGGGTGGCGAGGCTGTGCAACTGCGCCTGTCGCCGCGGGAACCTGAGCACTGGGCGGCAGAAAATCTGCCGTTGCAAGTCGTCCATGAAGACGAGGAGATCCTCGTGCTTGACAAGGTCGCTGGCATGCTCACCCATCCAGGCGCCGGGCACCCGGGCGGGACCCTCGCCAACGCCGTACTTGCCCATTGCCCGGACAACAGCAAGCTCCCGCGCGCCGGTATCGTGCATCGCCTCGATAAAGACACCAGCGGTTTGCTGGTGGTGGCCAAGACCGAACACGCCCGCCAGGATCTCACGGAACAGCTGGCCGAGCGCAGCATGCATCGGGAATATATCGCCCTGGTGCAGGGCGCTATGACCGGCGGTGGGCGGGTGGAAGCACCGATTGGCCGCCACAGTCACGACCGGCTGCGCATGGCCGTGCGCAGCGACGGTCGCTTTGCTCGCACCGACTACCGTCTGCTCGAACGCTTTCCACGCCATACCCTCTTGCGCCTGCGTCTGGCCACTGGCCGCACACACCAGATTCGCCTGCACATGCGCCACATCGGTCATCCCCTGGTCGGCGATCCGGTGTATGGTGGCCGCGCTATCGTCCCGCCAGGGCTCGATGCCGCCGCTTTGGGTACTTGGCGGGCCTTCCGCCGGCAAGCCTTGCATGCCTGGCGTCTGGAGCTGGAACATCCGCGCAATGGTGCACTCTGTGCCTGGGAGAGTCCCTTGCCCAGCGATATGGAGGAATTGCTGACGATGCTGCGCCGCCTTGCCTCCTGAGCCCACCTTCCTTTCCCTCGATTGGCCGTTGCCAAGGGGTGTCCGCGCTGCCATCAGCACCCGTCAGGGCGGTTCCAGTCGCGCCCCCTGGGATTCCTTCAATCTTGCTGACCATGTCGGGGACGACAGCGCTGCCGTCGCGGCCAACCGCCAGCTACTGCGCCAATGCCTGGACCTGCCCCGCGAACCGCTGTGGTTGCAGCAGGTGCATGGGACGGAGATTGCGCGCTGGGAGGTCAAGGCTGGCTTTGGGCGAGTGCCGCCGGCAGATGGCGCCGTCGCGCGCAGTCCAGGGGCCGTGCTTTCCATTCTCACTGCCGACTGCCTACCGGTACTGGCCGTCTCCCGCGATGGCCAGGTGATTGCCGCCTTCCATGCCGGCTGGCGAGGTCTCGCGGCAGGGATTCTGGAGGCGGGAATCCGCGCTATGCGGGTGGCACCCGGCGAAATTTTGCTATACTTGGGCCCGGCAATCGGGGCACAGCGCTATGTGGTCGGCGCCGAGGTTCGCGCCGCCTTTCTGGCGCATTCGCCGCAGGCAGAGCTGGCCTTTCGGCCCCAGGGAGATGGCTACCTTGCCGATCTCTATTTGCTGGCACGGCAGCGCCTGGCAGCACTTGGGGTGACGGCGATCTGGGGCGGAGAGCACTGCACGCATAGCGAGGAGCAACTCTTCTTCTCCTATCGTCGGGATGGACAATCTGGGCGCATGGCGTCGTTGATCTGGCGGGAGGAAGCATGAAATCCTGGCAATGGGGAAATGCTGCGGAGTCGTCCACGGACGGCGCACAGCTTGCGGCGCAGCTCGCGTCTCTGGGCGTGCGTCTGCGTGCATATCCCGTGGCGCGCGTCGCGGCACCGTGGCTCGCGCCCGCGCAGCTCGATGCCAGCGAGCAGGAGCGGCTGTTGTCCGCCCTCGATGGCGTCTTCCAGGAACTGCAACGTGAGCGCGGATATCAGGACCGTGATCTGGTGGTTCTCTACCCCCAGCACCCCCTGCTCGCGGAACTCGATGCCAAGTTTTGCCGCATCCACATCCACGAGGACGAAGAGGTCCGTTACATCGTCGATGGCGAAGGGGTCTTCGGCTTCGTTCTGCCCGACGGCAGACAGCTGGAAGTGACGGTCAGCGCCGGTGACTACATCGACATCCCCGCGGGTGTGGAACACTGGTTCCGCCTCAACGGACTGCAGCGCATCAAGGCGGTGCGTTACTTCAGTGCGCGCGGCGGCTGGGTGCCGCTCTATCAGGAGCGGAGCATGCAGGAATTTCCCCGTCCATGAATCCCCAGCGTATCGAGGTCGATTACCGCTTTCCGGTCGGGAGCGATGCGGAAAAGCAGGCGCAGATCCTTGCCGTAGGGCAGACGGCGGGCTCCTGGGATGCGCGTTTCCAGTATCGGGACGATGTCCTGCGCGCGCATTTGGGTGAGGTGTTGCAGATTCAGGAAAACCAGGATGGGAGCCAGCAGGCGACGATTGCCTTTCCCCTCGCCAACGTCGATGGCGGCATCGGCAGTCTGCTGACCATGATCTTTGGCAAGTATTCCCTGGGCGGGACGGCCAAGGTCGTCGGCCTGCGCCTGCCGGAAGACTACGGAGTACGCGCGCGCTACGGCATGGCGGGCATCCGCGCGCGTCTGGGGGTGAGCGATCGTCCGCTCTTTATGGCCATTTTCAAGCCCGCCCTGGGGCTGAGCGCCGAGGACCATGCCGGCATCCTCGCCGAGGTGGCCCCGGCAGGCCTCGATATCATCAAGGACGATGAAATCCTGCCCAATCTGGCTGAAGCACCCACCCGCGAACGCTGGCGCGCCTGCGCGCCCATCCTCGAAGCACGGCGTGACCGCCTGGGGCGCGATCTGCTCTACGCGGTGAACCTGTCCGGCAATGCCCAGGAACTGCAAACCCTCGCCCGCCAGCTCGTCGCCGAGGGCGCCAATGCCCTGTTGCTCAATGTCTTGGCCTATGGCTATCCGGTCCTCGAGGCCCTGGCTAGCGACCCGGAAATCGCTGTGCCGATCTTTGCCCACCCGGCCCTCGCCGGGGCCTTTTCCGCGGCGCCGGAGCATGGGCTGTCCTACGCCCTGACCCTGGGCACCCTGATGACCCATGCCGGTGCCGATGCGGTCCTCTACCCCGCGCACTATGGCAGTCTGTCCTTTCCGGCCGCCGAGGAATCCGCCATTCGCGATGCCCTGCGTGCGCGCGGCGTGGCCGCGGTGCCCTCGGCTGGGGTGCAGCCGGGCATCCTGCCGCAAATCCTCGCCGACTATGGCAGCGAGGTGATTCTCAATGCTGGCACCGGCATCATGGACCATCCGCAAGGGCCGGCTGCCGGTGTTCTGGCCTTCTTCGAGGCCTGGGAACGCTATCAGAGGCAAGAGAGCTTCTCTCTGGAAGATCTCCCTGAGGGACCCTTACACGCTGCTATCGACAAGTGGGGGAATGGACATGGCTGAGCGCCTGATCTTCTGCGATTTTGACGGCACGATCCTGGTGGAGGAAATCTTTCGCGACCTGATGCGGTCGTTTGCACCGGAAATCTCGGCGCGCGTCCTGCCCGAGATTCTCGCCCTGCGCAAATCCCTGCGCCAAGGGCTCACCGAGATCCTCTCGACCATCCCCAGTCAAAAATGGCCGGAGATGGAAAGCTTCGTTCTCGACAAGAGTCATCTACGCGCGGGTTTCGAGGAGTTTCTCGCCGCCCTGCCGGGCCTGGGCTGGGAGCTGCTGGTGGTGACGGGGGGCTTCACACGCATGGCCGAACTCGTGCTGGCACCATTGCGCGGGCAGATCCGGGCCATCCACGGTCTCGAAGTGGACCTCGCCGGCCCCACCCTGCGGGTCTTTTCGCCTTGGGAAGATGACGAGGAGCTGGTGGTCAAGCGGGCCATCTATGCCCAATATCAGCCCGCGGCGGCCATCTGCATCGGCGACTCGGTGACCGACCTGCGCCTGGCCAGAGAGTGCCCACGGGTCTTTGCCCGGAACGGCTTGCAGGACTACCTGCGTGCCGAGAATCGAGCCTTCACGCCCTTTGACGATTTTCACGATGTCCTGACTGCCCTGGAGAAGCATCGATGACGGATCCACGCGCGAAACTGGCGGCGGCGGCGCGCGATTTCTACCAACGCGGCTGGATGCTGGGGACGGCAGGCAATCTTTCGGCTCGGTGCGATGCTGACAGCTTCTGGATCACCGCCAGTGGCCGGCCCAAGGATGCCCTCAGCGAGGAAGACTTCGTTGCCGTCGATCTGGCAGGAGATGTGCAGGAAGCGACGGCGGGGCGGCGTCCTTCGGCGGAAACCAGCATCCATCAGGTCATCTATCGGCATTTTCCCGAGGCGCGGGTGATCTTTCATGTGCACTCGGTGGAGGCCAATCTCTGTGGGCATTTCGCCAAGGCGGGCCAGTTGCGCCTGCCGCCACTGGAGATGCTCAAGGGGCTCGGAATTCCCGAGGCCGAACCCGCGGTCGATCTTCCGGTCTTTGCCAACCATGTCGAGGTGGCGCAGATTGCTGCCGACATGGATGCCGCATTTCTCCAGCGCCTGCCGCGCCTGCCCGGGGCCCTGATCCACCAGCACGGCATGACCGCCTGGGGCAGGGATTTTGACGCCGCCCGGCATCATCTGGAACTTTTCGAATATTGTTTTCGGTATCTATCATTAGCCCGTTTACACGGCCTGGGAGGAGAGTCATGAGTCAAGCCCTACTGACGGTCATCGGAGAAGATCGACCGGGAATCGTCGCTGCCGTCACCCAGGCCCTCTACGCCGCCGACTGTGCCATTGGTGATGCCTCCATGATGCGCTTGGGTGGTTACTTCACCATCATGCAGGTGATCGATTACAGCCGCGATTTCGGTGCGGTGGAGGCAGCTCTCGACCCGGCGGTGAAGCGTCTGAATCTGCGCGTGCACCTCGATCCGATCTCCAGCGTACCCGCGCAGGAGGACGTCGCCAACGTCCGGGTGACGGTATATGGTGCCGATCATCCGGGCATCGTTGCCGGGGTGACCGAGGCCCTGGCGAAGATCGGCTTTAACATTATCGATCTGGAAAGCGAGAAATCGGGCAACCCGGAGCGACCGATTTACGTCATGATCATCCAGGGGTCGGCTCCGCAAGGTCTGGAGCAGGTGCGCCAGACCCTGGAACCGCTGAAAGTGGAGCAGGGGGTCGAAATCAGTGTCCACGCTATCGATACGGCGCTGCTCTGATGGCTGTACTGCCCATCCTCACCTATCCTGACCCGCGTCTGGCACGTCCATCGGAGCCGGTGGCGGAATTTGACGACGAGTTGCGCACTTTCGTTGCGGACCTTACCGAAACCATGTACGCGGGCCCTGGCGGAGTGGGGATTGCCGCACCCCAGGTGGATCGCCTGCAGCGCATCGTCATTGTCGATGTACGCCCTAAACTGGGTGAGGACTGCCATGGCCTGATGGTCCTTATCAACCCAGAGCTGGTGGCCTGGGAGGGGATGGCGGTGGGCCGCGAAGGTTGTATGTCAGTGCCGGATTTTACCGGCAATGTCATTCGAGCCGAGCGAATTCAGGTGCAGGCGCAGGATCCCGATGGACGGGATCGGGTCTACGAGTGCGAGGGCTTCGAGGCCCGCGCGGTGCAGCACGAGATGGACCACCTCGATGGCCTCTTGTTTTTAGACCGCCTGGTATCCCGCAAGACCGATCTCTTTCGGCGCAAGAACTACCAGAAAAAGAAATAAAAAAGGCCCCGTACTGGAGCCTCAAGCGGGGCGAGTGAAACGTTAGTGTTTGAGCCGGCAGGAGCGGAAATGCTTGCCGACCAACATGAGGAACTGGATGGTTTCTTGGGTCTCGGGCTTTTTCATGATATCCAGAAGCCCGAACAGGCCGCCCTTGGGGGCGGGCTCCTTGGCCGCTTCCTCGGTGGCGCCTGCCAGGCAACTGAGAAAGTCGGTAAGGATGTGCTGCGCATCCATCTGTTCGACCACCCGCAACACCCGATCCATCACCCCAGTACGCACGGCCCGATCCAGCAGGCACATGGCATCGGTGGCCAGAGTGGCAAGACGGGTGACCATCTCGTCGCTCATGGAATCGCCCATGGCACCCAGCGTCCGCGCGATCTGCACGATGCGGTCGAGATCACCGTTGTGCACCAGGGCAGAGATGGCCGGCAGGGCCTTGGCCAAATCCGCCCGCTCCACACGGTCGAGCAGGTCCAGGCCGCCGGTGGCGATTTCCGCCAGGCGACCCACCATCTCATCACTCATCGAATCGCTGGCGGCACCTACCAATCGCGCCAGGTGCACGATGCGGTCCAGATCGCCGTTGTGCACCAGAGCAGAAATGGCGGGTAAGGCCCGCGTCAGATCGGCGCGCTCCACCCGGTCCACCAGGTCCAGGCCGCCGGTGGCGATTTCCGCCATCCGTCCCACCATCTCGTCGGACATGGAGTCGGCGGCAGCCCCCATGAGGCGGGCCAGATGCACGATGCGCTCCAAATCACCGTTGTGGACCAAGTGCAGCAAAGCCGACTGCGCCTGCTGCAATTCGTCTTCTTGACTACTGTCGAGTACGGCTGCCATAGGTCACCTCCTCAGAGCAGGCCGCGCGCGGTCGCCCAGTAGAGCTTGTTGTATGCCATCTTGAAGGCATGCACCGAGCCGGTGGGGGCCTTGGGCTGTGGCGGGTTCTGATAGTCGAACATGGCATAGGTGGCGCGGTCCTTGCCGGCCTCGATAAAGCAGAAGACCTTGCCGTCGTAGCTCTTCACCGGGCGTCCCATCTTGACTACTGCCGCCACATTTTCTGCCGCGGTTTCCGCCTCGAAGTGGGCCGTCGATCCCGCCTTGGAGATGGGCAGATTGGTGGTGTCGCCGAGGACGATCACATTTTTGCCGTGCTCACCTTCCATGTGCAGGGAATGCCGGTTGGTGGGAATCCAGCCGTTCTCCCCCAAACCATTCTTCTCGATGACTTCCTGACCCTTGTGCGGCGGTACCGCCACCAGCAGGTCATAGGCCACTTCGCTGCCCTCTTCGCTGAGGACCTTGGCATTCTTGCCGTCCACCTCTTTCATGTTGAACAAGGTCTCGTACTTGATGCCCTTGGCGTCAAACTCCGGTGCCGCCCACTTGGCCACATTTTCCAGGCTATGCACCCGGCCGATGGGGTAGGTGTAGTAGAATTCGGTCTTGTCGAGCAGACCCCGATCCTTGATGAAGTCGTACATGGCAAAGGTGACTTCCAGCGGAATCATCGGGCATTTGTGCGGCAGACCCACGGTGATAACGATGCGCCCACCCTTGAATTCCGAAAGCTGCTTGTAATACTCCACAGCGTTTTCTGCGGTGTAGCAATTCACCGAATTTTCCTTGAGGCCAGGAATATTCTCCGGCATGGCCCGCGATCCGGTGGAAATCACGATCAGGTCATACTCATGCACCTTGCCACTCTTGCACTTCACATGATTCTGCGCGAGATGAAATTCTTCGACGGGATCGACATGAAACTCGATTCCGGGCTCCAGCAGGCTCTCCTGCTCTCGCACCAGTTCGTCGGGAGTGGCGCGCCCCATCGCCACATAGAGCCAGCCCGGTTGGTACACATGTTCATGGCTTGCCGAGAGCATAGTGATGCGCGCCTTGCCGGTTTTCATCTCGTGATGGATCCGCCGTGCCAGATGATTGGCAAAAATGGTTCCCCCCATACCACCGCCTACGACTAGAATTCTCATGATGTCACTCCTTTTGCGTTAGTGCGTTACTTGGCTTTACGAACCTTGATGTGGAAGGTTCCTTCACTATCCTGATTGGTATCCACCATTTCATGACCGACCTTGTGTACCCATTCGGGCACGTCCTTGGCGGATCCTGCATCGGTGGAGAGCAGCTCGAGGGTGTCCCCTACCTGCATGCTCTTCATATTGCTGATGAGCTCCATGAGCGGCCCCGGACAAAAGCTGCCGCGTGCATCCACTGTACGTTCTGCCATTGGTTTTCTCCTTACTCTCTCGTCTCCGCTGGACCGGGATGGACCCGATCCTATTGTGATTACGCCTCAGAAGGTCAGAATTTGTGCCCCTTCGGCGTCACTGAAAAACTTGGTCAGCCCCATGGCGCCTGCGACAATGGGTTCCAGGTCTTCTTCCGTAACCGCCATGACGTCCATGGCCATGGAGCAGGCCCAGATCTTGGCATCGCCCAGCTCTACGGCTTGTTCAAAAATCGTAAAAAATTCTGGAACCTTGTGTTCCTCCATTTTCTTGCCCACCACGCCGGAAGCAGGCGCTTCTTTACTATGCCCCTTGATAAAGTGGGGAAAGGCATTCATGGATAAAAACACCTGGACATCGATACCGGTAACCGCTGCCACCGATGCCGCCATGGCCGCAAACTGCAGATGTTCCCGATCCCCGTTGAGACAAATAATGAATATTCCCGCCATAAAAACTCCTGTTTTTGAGTTGATAGAGTATGCACAGCAGTTCTTATGCCATATAAAAGTTAGAATATATAGTAATTATGATTTTATTTTATCTATCTGATTGATTGAAAAAATGTGCTGAATGACGTCCATGCGCCACTTATTTGTCGAGAGGCTCGCTGCGCACTGTCATGACAATGTCATGTTTATGTCATGTCGTAAGCCAGTCAGCCGTTCATGAAAATAATTGTCAGTAAATGTCATGATATGTTTTCTCTTTCATATATATTAAATAATAAAATATTAAATAAACGTAAACGGGTGAATAGTATTTGGTGTTGAATATGCTACTCAGAGTGTGCCATATCACATCTGGATCAGGAGGAGAAAAAATAAAAAACACGTCACCGTATCGTGAACGGATAGTTGCCTGCACAGTCGGCATGGTGCTGGGCGTGATCATCCCTATCAACAGGATCATTATTCGCTGTGTTAGCACTTCATTCTTGGTGCCACGCCCAAGGCAGTGAGCATCTGTCAAGTCGTCGCCCGCAAAGTCAGTCCGGAGGGCTACTGCTTGGCATTTTACCCAAAGGAATCGTAATATAATCATTGATTATTTGCAGACAATCAGAATTTGTTAATCTTGTTATCTCATTGGTAACGTGGAGAAGTCCATTGGATAAGCCCGCGCCAGTTCACAGTTTAGAAGCACTTGATGTGCAGTCTGCCATGGATTTGCAGCAGCACCCGATGGTGGTCATCGATGCGGAATATCGCATTGTGGCCGCCAATCGGGCCTATCGGGAATGTTATGGCGTGAGTGAGGAGGACTTGGTGGGACGCCGTTGCCATCAGGTCTCCCACCATTCCGATATCCCCTGCCATGAAAATGGTGAAGACTGCCCGCATCAAACGGTTTTCCGCAATGGAGAACCGCATGAAGTCCGTCATGTCCACTATGATCCCGTCGGCAATGCGGAGCATGTGCGCATTCGCGGACATGTGCTGCGCGATCTGCGAGGACAACGGTTTTTGGCCGAGGAAATCATCCATTTGCCGCGGGAGCAGAGGGAGATTAGCTGTACTGACATGCGTATGGTCGGTCGCTCTCCCGCCTTTTTGCGCTGTTTGCACCACATCGAGATGGCCGCGCGAACCGACGCCAGCATTCTCCTCTGGGGCGAAAGCGGCGTGGGTAAAGAGCTGGCAGCGAGTGCCGTGCATCAATTTTCTGCACGTGCGGACAAGCCGCTGATCACGGTCGACTGTACCACGTTGCCCGAGCACCTCTTCGAAAGTGAATTTCTTGGCCACGAGCGGGGTGCTTACACTGGGTGTATAGGGCGGAAGATTGGCCTGTTCGAGAGTGCCGATGGTGGCACACTATTCTTGGATGAAGTGGGTGAATTGCCATTACCAGTACAGGCCAAGCTTTTGCGTGTGCTCGAAACCGGGGCTTTTCGTCGCTTGGGAGGCGCGGAGTTATTGCATGCCAATGTGCGCATCATCGCGGCGAGCAACCGCAACCTGCGAGAGATGGTCGCCGAGCGAACCTTCCGAGAAGATCTATACTATCGTCTTGCGGCGATCAATATCGATCTCCCCCCTCTGCGTGAGCGCCGCGAGGACATTCCAGGGATTGCTCGCGTGCTTCTCGAACGCATTGGACGGGAGTGGGGAGGGCAGTGGCAGTTGTCGGCGGAAGCGGAGCGGCGTCTCTGTGCCTACAATTTTCCTGGCAATGTTCGGGAGTTACGGAATATTTTGCAAAAGGCGGTAGCACTGGCGGATGGGCCATTGATCTTGCCGGAGCATATCCACTTTCTGCAATCGTCGCCGCCGTCGCATCCACCAGAGGAAAAGATGGCAGCCCCCACGCGTCCGATATCGTTCTCCGGACGGCGAGGGCGGCCCGCCAATTTGCTGGAACTCCTCAGTACCTTTCAGGGTAATCGTCGCCAGGTCGCGGAACACTTGGGCGTCACTGAGCGCACGGTGTATCGCTGGCTTCATCAAAACTAAAAGGCAGCTCTCAGGGGGGGGTGCGCCAGCCCTCAGCCACCAGTTATACGGCGGATCTTTTTGTCGGTTTCGTACTGACTGAGGGCGTAGACCGACCAGATAGCCGCCGGCACCCAGCCGATTACGGTGAGCTGCAAGATCAGGCAGATAATCCCGGCAAAAGGCCGGCCGATGGTAAAGAACTGCAGCCAGGGGACGAGGATCGCGAGGAGAAGACGCATCGGGGCTCCTGAAGTTTCTATCCTCCGTAGAGGGTTGCACCTACGGCGGTTTTTGTCTATCCTCTCGCGCATGAATAGTCAGCGGATCCCATTTCTCTTGTGTGCGGCCTCTCCTGCAGGTCTGCGTCTGCTGCTGCCCCGCTGGGGCTAAAAATCATTCCTTCCGACCATTTCGGTCTCGCGTCCCCAATACGAAATTACTGAAAGATTCCTGCAACAGGAAGGGCTTACTATGCAGCAGAAAGAGCATTTGATCATTTTCGACACTACCCTGCGTGATGGCGAGCAGTCTCCAGGCGCGGCCATGACCCGCGACGAAAAAATCCGCATTGCCAAGGCGTTGGAACGGCTGCGCGTAGATGTCATCGAGGCGGGCTTTCCCGCCGCCAGTCCCGGCGACTTCGCGGCGGTGCGTGCCATTGCCGAAACGGTCCGTGAAAGTCGTATCTGCGGCCTTGCGCGGGCGCGGGAGGAGGACATTCGCCGCGCTGGAGAGGCTCTGCAACCCGCTGCTGCAGGGCGCATTCACACCTTCATTGCCACCAGTCCCATTCACATGCAGGCCAAGTTGCGTATGCGTCCCGATGAGGTGCTGGAACGTGCAGTAGCGGCAGTCAAACTGGCGCGTAGCCTTTGTGACGATGTGGAATTCTCCCCGGAAGATGCGGGGCGCTCCGAAGAGGATTTTCTCTGCAGGGTCATCGAAGCGGCGATCGCGGCCGGCGCGCGGACCATCAACATCCCCGATACCGTCGGCTACAATTTGCCCGAGCGCTTTGGGCAGTTGATCAGAACCTTGCGAGAGCGGATTCCCAACAGCGATCAGGCGGTGTTCTCCGTACACTGTCACAACGATCTCGGGTTGGCCGTTGCCAATTCCCTGGCTGCGGTCACGCAAGGCGCGCGCCAGGTGGAGTGCACCATCAATGGCTTGGGCGAGCGGGCGGGGAACGCCGCATTGGAAGAGATCGTCATGGCGGTGCGTACCCGCTCTGATGTCTTTCCCTGCGAGACTCGTATCGATACGCAGCAAATCGTCGCGACCAGCAAGCTGGTGTCGACCATTACCGGTTTTCCGGTGCAGCCCAACAAGGCCATCGTGGGGGCTAATGCCTTTGCCCATGAGTCGGGTATTCACCAGGATGGCGTTCTCAAGCACCGCGAGACCTATGAAATCATGCGTGCCGAAGATGTCGGCTGGGCGGCCAACCGCATGACTCTGGGCAAGTTGTCGGGTAGGGCGGCGGTGCGGGCGCGACTGGAAAGCCTGGGTATCTCGCTCGAGGGCGATGCCTTGAATCAGGTCTTTGCGCGCTTCAAGGATCTCGCCGACCGCAAGGCAGAGATCTTTGACGAAGACTTGCAAGCTCTGGTCAACGAAGATGCCCAACAGGGGAGCGAGGACCGCTACCGCCTGGGCTATTTGCGGGTCTGCTCGGAAATGGGGACGCATCCGGAGGCGAAGGTCGAGCTCTGGGTGGACGGGGTCGCCAAGACCGCCGCGGTCACGCGCGGCGGGCCGGTGGACGCTACCTTCCAGGCGATCGAGGAGATCGTCGGTAGCGGCGCCAAGCTCCTGCTCTATTCGGTGAATGCGATCACTACGGGAACGGACGCCCAAGGTGAGGTAACGGTTCGCCTACAAGCCGCCGATGGCCGGGTGGTCAATGGCTTGGGTGCGGATACCGACATCGTTGTCGCCAGTGCCAAGGCCTATGTCTCGGCCTTGAACAGGATTCAGGCCCCCAGCGGCTTTCACCCGCAACTGTAAGGTCGTCATGCCCAAACAGCGGCAACAGAAGGCCCAGTCCATTCAGGTGGCTGGGCTTTCCTGTTTTTACCAACGCCAACGGCGTAAAACGCTGCGCATTCTTGTTGATGAGCGTGGTGATGTCTGGATTGCTTGCCCCTGGTATCTCCCAGAATTCTTCCTGCGCCGCGCGGTGGAAGAGAGATTGCCGTGGATCCATCAGCGTCGCGAACAGTTTCTTGCGTGTCGTCAGCCGCGTCGGTACATGCTGCAGCATTTGGGGTTGACGTATCGTATAGAGCGTCGGATCCATGCGCGCAGGGCACGGGTAGTACTGGAGGAGGACCAGACGCTACGTCTGTATCTGCCAGAACAAGCGACGCCGACTGATGAAGACCGACTCCTGGAACGCTGGCAACGCAGGGAGCTGCAGTGTTTGTTGCCCGATCTGATTGCCCGCTGGGAATCGCGTCTGGGGGTCGAGGTTGCCGAGTGGCGGATTCGCCAGATGCGTACCCATTGGGGTACCTGCAATACCGTCGCTCGGCGGCTCTGGTTTCGTCTGGCCCTGGTGGAGCAACCGCTGGATTGCATCGACTATGTCGTTGCCCACGAGTGCGCCCATTTGCGGGAGCGAGGCCACAATGCCCGCTTTTACGCCTTGCTTGATGCTCATCTGCCCAATCGCCGGGAGCTGGAACGTGCCCTGCGCCGCGGCTGAGTGCGGACGTTTTCATTCGTTACCATGGGCGTCTGACCCGGGGAAGTGCAGCTGTTATACTGTGCCTATGAATCGTCCATACCCAGTCCATTTCTTGTCGGTGATCTGAACGTGGAGCGCGTCTCAGAATTGGGATTCTGGCAGCGTGTGGCGCAGGAGCGCGGCTGGATCATCCTCTTTTTTAGTTCTGCGGGCTGCCATAGTTGCAAGATTTGGCGTCGCCTCTTGACAGAATGGGAAAGTCGGCGCGACGACCTTAAGGTCTGGGAGGCGGATGCCGGCATCGAGATGGGGCTGGCACAGGAATTTGAGGTCTATCATCTGCCTGCGCTCTTTGTCTTTCGGGATGGTCGCTATCAGCGCCCGATGCAGGTCGAGGCGCGTCTGGCGGCCTTCGATCCCTGGCTGGCCGCACATGCCGGTCTGGCGCCAGAGGAAGCACCGTGAGTTCTCCTTGGGATGGCCCTTGGCTGCGGCGCGCAAAGCGAGCGCCATCGCCCTTCCAGGACGAACGCCCCAAAGGCGCCAGCGTTGATCTGTTGGTGTTACATGCCATCAGCCTGCCGCCCGAGGCCTTTGGCAGTGGTGAGGTTCCTCGGTTTTTTCAGGGTAAGCTGGATTTTTCCGCCCACCCTTATTATGAGCGGCTGCGCGAACTTCGCGTTTCCGCGCATTTTTTTCTGGAGCGTGACGGGCAGATCTGGCAGCATGTCCCCGTCGATCGTCGGGCTTGGCATGCCGGTATTTCGGCCTGGCAAGGTCGGGAGCGTTGCAATGATTTCAGTGTAGGGATCGAGATCGAGGGGAGCGAGACGCAGCCTTTTGCCGAAGCCCAGTACTTGGCCTTGCAGTCTTTGATTCCCGATCTTTGGCGCTATTTCCCACTACTGGATCGACGCGCCATTACCGGCCACTCCGATATTGCGCCGGGACGAAAATGGGATCCTGGTCCGCATTTTGATTGGCCACGGCTGTGGCAAGGGTTGTCGTGATGGAAACGAGCGAGCGAATTCGTCCAAAGCGGGATTGGCGTCGGGGCTGGGGCGGTCCGTTTTTGGTTTTTCTCGCCTTTTTGCTGTTCACCCTCTGGTGGTTGGGCGTCTTTGCCAGCGCCTCTGTGCAGGAAATTACCAGTCCGGCATTGCACTACGTCTACCGGCAGTATGATGGCAGCTATACTGGCCTCGGCCGGCAGCGCGAAAAATGGATCAAAGAGCTGCCGGCCGACTGGCGGCAGGGGTCCACGCTCACCCTGATCGAGAAAGAAAGCGGGATGCAGGGCAAAGATAATCGGGTAGAGGCGCGCTTGGGAGTGCTGCTGACGGCTTCGCCAAGCGCGCTGCCGATGGGGTGGCAGGAAGGGCAGTGGACGAGCCAGCGCGTGGTGGCGGTTGACTTGCAAGCCAATAGTGCCATTGCCAGTTGGAAAGGCTACGCAGCCCTGCATTCTTGGTGCAAACGCAACGGCATTACCCCACGGTATCCGCTGCTCGAGCTCTTGGGCCCGGGGGACCGTTACCGGCTCTGGATGCCTTTGTCGACCTCGTCGCGCCCGTAAAACTTCACCCCGCGTACAATTTTTTCCCGTCCTTGCGCGATACGGTGCAGATTACTATCACGGAGGGAGTAAACACAGCCGCAATACTCCTGCTGGTAAAACCGCTCCTCTTTGGCAATCTCGATCATGCGTTGGCTACCGCCACCCTTGCGCCAGTTGTAGTCCCAATACTGTAACTGCGGATAGCGGGCGGCGGCGCGCTGACCGCAACCATTGATCTGCGCCATGTCTTTCCAGCGCGAGATCCCTAATGTACTGGTAAATACGGTAAAACCGTGCTCTGCGGCATATAAGGCCGAACGCTCGAAACGCATATCGAAACAGGCCGTACAGCGCGCGCCACGCTCGGGCTCCCATTCCAGACCTTTGACCCGCTCGAACCAGTTGTCCTTGTCATAGTCGAGATCGATAAAGGGAAGTCCCAGCTTTTCGGCGTAGCGGATGTTTTCTTCTTTGCGCAGTTCATATTCCGCCAGGGGATGAATGTTCGGGTTATAGAACAGAATGGTCAGCGCAATGCCGGCGCTCTGCATGTCGGCCATGATAGGGCCCGCGCAGGGCGCGCAGCAGGAGTGCAACAAGACATGCTCGCTGCCGTCGGGGGTGCGTAATGGGGCCGGGGCTTTTTTTGCCATGACAATGCTCCAAGGCTTCAACTACACTGCATGATAACAGTTTTTGCTCTGGAGGATGTGCAATGCCGAGTGATTTGCGACCGGGTAGCTGCCGGGCCTGTGAGGGTGGCGTGGCGTTGTTGGCCGAGGCGGAGATACGCGCCGCTCTAGCGGAATTGCCCCAGTGGAGCCTGCAAGACCAAGGATTGGAGCGGAGATTTCACTTCCGCAATTTTTACGAAACCATGGCCTTCGTCAACACCTTGGCCTGGATCGCCCACCGCGAAGATCATCACCCGGACTTGCAGGTTTCCTACAATACCTGTCTGGTGCGCTTCAGCACCCACGCTGTCGGTGGTGTCACCGAGAATGACGTGATCTGCGTGCGTGCGGTGGAGCAGTTACTGGCCTGAGCGGGGCCGCACCCCGCTCGCTGACTTGCTCAGTGGCTTGCCGGGCGTAAAAGGGGGCGCATTCCCTCACGCACCTGACGCTGAATGAAAGCAGCGCGGCCGGGTTCCTTTTTGTCGAGCTCGGCAGCACACTGGGAATCCGTCAGGGCGGCGGTGGAGAGCATCACTTCCAGTTCGCAGAGGTCCACCTTGGGTTGCGTAAGCTTATCCGTCGGGACGTTGAAAAGGTCACCCACTTGCCAGAACATACGCGCGTTCCACATGCGCAGCTTTACGTTGGCGTTTTGAAACAGTTCTACACAGCGGGCGTTGAGAGCCTGGTTGTCCACGATACTCCTCCTGTCGTAAGCAGATATACGGATCGGTTGAATGATCGACCTTAGAGGATACGCGAAACTGCGCCGATGCGGGAGTCTTTTTGTGTGATTCCAGCCATTGAAGCTTTGCATGGAGGGATAGAAGACCGGCGACGCAACGAAAAAAGCCCCGCCATTGGCGGGGCTGCTTTTATCAGGCGAGTACCGATCAGGCCTGTTTCATGTTGATGTTCTGATTGGTAGCGAGTTCGGGGTTGTAGAGGTATTCCACATTCCCTTGCTCGACCTGCTTCAGATATTCCTGGAAATCGGCCTTGGCCTTGTCCCAGCTGATGCC